>Ga0209125_1002746_pt1 | contig 13031 bp, 14 predicted proteins | sample BarGraIncub1131A_FD_184503 | JGI IMG/M metagenome (GOLD analysis project Ga0209125, IMG submission 184503) | Arctic peat soil microbial communities from Barrow, Alaska - Barrow Graham LP Incubations 11-31A (SPAdes) (version 2) | ecosystem: Environmental > Terrestrial > Soil > Wetlands > Peat... | reverse complement strand
CGTGCTGAAAAAGCTGCACTTCAAGCTATAAATTCACCTTTACTTGATCTTTCAATTTCTGGTGCAAGAGGAGTTTTGTTTGCTATTTCTGGTGGAGACGATTTAACTATTCATGAAATACAAGAAGCTGCTAAAATTATAACTGAATCAATAGACAAAGATGCTAAAGTTATTTTTGGAACTATTCGTGATGAAAAACTTAAAAAAGGAGAGATCAAAGTTACTGTTATCGCGACCGGATTCCCTACTGACATGCCAAGACGCTCACTATTTCAAATTGGTCAAAACCAAAATAGAGTTCCTGAGCAAACAGTAGCTAGCTCAACAAAAGAAGAGATAATTCAAATTGTAAAAAAAGAACTTCCTAAAAATGAATCTGATGATTACATAAAGAAAATAGAAAAAATAGAAGATGATTTATTTATAGATGACACAGATGATTGGAGCACAGTTCCAGCATTTCTAAGAAGAAATAAAAAGTAATTTTTAACAAAAAAGTCCAAAATATTTATTTTGGACTTTTTTGTTTTTTGATATAGAATACATATTATGTATGATTTAATAATATTAGGAGGAGGTCCAGCAGGTACTGCAGCTGCGGTATACGCAGCACGAAAACAATTAAAAACAGCCATTATAACTAGCGAATTTGGTGGTCAATCCATAGTTTCAGAAACTATATATAACTGGATAGGAACGCCTGAAATTTCTGGTGCTGAACTCGGAGCAAATCTAAAAAAACATATTCTTTTTTATAAAGGTCCTTTTTTAGATACAATTGAAGGAGAAAAAGTAATAGAAGTATTTAAAAATAATGATGTAATATCTACTAAAACAGAATCTGGCAAAATTTATGAAAGTAAAGCTATACTAATAGCAACCGGAAGTAGTAGACGTAAACTAGAAGCTATTAATGCTGATAAATTCGAACATAAAGGTATCACATATTGTGCATCGTGTGATGGACCTATGTTTTCTGATCAAGATGTCATTGTTATTGGGGGAGGAAATGCTGGATTTGAGTCCACTGCTCAACTACTCGCCTATTGTAAAAGTGTGACACTAATACACCGAAGTGCAGAATTTAGAGCTGATGAAATAACCGTCAAAAAAGTTCTTGCAAATCCAAAGTTTAAAGCAATAATAAATGCTGAAATTACAAGAGTGGACGGAGAGCAGTTCGTTAATTCACTTACTTATAAAGATAAAATTACAGGAGAAGAAAAAACTATCCCAACCAACGGAATATTTGTAGAAATCGGACAAATTCCAAATACTGGATTTGTTAAAAATTTAGTTCAAATAGATGAAATTGGTAAAATTGTTGTTGATCCAATGACTCAAATGAGCTCATTTCCAGGTATATGGGCAGCTGGTGATTGTACAAATGGAAAGTATCATCAAAATAATATTGCTACCGGAGATGCAGTAAAAGCACTAGAAGATGCTTATATTTGGATACATAAGAATAAATAGAAATTAAAAAAGACGTTGGACTGACGTTGATATTTAGACGTTAGACAACTGCTACGGCACCCAGTAGGTCATTTTACTAAATGAGGCGTCAACGTCAATCCAACGTCGGAATTGTACAACGTCTATTTTTTATTTCAATTATAAATTTTGATTATCTAGGATTCCTTCTAATATTTCCAATTCCTCCTTTGAATTCGGCTGGAAAATTTCCATTATATTTTTAAGAGGAATTCCTTCTACTTTTTGTCCTTCTTTGAAAGCTAGTTTTATCAAATCTGGTAAATAATATTCTTGAGCAGCATTATCATTTTTTATTTTATCAATATTTTTCCAAATCCAATCAGCATTAAAAGCATATATTGCTGGATTTATTTCTTTTATTTCTCTTTGTTCTTCATTTGCATCTTTATATTCCACAACTTCCACAACTTCACCTTTTTCATTTCTTATGATTCTTCCAAGATAATAAGCACCCACTCTCCAGTCCTTAAAATCTGGTAGTACAACAGTACCCATAGTTATTATTGCTTTACTTTTATTATGAGCCTCAATAATACTTTCAATTGTTTCTTTAGATATTAAAGGTTGATCATTAGACAAAACAAGAACTGTCTTATGTCCAGGATGAACATTATCTTTTGCTGACATAACAGCATGACCAGTCCCCAATTGTTCTTTCTGGTGAGCATAATTATGATCTTCACCGAATACCTCAAAAATTCTTTCTTTTTTATGGCCTACAACAATAACTGGCTTAATAGAAAGATTTAGATGTTTAAGTGTATCTAAAATATGTTTTAAAAATGGTTTACCTTGAAGCATCGCAAGCGCCTTTGGATCGTCTGATTCCATTCTTTTTCCTTTTCCAGCTGCTAATATTATAATTTGTGTATTTTGCATATATAAAAATTTAATAAATAAAATAAATTACTTTCGTAATTTAGTACGCGACAGGACCGCGAGTACGCTTTTCGAACCCTACTGGTTCAGTACACCTTTTCGACAAATTTTGATTTATCAAAATTTGTAACGAAAAGCTTTTCAAATCCCTCACGCACTTAAAGCAGTTTAAGTGCTACCGCTTAAAAAATTGCATTAGCAATTTTTGTGCGCGGTGAGGGATTTGAACCCCCGACATCGTCAACGTCAATGACGCGCTCTACCAACTGAGCTAACCGCGCAATAAATTAAAATCAAAACCTTGCGGAGGGTACAGGATTTGGTCACGCATAATTTTCTGCTGAAAATTTACTTGACCGCGACTCAGCCCAGTCGGCTTCCGTCTTTCAAATCCATCCTCCCAATACTCTGTATTGGTTGCGGAGGGTACAGGATTTGAACCTGTGATCCTCTTACGAAGATTCCGCTTTTCGAAAGCGGTGCATTCAACCTCTCTGCCAACCCTCCATAATTCTTAGCACTCAATTAACGTTAAAATTATACAGTAAATTAATGATATTTTCAATCTAAATTAAACTTTTTCGCAGACGTTGGACGTCTACAAAATCTTAAAGCCTACAAATAAAAACCCTTATAAAATAAGGGTTTTTATTTGTAGATGTCCAACATCTACAAAACGTCTTTTAAAATTTTTAATTCGTAATTATTAATTCTTAATTAATTAAACTCTCCCCTGTCATTTCCTCTGGTTTTTTAATCCCAAATATTTCCAAAACAGTAGGCGCAATATCAGCTAAAGTTCCAGTGTTTTTTAATTTTTTACTTAAATCTGTAAAAATAAACGGTACTGGATCATTTGTGTGAGAAGTATGCCTCAATCCTGTAATTTGGTCGATATTTATTTCAGCATTCCCGTGATCAGCTGTTATACAAGCTATACCACCAGTTTGATTAAGTGCTTCTAAAATTCTACCCAATTCCTTGTCTATTTCCTCTATTGCAATAATAATGGCTGGCACTTCTGCTGTATGCCCCACCATATCTGCATTGGCAAAGTTAACTAAAATAAAATTAGTACCCTTTTTTATTTGCTCTATAACTTTATCAGCAATCTGTTCGGCTCCCATTTTAGGAGCAAGATCATAAGTTTGTATATCTTTACGACTAGGAATAAGAATATGTTCTTCACCTGGATAGCACCCCTCAACTCCTCCATTAAAAAAGTATGTAACATGTGCAAACTTTTCTGTTTCTGCAATATGAGCTTGAGAAAGACCAGCAAGAGATACCTCTTTAGCTAAAGTAGTATTTATTTTAATAGGAGGATACGCAACTAGCGTAGGATACTCATCACCATAATTTGTCATTGTTACAAGACAAATATTTTCTTCTTTTTGTTTTTCTAAAATTCTTGAAGTTAATTGTCTTGATCTATCTGCCCTAAAATTAAAAAAGAAAATGCCATCATTCTTTTGTACTAAATGTTTTTCTCCGTCTTTATTAACACATATAAATGGTACCAAGTGTTCATCTACTTTTCCTTTTTTGTATAAATTTTCAATATATAAAGATGGTTCAATATCGCATACATCACCAATACCAGAAAAAATTACTTCTTCAGTTTTTAAAAGTCTATCCCAATTTTTATCTCTATCCATTGCATAAAAACGCCCAGAGACCGAAGCTATTTCCCCAATTCCAATTTCTTTAATTTTATCCTCCAATTCTTTAATATAAGAACTTCCACTTTGAGGAGGAACATCTCTACCATCAGTAAAAACATGAACGGCCACCTTGGAAATATTATTTTCTTTGGCTGCTTTTAAGAAAGCAAAAAGATGTAAAATATGACTATGAACCCCTCCATCGGAAAGCAAACCCATAACATGTAGTGTGGAATTATTTATTTTTACATGATTAAAAAGTGTTTTAAATGCTTCATTATTAGAAAATATATCATCAGAAATATCTTTGTCTATTCTGACTAAATCCTGATTTAATATCTTTCCTGCACCTATTGTCATGTGTCCTACCTCACTGTTGCCCATTTGACCATCAGGAAGCCCCACAGCTAACCCAGAGGCTCCCAAAAGAACATGCGGACATGTATTCCACAAGTTATCATATATGGGCTTATTGGCCTGTGCAATTGCATTATCTTTCTTTTCTGCTCTATATCCCCATCCATCAAGAACAATTAAAGCAACTTGTTTTTTTATCATAATCAAATTATATCAAAAAATAGTAAAGTTCGCATATTTAAAATAAAAAAAATTAAAACAGTCCCTGAGGTGATTCTGGTAAATCAAGGTTGGACTGACGTTGACGCCTCAATTACCAGATTGACCTCACGGGTGCCGTAGCAGTTATCCAACGTCAGTCCAATCGCTGTTTTATTTTTTTAACTTTTTTTAAGACTGTTTATTTCTTTTTTTAACTCAGCAATTTCTGTCTCTTTAATAGCTAAAACTTTATTTATTTTATCGATGGTTTTAGTTTCATTTAAAAGTCGTTCTTCAATCTGAATCTTTGATTCATTATTTTTATTTAATATAGTTTCAAATGCATTTTTCAATTCTCCAATTTCATCATTACTATCAGGAAATATTTCTAAACTTTTTTCATCTTTAAGCATGTTATTTAAAGATGAGATTGATTTTGTAATTTTTTTACTTAAATTTATACCAACCAAACTAGCTAATAGACCTGCTAGTAGAAAAGTAATCAGATAAAGATACATTATTTTATTATCTTGTGTAATAACATCCATTGCACTCATATCAACGCCTAAAACTCCCACTTTTTTGTTGTCTTTGTCATAAATTGGAGTATATCCTGAAAGCCAAGTACCCCATTTATCTGTATACAATCCCTTTTCCACGACAAGATTATTTATATTTGAAAAATTATTTTTTAGAAATGGACTAGCTGAAGTATAAACATCACCAAAATGAGGTAAAAGAGTTGAATCTATCCCCGAATCAGAAACGACAAAGATAATATCTTTATTTTCATTTTCTCTCATAAAATAAATATTTTGAATATCTTTAACGCTACTTCTGACTTTTTGTAACTTTTTTTGTATTTCTTTAAAATTATCAGTGCTTTCATCAGTACGAGTCAATAATAATTTTTGATTGTCGCCATCAACCTGTAAGGAAGCCATACTTACCATAAGTGATAAGTGTTTAACAAGCATTTCATCATTTAATTTCTTATAATTTAAAAATGACAAATAAGAAATTAAACCCATAAACAAAAGTGCGAAGGAAACAATTCCCAATGTTATTTTTGTTTCAAAACTAAAATATTTTTTGTGCTTTAATTTTTCCATAATATAATTTTAAATAAAATAAATTTTAAATATAAACTTCCAACAGTTAAATTATACACCTATATTATCTATAAATAAAGCGATTTAATTGACAACGGACTTCATAAATTGTAATGTAAAGAAAAATTCATTCACAATCAAAATCTAAAAACTATGAAAAAAGTAATGATCGTTCAAAGTAATCCTACATGGATGGCTATTTTAAAGGATGCAATCAACAAGCAACTAACTGAGTTAGCTCCTAACGTTATTTACACCACTTCTTTTGACCACGCCATTGACTTGGCAACAAAAGAGGAAGAAATCCTCGTCATCTGCAGTGATATGTATCATGACAGAGATTCTGAACACTATGGAAGTGTCACAGAAAAATTACCTGACAACGAAAAGGACAGCCTCAGCCTTGCAAAACTTATTAAAAGCATAAACAAAAAATCACAGGTTTATGTTTTTAGTGATTATGCACCAAATACCTTTTCCAACCTGGACGGTTACATTTCAAAAAATGTCCCGACTGATGTAAGCATCCCCAAGGTGCTTCAGACAATCAAAAGAAAAATCAATTAATTTTTCACAGAAAAAAGAAAAACCAGCCAAATGCGGCTGGTTTTTTAATTAAACTATAATATTTTAGTTTAATTTTTATCTATTTAAGATTTTAACTTAAAAGTGAATGCGACACCTTCTTTGCTTGTAATCTCAAAATAAATAGAGTCTTGAACGAGAGCGTACGCACCCCAGATTTCATTCAGATAATTAACGAAATCTTTCTTCGAGATTTTAAATTCCTTAAAATCTGACTCAGAAATTTTGACATCTGAAGTGCAAAAACTTATGCCTTCATGAAAATCAAAACTAATACTTTCGTGAATCCAAAAAATAAGTGACCTCATAAGATATTCTTTAATGGGGATACTTACATCATTGGTAATCTTTTTGAGTAACATTTGAGTGATATCACTCGATATATGCCATGAATATTCAGCTATCTTTTCATCTGTTGCTTTTTTAAGCAATTCGACAGATTCAAGAATGCCTTTTATTTTTCCGGCTTCACTTATGGCAAGGTCTGTTACTCCAAACTTGGCAAGAACTTTTAAATCCATATTATTTTTTTAGATTGTTAAATTTAAGATAAATATAACAATAAATATTAAATTTGTCTATAGTCCAGAGGGGTTGGAATTGAAATCATATTGTTGAAAATATAAAGAGGTTTAAAAAATTAGTTACTATTTAAAAACACCCTTCTTACGGGGTGTTTTCTTTTAAATATTATTACAAAATTATAAATTCCAGGACAATCCTGCCCCTAAAACTAATTCATCCTTCATCCCTCTCTTATTTGATGGAGAATAAAAAGTCGCCTCAACGACATTCCAAACAAAATGTTTGGATAGCGTCCAATTCAGATTTGATGCTAGTTTAAGCAGTGATCCTGCCTTTACTCCTAACGCACCATCATCTAAAGAAAACTGAATTAATGGTGTTACTTTTATCTTCTCGGTGATAATGATTTCATTATCAAAACCGACCGAGTACATATTTCCTCCGTTAAATGGAGTGTTTTTGTTGGGGATGATAAAGGTAATGTAATCTACATAGGGCACAACCTTTAGCCAAGGCTTGATTTGTTTTGGATAACCCAAATGGATATTTCCCTTGCCTACATCGTTGTAGGTAAAGTTAAAATTATCAAAATCATCAAAATATGATAATGAAGAGTTTAAAAGAAAAGACGAAATCTTTCCACTCCAACCGAGGGTATAGTCGATTTCGTCATCCCAGTCATTTGAAAATTTGGTGTTAAAACCACTTGATATCCAAAGGTCAAAAAATAAACCTGATTTGTGGTTCAAAGTAAAGTTACTTTGAATAACTGGATCTCCGTAAAATTGGAGCCCATCTGGTCCAACATATTTTGAACGAACCATCGTTTGCCCATTGAGACTAAAATCTTGAGCATTAACGGTTACTGTGATACAGCTGACCATTACAAAGAATAAAAAAGCAACTAATTTTTTCATGGTTTTTTTATTTAATTGTTTATGTTTATTTATTTGAATTACTTCAAATTCCATATAGAAATACGAAGTAATTCAAATAAATTACAATTAAAATAATATGACAAAAAACTGTTATTAATTGTTATAATAACATAATTTCTTTCTTTGGTCAACTGTGACCCTAGGGAGTTCAAATTGGAATCAGATGGTAGAAAATATAAGGGGGTTTGGGAATTAGCTTGCCAAAACACTTTATAAATTGTAATGTAAAAATAAATCATTAAAATTTAAGTTATGAAAAAGATACTACTTGGGATTTTATTTTTCATATTTAAAATTCTTTATTATTTTTTTATTCAATTATTTTTGCCCCAAAAGGTACTAATGTTTGGGCATGGCTGGGATACACTTAATCCATTTTCTCCATACTCTTACGGTGGTGTTCCGAGAAAAAAATTCTTAGTTTATTTTAGAAAAATGAACAAAGGAACAAAGATTTCATCTGATGAGTATATTCGTGCCAAATGGGGTTCATTAATTCCTTCAAAAGAAGAGTTTCTAAAAGTATGTGAACTTGAAGAAACAACAAGAAAAAATTATTCATTTCGAAATTAAAAAAGAGACGTAAGTCTCTTTTTTTTATGACCCAAGTGCGACAAAATTGGAACCAGATTGTAGGTAATATAGGGGGATTTCAGAATATTCCATCAACTTCCGCTACTAGTTTTTTAACTAACTCTTTTGATAATCCAGTAGCACTATCAAAACCTCCTTCTACATAATCAATGTAATCTTCTAAAATTGGGTCGTGTATTGAGAATCCACCAGAGCCACTTAAAGCTAATCCACTATTTATATGCCGAGTAATGATTTCTGCTGGCAAGGGTTTAAAATGTATTTTTGATACCTGTATTGCACCTGCCCTTTTGCCATTTTCAGTATTTACTACAACAATAGCGCCAATCATTTCTGGATTTATGTTTGAATAACTTTGCAAAAATTCTCTAGCTTCATTCTCATTAACTGGCTTTTCTCGTATTTGATTATCATATAGAACAACTTGATCAGAACAAATTAAAATAGCTGGTTCTTTTATTTTTGATACTAAAGCATCAGCTTTGGCATTTGCTATTGCCATTACTAAATCACTAGGGTTATCATGTCTTATTGATTTCTCATCTATATCTGGTGACATAACCTCAAAAACAAACCCAAACTCTTTAGACAATTCGTCCATTATTAATTTTCTTCCTGCAGAAGATGACCCAAGAATAATTTTCATTATTATATTATACTAGTTTCCAATTAATAAAAATATCCCGTTGGGTTATTTGAAATAACCCATACAAAATAGGGGTTAAAAATGATGTGACCCAAATGGGACAAAATTGGAACCAGATTGTTGAGAATATAAGGGGATTCCATATAATTGATGCTTTTAAAGATTGAATGTGCCACACAAGGTATTGACAATATCATCAAACATTGTAGACTTTATTCAATAAATTGTTTTTTGACATAATGCTATTAATTATATTAATTTATTCATTTTAAAGTCTAATCCCCCACTATTAGATATATTGGTCTTTGAAATGAGTAAATTAATCTTAAGTTAATAACAATTTAAATCTAAATAAAATGATACAGTTAATGATCCCTTTATTGTATGTACAAGATAGTGGGTATGGACCTACTATAGCAATCTTCATTGTTTTGGGCGCTATTGGTTTTTTTATAAGATGGTTTATTGGTGAGGATGGTAATAGATTCGAACACCATTCCCATCATGAAGAACACGAACCACATTATTCCCCGCCTGCACCTGTTATTACTAAAAACTATGAGAGACTAAAAATTATAAATATAAAAAAAGGTGACAAGTATAGAATACGTATACCTGCTGGATTCGGATGTAGTTATCGTTGTAATTTGCTTAGTCTTGATTCAAAAGAAGGATTCTATGTCGGAATTGATGCAAATCAAGAACGTATTGCAGTAATTTCTGCTAATCCTATTTACGGTTATATTCCTTATGATGATAGAAGTCATACCTTGTATCTTTCTTATTACAATAAAGATGTTACAGTTTATTGTGAAATTAAGAGACCTCCAACTACAAGTTCATATGACGTTTCAGCAATGGAATTTTATCGATAATTACAAAATAATATCTATTGCCGACTCTAAATGAATGAAACACGCTTTCTAAAATCGAAAGCGTGTTTTTTTTATTTAATTAAAACTAATCTGTGACCATAGGGGGTTGGAATTGGAATCAGATTGTGGATAATATATAAGGTTTATTGAATTATAATCATAAAATAAAACACCCGTCTAAGTAATTAGACGGGTGTTCAAAAGTTAGTTAGCTTCTTTCTTTAATCTGCATAAATCAATTTATACAAATAATGATTCCTATCAAAGAAACATTCCGGAATCATTCCTCCTTGAACAAGAACATGCTTAATTAAAGAATCAACAGACAATTGAGTTAGAAAGGAAAGAAGAAGTAAAGAAATAGCAGTATCTTCATCTCCAGAAAGACCCGAGCAAGAGGCTTGAATTCTACTTTTATTAAAAAGAATACTAAGACTGCCGCGAAATTTCATATAATCAGGATCCTCACTATTTTGCGAAGAATAGTCACCAAGTGTTTCCGATCTAATTGCTTTCTCAACAGAGAAAATTTGAGCTTGCTCTGATGGTTCGTAGATTGAAGCAAAAACTGAATTACGTGTTCCTACTTCTCTCAGATAAATCTGAATACCGGTTCTTTCTTTGTTATCAGGTCTGATTTCTTTGGGAAGATGAGTTATTTTATCAAACAACTCAGTAGCATAAGCTACAAAATGAGCTCTTCGCCCAACAAGATCTTTTGGTTCCATTTTTAAAATGAATTTAATTTATATTGTAAAAAACTGTTTATTGTTGTGATAATAACATTATTTATAACTTACGTCAATGTGTGACCCAAGTGCGATAAAATTGGAACCAGATTGTAGAGAATATAAGGATATTTACTTACCTATCTTGCCAAAATACATAACAAGAGGTAATGTAAAAGAAAATACATCATTTATAAAGGAGGTCAAAATGTCCGAAATTATCATCTTAGCTTTCTTGGGTCACTTGGTTGGTGACTATTTACTACAACCAAAATCAATGGCTTTAAGAAAGTCAGAAAATGGATACAAGGGATTACTTATCTGTACTCTTCATGTTCTAGTTTATACATTTATAATAACCTTGTTTGTACAAAACTTTTCTCTTCTTTTTATGATTGCAATATTCTTACCTCATTGGCTTATCGATCGTTATTCCCTTGCATCATTTTGGCTTAAAATGATTAAGGGTAGAACTTTTGAAAAAGCTTACGAGTCGAAAGACAAATATCGAGAGTTTGATATTGCATTTACTTCCATTGTGTACACGGTTACAGATAATACCTTCCACCTTCTATTTATTGTTGGTGTACTGTATTTACATCTGTAATTATATTTTGGGTTAGTCACTTTGACTAACCCTTTTTTGCGCGTAACCCTAAGTAGTTCAAATTGGAACCAGATTGTGGAGAATATAATAGGTTTTAGATTTTTAAATCATTAAATTATAAGTTATAATTAAAATATGAATAAAAAAATGAACTTTATATCAATATTTATAATAATGATTATTTTTTCCTCTTTACCATTTACTACTTCAGCTTTTTGGTGGTTTAATCAAAGAAAAACAGAAGCACCTACAGTAGAAAACGTAACAACAAACAAAGATTTAACTGAGAGTGAAAAAACTAAAGCATTAGACAAAGAAAAACTTTGGAAAGATAGTTTTGAACAAAAAAATATAGATTCTGTAATTGAGAATCGTGATAAGTTTATTTTTACAATTCCTGAATTAAATTACATAATGGAAACGGAATCAGAGAGAACGAAAAATCCTTCAATTAGTAATGCTACATTAGGTAATAATGAAAATGGAATACAGGTATCTGTAAATTTCCATAAATTTATAAATGGTCATTTTTCTTTTAAAACTAAAATAGTATCTGTCGAAAATAAAATTCATTTAGCTTTATCTTCTGTAAGTTTTTATGGTATTCCAATACCTTCTAAATTATTAGAAACTCCAGCCAATAAGGCATTGGATGATTATTTTTCTTTTCTTTATAAAGACCAGAGATACACTGGGTTTAGTTTTATAAACCAAAACAATTCACTACAACTTAAACTAGAATTTAAATAAATAATATACTTTGTAACCCCTAGGGGGTTGGAATTGGAATCAGATTATCAATAATATAAAGGGATTTGAAAGATTAGCTAGACAAAATGGGGAATTTGGGATAAGGTGAAGAAAAACTAAAATGATATTTATATGGGAACGTTACTTGATTTAAATCCACGACCACAAGGTGGTGAGTGGTATTCTGTTTTATGTTGTGGGATGAGTGTAAGGATAGCTGTTTTTATTGACAAAGATTTACCGCTTCTTGCTATGTTGTCAGATCAACTATACACACCAATCGTGCAATGTAAAGATCCAATTCTCTTGAGTGCTGAAGAAGCAGAGAAGCATCTTATTCAAGAGATTGAAGATCTTGAATTAATAAGCGCTTATTCCAAGGGTTCTTTTGAGGCGATATGTGCTCGTCGTATACATGCTTTTAAAATAAAATTTTTTGGATAACACCAAATTCCAAAAAATTAAAAATCGATTGTAAATTTAATTACAATCGATTTTTTATTTATTAACTTGCCGGGACTGCGGGTACGCTTATCGACGATTACATCGTCAGGTACTTTTCGCTCTGTTAACAACAGAGAACGAAAAGTCTTTCGATTCCCGGACGCGAGACATGCAGATGTCTCGCTTAGGGTCACACAAGAAAAAAGGCCACATGAATGTGGACTCTTTTTTCTACGTGTGACCCTACCGGGAATCGAACCCGGATTACCGGCTTGAAAAGCCGATGTCCTAACCGTTAGACGATAAGGCCTTAAGATAATTACGAATTAATAATTAAGAATTACGAATTAAAAAAATAATCAGTACTTATTAATTAGTTCGTAGTATAGCATTTTTATCTAAAAAATCAAATATTTTATAGATTAAATGCTTAAAAAATAAGCATATGTTTATAATTTAAGACTTGACAAAATGGCATTATGTGTGATATAATACACCAGATATTTAGTTCTTTAAAAAAATTTATTAGTTTTATTGATTTATTTGTTTAGTGACCAATCCCCCATTTTTATTGGCCATAAAACAAATAAATCAATAATTTAACTAAAAAAATAAAAGGAGAAAAAATT
>Ga0209125_1002745_pt1 | contig 13031 bp, 10 predicted proteins | sample BarGraIncub1131A_FD_184503 | JGI IMG/M metagenome (GOLD analysis project Ga0209125, IMG submission 184503) | Arctic peat soil microbial communities from Barrow, Alaska - Barrow Graham LP Incubations 11-31A (SPAdes) (version 2) | ecosystem: Environmental > Terrestrial > Soil > Wetlands > Peat... | reverse complement strand
GTGACCTCGGTGGCGACGCGCCAATGGGAAATGCGATAGACCTGTTCCCGCAAAAGCCCGTCCAGAAGGTCAAAACTGCGCGGGTCCCCCTTGGTTCCGTTGAAGGCCGCCACGTTGCCGTCGATGAATGCCCTGATCGGGGCGCTGTTTTGATGGAGGCTCCCAAGGCGCCGCTTGACGATCTCCTTTTCCCGGTAGCGCTCCGTGATCCGCTCGGGATCACGCTCCGTGATGGGGGGGAGGTGCCCGAGCGCCGTCACGATGCTCTTCAATTCCTGAAGCTGCGGGTCGGCATCGGTAAGGTCGCGCTCCAGATTTTCCGTGCCCAGGGTCAGGATGCTGCTGTAGGTCTTGGGAACGAGCGGCAACTTGCTGTCGTAGTAATATACGAAAAAGGATCCTTCCTCAAAAACGAGCCGCAGTTCCCCATTTTCCAGCACCGTGCCGTACTGGTCGCCCAGGATGGGGATCAGGATTTTGTTCTCCAGTTCCTGCTTGACGGGGTGCCAGTCGATATCGAAAAAACTCGCATAGGTCGAGCTGGGGCCGTTTTCCAGCACATCCATCCAGAAGGCATTCCCTTGCCCCTCGATGCACATATGGTTCGGGACGATGTCCAGGATCTGCCCCATGTCGCACTGCTTCAGGGCGTCGACCAGCGCCTGGTATTCTTCCTCCGAACCGATCTCCGGGTTCAGGCTGTTCTGATCCAGTATGTCGTAGCCGTGAAGGCTTCCCGGGCGCGCCTTGAAGTAGGGAGATGCGTAGAGGTCGCTGATGCCGAGGGCATGCAGGTAGGGGACGATCTCCCTGGCGTCGCTGAAGCGAAAGCCTGAATTGAACTGCATCCGGTAGGTGGATACCGGTATCCTGAGCCCCTTGGCGTTCATAGCTCTTCCTCTTTTGCAGCTGTCAGTACCGCGGGTACATTGAAGAAGAGCAATTGCCCCAGGTCGCTCACCGCCTTGCTCCACGCGCTCCGGTCACCGTTCTCTTCAGTGCCGGACTGGAGTTCCCAAGCGTGGGATTGCAGCAAGTCCCAGTACATGTTCTGGGCCTGCCAGAGATTCACCTCGACCGGGAGGGCCGCCAAAGATTCGATCAGGTGCAGGACCTCGGCCAGGAGCGGGGTACTGTCCGGTTGCTCGCGCAGAGCGGTCATCGCCCCTTCCAGCCTGCGGCGGATGATGAATTCAAGTTCCACATGGTCGATGGCGATCTTCCAACCGCCGATCTCGCTGACAACCTCTCGGAGCCTCTCCATGTCGACCGACTCCGAGGCGAACATCTTCTGCAGCTGCAGGTTGAGGGCCGTCTCGGCCGTGGTCATAAAGCGCTGCGGCACCGGCATGCAGGTTTCCCTCAGGAATCCCATAAGGCTTCTGCTGTTTTCGTAGAGGGTTATGAACTTGTCCTCGAACTCCTGCAGCGTGCCGGCGATGATGAGGTGCAGGATGTGGCGCTGTTCGTCCCGGAACAGGTCCTTGAGCGAGTAGCTGCAGCTGCCGAAATGGGTGTCCATCAGCCTGATTGCCGCGGCGAAATCGGCCTCATTGAAGGCGTCCACGATTTCCTGCCGCATGGCCAGGTACGCTTCCTCGTCGAGAAAGGAGCGGACTCCGCAGTTCAGGGCATGCCCCCCGAAGTACAGGGTGCAGAAAACTATCCGGTCCGCCTTGCAGGTGATGGAGGAACGGATGAATGCCCTCCCCACCGCGAGCTTCATCTGCCCGGAATGGAGCAGCTGGAAATCCTCCGTGGAGGCGCGATAACTGAAAATATCGGTTTCCTCTCCGTACTCCTCGAAGACCGAGCTGACCGCGTAGTGGGCGCCGACCCGGATCAGATCGATCATGACGGGCTTGACGAACTTGGCGTAGATTTCAGCCCCGTTTCCATGCTCGGCGAGATTGCTCCCCGTTCGTGCCAGCCTCTCCAGAAAGGGGGCCTCGATCCCGAGAAAGCCGGAGGCCTCCGCCAACTGTATGGCCCGGCCGGCGTACTGGATGATCTGAACCGTTTCCAGGCCGGACAGGTCGTCAAAAAACCACCCGCAGCTGGTGTACATGAGCATGGCGTGCCGCTGCATCTCCAATAGGCTCAGTACCGCCACTGTCGCCTCCTCATCGAGGGGGCGCCGGGAGTGCCCAAGCAGGAAGGCGGCGACGTTTTCCACGGAACGGTCCAGCATGACGTCGATATATTCATTGCGGACCTGCCACGGGTCGGTCAGGTAATCGGTCACCCCCTCCTCGTAACAGACCGCCAGTTGTCCGCTCAGCCAGTCCATGGTTTCCCGCAGCGGCCCTCGCCACTGCTGGTTCCAGCCGCCGTTTCCGCCGGAGTTGCAGCCGCAGTCGCTCCTCCAGCGCTCGATGCCGTGCATGCAGCTCCAGGAACTGTTCTCGATAATCCGCACCTCATGGGCGGCCGGGTTCAGCTCCAGGTACTCGCTATAGTTGGTAAGACGCGCCAGGTCGTTCCCCTCGATGTGATCCAGAGCATGTCCGAGCGCCATCTCGCCGAAGCGGTGGTGATGGCCGTAGGTTTCCCCGTCGGTGCCGATATGCACCAGCTGGGCATGGCTTCGGTTGTCGGAAAAACCGGACATCAGGCGGTCGGCAAACTGTTCTCCGCTGCTCAAAAGCTTCTCGAACGCCACCGCCTGGGAAATGGGGCCGTCGTAGAAGAAGATGGTGATGCCGCGACCGGAGGGAAGCCGGCAGAGGTAGGCCTGAGAGGGGTCGATGCCGGAACCGGCGACCTCTTTCCACCTGCCGGAGCCGATCCTGCGCACCTTTCCCGCCTGGTGGGGGGCGAGGATGGTGAAAAGGATCCCCGCCGCGGCCAGCACCTCCAGGGTTTCCGTATCCACCGCGGTTTCCGCCAGCCACATCCCCTCGGGGAAACGCTGGAAGCGATGCTGAAAATCCCTGATGCCCCAGAGCACCTGGGTCTCTTTGTCGCGCGGACTGGCCAGGGGCATGATGACATGGTTGTAGACCTGGGCAAGGGCGGCGCCATGGCCGGAGCGCCAGACCATGCTTTGCTGGTCGGCCGCCAGGATAGCCCGGTAGGTGTCGGGGGTGAATTTTTCCATCCAGGAGAGCAGGGTTGGCCCGAAATTGAAGCTGATGCGGGCATAGTTGCTGATGATCCCCAGGATGCGGCCTTCCCCGTCCAGATTCCGCGAGGCGGTGTTGGGGGCATAACACTCGGCGGTGATCCGCTCATTCCAGTCATGGTAGGGATAGGCCGAATCCTGGATCTCAACGGCCTCAAGCCAGGGGTTTTCCCGTGGTGGCTGGTAGAAATGGCCATGTATGCAGATGAAACGTTCCATTGGCTATTCCTTTTGGTAGACGACAACGCCGAACGGGGCGAGGGTCGGGAATGTTTCGGGGCGGATGGCAACCACAGTAATACGACTTCCGGTTCGGGCGGGGTCGGTGGAATCAAGCAGGACCAGTAGGGTGCCGTCTATTAGCGGCGGGCCGGTCACGCGGCTTTGATCACTGAAATTGAACAGGCAGAGAACCTGGCTCCCCTCCGCGTTCCGGGTGACCACCAGCACCCGCTCCTCCTCCCGGGCGACAATCCGCATGTCCGCTCTGTTCAGCCTGCCAAGGGGGGCGCAATCCTTGCGCAGCCGTATCAGCCTTTGGTAGAAGTCGAAGATGTCGCGCTGGCCGCCACGGTGGCGCTGTTCCGGATCCAGTTTTGTCGAGAGGAAGGTTTCCTCCGACTGCGGATCGGGGGGGAGGCCCTGGCGGGCGAATTGCGAGAACTCCTCCCGTCGACCCCGCCGGACCGCCTCAACCAGCTCCGGGTCCCCATGACTCATGAAATAGGGGAAGGGCGCCGTTTCCGCATAATCCTCTCCCATGAAGAGCAGCGGCAGGTAGGGGGAGAGCAGTACCGTCGCGGCCGCGAGCTTGAGCTTTTGCGGGGAAAGATGCTCGTTCAGCCGCTCCCCGCGTATCTGGTTCCCCACTTGGTCATGGTTTTGGGAAAACACCAGTAACCGGCCGGGAGGTATTTCCGCCGAGGAACTCCCATGGCGCCGTTTTCTGAACTCTGAATATCCTCCGGAGAAGACGAACCCTTCCCGGAAACTTTTGACCAGATCGGAAAACCGGCCGAAATCACGGAAATATCCGGACCGGTCCTCGGTGAGCAGGGCCCGCAGGGAGTGGTGGAAGTCGTCGCACCACTGGGCGTCCAGCCCGTAACCCCCGTGCTGGCTGTCGGTTATCAGGCGGGTGTCGTTCAAGTCGCTTTCGGCGATGACGTAGGCCGGGCGCCCCAGCTCGATCGACAGGGCGTGCACCTCGTCCACCAGTTCGGCGAGAATATGGCGGGCGCTGAAGTCGAAGATGCCGTGGACCGCGTCAAGCCTAAGGCCGTCCAGGCGGTACTCGCTCACAAAGTGGCAGGCATTGGCGATGAAATAGCCGCGCACCCCGTCGCTCAAGGGGCCGTCGAAGTTGACCGCGTCTCCCCAGGGGGTCCGGTAACGGTCGGTGAAATATGGGCCGAAGGCGTGGAGGTAGTTCCCCTCGGGGCCGAGATGGTTGTAGACTACGTCGAGGAAGACCGCCAGCCCCTGCCGGTGGCAGGCGTCGACCAGCCGTTTCAGCCCCGCGGCCCCTCCGTAGCTCTGCTGGGGAGCGAAGGGATAAACCCCGTCATATCCCCAGTTGCGGCTGCCGGGAAACTGGGCCACCGGCATGAGTTCCAGGGCTGTGACACCGAGTTCCCTCAGGTAGCCGAGACGGCCGATGGCCGCGTCGAAGGTCCCTTCCGGCGTGAAGCTCCCCACGTGCAGTTCGTAGAAGATGCAATCGGCAAGCGCAATCCCGCGCCACCCTTCCTCGCTCCAGGGAAAGGCCGTGTCGATCACCTGGGAAGGGCCATGCACCCCGTCGGGCTGGCAACGGGAGGCGGGGTCGGGGCGGCGCACCGTGCCGTCCAGCCAGTACCAGTAGCGGTCGCCCGCGGCCGCCGGCACCAGCCCCTGGAAGTATTCACCGTCCCGCTGAAGAGGGGTCCTGGACGCGTCGGCGCCCAACAGTTCCACCTCGACCGAGGTGGTCTCGGGAGCCCAGACCCGAAAGCGGACGCAGCCAGATACGAGGGTTGCACCTATTCCAAGGGTGAAATCCATGTCACGCCTCCTGAGCCTTGAGGCCGGCGTAGAGCATTATTTTCAGCATAAACCTCCCTGTCATTGGAACATAACGATAGCCGATATACTAACTAATAGTACCGGAGATCCCGGCCCGCGACAGGCCCCATTCGACTTTACCGATAATACATACACGGTTTCATGAAGGGCCTCTGGGAGAGCTCGGAGCTTGTCGACGATATCGGCCGCTTTCTTAACGTTTTCATCTATAAATCTCTCAGTTATCTATCAGTGTATATCTTCTTGCTATTAAATCATCATCTCAGCATAAAATAAACTAATAACCTTATTTGTGATGCCTTTAAATTTCACGGTACTCATCAGGAGCCACCAATCGGCGCTTTGAAATTACTAACATTCGTGCCGAATTCAGCTATCTGTGAGCAAGGAAAAAACTGTTGACATCCAAGGTTACCACACAGATAATGTGCATGCAAATTATTGTGACACATATGTTACCTTCATTGAATCTAGTATTGCCAATGCCATATGCCACATTTCCCCGAACTGGATATTTAGATCGTGGGGATACTGCTGGCGGTATTCGGCAGGTTCTTCTCCCTCCACTGTCTGTACCTATCGCTGAACACGATAGAGAAAAATCTGCCTTGGTCCCGGAGAAGATCACCATGCAGAAGCACAAAGGGGCAGTAACGCATCTGCTAGGTTCGCAGGGTACTGAAAAAGTGAAAAGAGAGCAGTGACAGAAAAAAAGTTGCCAGAAAAAACCAGACGGTTGAGCCGAAGCATTAACTTTAGTCGGTGCCTGGTCGTGTTTGAGAACAAGGAGGAAAACCATGATCAAAAGAATAATCGGAGCCGTTGCATTGGGCTGTTGTACGGGCATTTTCACTGGTTGTGCCACGGCCACTCCCCCCGTGTCATTTTTGTATTCCCCGTCCCTGGAGGCAAGGGGAGGTTCGGGAGACCTTTATCTGAAAGCGCTAAGTGGGCATCCTGCCGGCAGCGGCGGCACTAACGTCCGTTGGGTCATTGGCAAGGAGAAGGGTCCCGACGGAAGCGTGACCAGCGAAATACTGTCGGCAAGCTCCGCGGAAGACATGGTGCTTGATGCGCTCAAAAGGGAACTGGCTGCGGCGGGGTACCGGGTCAAGCTCGACTCATCCCTGCCGACTGGCGTGCACAAAGGCGTGGATCTGGCCTCGGTGCAGGTCGAGCTTGAGGAAACCGCCGGTCTTTCCAGGCTAGAGGCGACGGGCAGGATCAAGGTTTCCCTGGACGTCTGGAAAAACGGCGCGAGAGTCAAGACGTTGAGCTTTGAATCAAGGCTTTCCGATATCGCGATAATCGACAGGGAGCGGTTGGCGGGGGAGATGGTCGAAAAGGGACTGCACGCGGTCATGAACCAGGCTGTTCCGGATATCGTGTCGGTGCTGGAAGGAAGAAATTAAGAAGAGTCGGTGATGGAGGGGAGAAGTCATGCGCCGGCTCATTTATGTGGGCTACCTTGCTGACATGATGGGCCGGCGCCTTATCTGCAACTTGAATCCAGCAAAGACTCCGCATCGGTTGCCGATTGAGTGGAAAGGGTGTGGCGACTGATCTGGATACCTCGAAAAAATCGTCCTTCATCTCCTCAGCTCAATGAAGCAGCCTGTACTGGACCAGATAGGTGATAACGCCGCCGAAGTAGCCGAGCAGGGCCAGGCCGCTGATTTTTCTCACGTACCAGAAGAAGTGGACCTTCTCCAGCCCCATGGCGGCGACACCCGCCGCCGAGCCGATGATCAGGATGGAGCCGCCGGTGCCGGCGCAGTAGGCCATGAACTCCCAGAGGAAACTGTCGGCCGGGTACTGGGAGAGGCTGTACATCCCCATGGATGCGGCCACCAACGGCACGTTGTCGACGATGGCGCTTACCAGCCCGATGATGGTGACGATCACTTCCTGGCGGCCGACGGTCCGGTCCAGCCACCCGGCGAGCGCGCCGAGGATCTGGGTGTGCTCCAGGGTCGCCACCGCCAGCAGGATGCCTATGAAGAAGACGATGGAACTCATGTCGATCTGCATCAGGGCGTGCGCCACGCTCAGGTGCTGTTTGTCGCTCTCCTCCTTCCCGCGATGCGCCAGTTCCCCCACCAGCCAGAGAATACCGAGACCGAACAGTATCCCCATGAACGGGGGGAGGTGGGTCACCGTCTTGAATATCGGGACGCTGACCAGGATGCCGATCCCCATGAAAAACATCAGGTTGCGCTCGAAGGGGGTGGTCTGCAGCAGGCCGCTGTCCTCGACCCGCTCCGGTGCTATGACCTGGCGCCCTTTCAACAGGTAGCTCACCACGGCCAGCGGCAGGATCAGGTTGACCAGCGACGCGAGCAGAACGCCCTTCATAATCGCCAGGGTGGTGATCTGCCCGCCTATCCAGAGCATGGTGGTGGTGACGTCGCCGATCGGGGTCCAGGCGCCGCCGGCGTTGGCGGCGATCACGATCATCCCGGCGAAGAAGAGCCGGTCCTCCTGCCTGTCCAGGAGTTTCTTCATCAGCGAGATCATCACGATGGTGGTGGTGAGGTTGTCCAGCACGGCGCTTAGGAAGAAGGTGACGAACCCGACCAGCCACATGAGCGATGCGAGCTTGGTGGTGCTGATCCGGGAGGTGATCACCTCGAAGCCGTTATGGGCGTCGACCACCTCGACGATGGTCATCGCCCCCATCAGGAAGAAGACGATCTGGGCCGTGGAGGCCAAGGATTCGTTCAGCTGCCTTGCCACCAGCCCGTGATCCCCGCTTAGGAGCGCGTAGACGGTCCAGAGCAGGCCGGCCCCCAAAAGCGCGGAGGCGGACTTGTTGATCTTGATCGGATGTTCCAGGGCGATGGCCGCGTAGGCGACGACAAAGATTACGACAATGATGGTCAGCATGATGTGATACCCCGGCACTTAAAGTATTTGAAAACTATGACAATTGGCGGTGTTCTGTGGTGCGGCCACTATCTCCCGCAGGGAGTTCGCGCTACTACCAAAGTGAGAAAATGCCCGGTAATGGCACGCCGGGCACGCTTGGTACAGTGTGACGCGTGACTGTACCAGTTGTTGACTCCTTTGACCATGCTTCATCGTCGCTCTTGCGGGACTAATCTGAAAAAGGGCCTGTCGATTGACAGGCCCTTCTGGTTCAACTGGTGCATGATAGTGCTATTGTCAGTACCCGAGCGCGCGCGGCAGCCACAAGGAGATCGCCGGCACGTAGGTGATGAGCAGCATGAAGCCGATCATGGCGATCAGCCATGGCAGCACGGCCAGGGTGAGTTCCGAGATCCCCATCTTGGTGATCCCGCTCGCCACGTACAGGTTCAACCCCACCGGGGGATGACACATGCCGACTTCCATGTTCACCGTGATCAGGACGCCGAAGTGTATGGGATCGATGCCGAGCTGCATCGCCACCGGAAACAGGATGGGGGCGAGGATCAGGATGATGGAGGAGGGCTCCATCACGTTCCCCGCGACCAAAAGCAGCAGGTTGGTGAAGAGCAGGAAGGCGACCACCCCGAGGTGATTGCCGATGATCCAGTCGGCCATGAGCTGCGGAATCTGTTCGTGGGTCATCAGGAAGGAGAACAGCACCGCGTTGGTGATGATGTAGAGCAGCATGGCCGACATGCTGGCCGAGTCGAGCAGCACCTTGGGAATCCTGCTGAACGGCACGTCGCTGTAGACGAAGACCGCGATGACAAAGGCATACACGGCGCTCACCGCCGCCGCTTCCGTGGGGGTAAACATGCCAGAGTAGATGCCGCCCAGTACGATCACGATGAGCAGCAGTCCCCAGACGCTCTCCCGGAATGCCTTGCCGCGTTCGGCCCAGGTGGCCTTTTTCATGCGCGGGTAGTTGTTCTTACGGGCGATGTACCAGGCGACCGCGCCCAGCAGGGTCGCCAGCATCAGCCCCGGAATTACACCACCCATGAAGAGCGCGCCGACCGAGGAGTTGGTGGCGACGCAGTAGATAACCATCGGGATGGAGGGCGGAATCAGGATGCCGAGCGAACCGGAGGTGGTGATGACGCCGGCGCCGAAGCGCTTGGGGAAACCGGCCTTCACCATCGCCGGCATCATGATGGAACCGATCGCCACCACCGTGGCCGGGCTGGAGCCGGAAACCGCGGCGAACAGGGCGCAGGCCATGACCCCCGCCAGCGCTAGGCCGCCGTGCCAGTGCCCCACCATGGAGGTGGCGAAGTTGATCATGCGCCGCGCCACGCCGCCGTGGGTGAGGAAATTCCCCGCCAGGATGAAGAAGGGGATCGCCATGATCTCGAACTTCTCGATCCCGGTGAAAAGCTTCATCGCCACCGCTTCCGTCGGTACCTTGGTGAAGAAGAAGAGGAAGGTGAGCACGGTGAGGCCGAGCGCTATGGAAATCGGCATGCCGGTCAGCATCAGCAGGATCAACAGGGCGAACACGACGCCGGTGCTGCCGAGCAGGGCGATGGCCCCCAGGGCCGCCAGAATACCGCATATCCAGGTCGCCGCGCGCACCCGCGTCATCGGCTCCCAACCTGTGGCGTGTGCGCTCATTTGACACCTCCGTGAGCATGCGCCTCAAGCGCCTGAGTTGCGTCGACGACTTCTTCCTCGAGACCCTCGACATGGGTATGGTCGTGTTTCGGCAGTTCGCCGGTCTTGGCGAAGCTCACGATCACCTGCAGGAACCGGAAACACATAAGGTACGAGCCGAGCGGAACGGCCGAGTAGATGACCCAGGTCGGCCACTCAAGGTCCGGCGTGGTCGGCCCCTGGTACAGATCGCCGGTGGCCATCCCGAGCAGGGTGAGCACCGCGTAGTGCATGCCGTTTTCCCAGACAAAGCGCGCGCCCAGGGTGCCGATCAGGCCGGTGAAGAGCGCTCCTCCCGACAGGCCGATTATCACGCAGGTGGTGCGCCAGGCCGCAGGCAGGCGGGTAACCAGCACATCCACGCCGACGTGGATGCCGGTCCGAACGCCGTAGGCGGCGCCGAACTTGGCCATCCAGACGAACATGTAGATGCACAGCTCCTGGGCCCAGCTCAGGTTGATGGTGAGCAGCCAGTCCTGCAGGCCGGCAATGGGGATGCTCGATGCGTAACGGTGCGCGACGGCGACAAAGATGACGACTGTCGCCGCTCCGATGAGGAAGGTGATGATCCATTCCTCCAGGTGGTCGAGGTATTTGTTCATGGCTGTTTTCTCCTGCGGGATCTTTGACTGAAGGTACGGTTCAGGCATTTATTCAAGGCGTTCCGGAAAAAAGCCGCCGCCCGTCGGCGGCGGCTTTTGACTGCCGGCCTACTTGTTCGGGGAATAGCCTGTTACCCGGTAAACTTCCTTGACCAGGTCGGCGCCGATCCGGCCCATGTGTTCCTTGTGGGCCTTGTCCATCGCCTTCTTCCAGGCCTGCCGCTCCTGGGGCGTCAGGGTAATGAACTGCGACTTGCCTGTTTTCTTGATGGCGGCCAGGGCCTGGTCGTTGTCTTTCTTGGCGACATCGTTGGCGAACTTGGTGGCGTCCTTCATGGCCCCCTCAAGGATGGCGCGGATGTCGGCGGGGAGAGCGCTCCAGTACTTCTTGTTGACGATGACGGCATAGCCTAGGTAGCCGTGGTCGGAGAGTGTCACGTATTTCTGCACCTCGAACATCTTCTGGGTGTAGAGGTTGGACGGGGGGTTCTCGGTGCCGTCCACGACTCCGGTCTGCAGGGCCTGGTAGACCTCGGAGAATGCCATGACCTGCGGGATGGCTCCCATGGCACGCATCTGGGAATCGAGCACTTTCGAGGACTGGATGCGCATCTTCTGCCCCCTGAAGTCGGCAGGGGTCCTGAGCGGCTTGTTGGCGCTCATCACCTTGAAGCCGTTGTCCCAGTAGGCGAGCCCCTGGATCCCCTTTGTCTCCAGTTTCTTGAGCAGCTTCTGGCCGATGGGGCCCTGGGTTACCTTGTGCAGTTCCTGGTAGTTGTCGAAGATGAAGGGGAGGTCGAACAGTTCAAAATCCTTGATCCCCAGGGGGGCGAACTTGGCGAGCGAGGGCGCCAGCATCTGCACCGCGCCCAGCTGCAATGCCTCCATCTCTTCCTTGTCCTTGTAAAGCTGGCTGTTCGGGTAGACCTCCACCTTCACGCGACCCTTGGTGCGTTGCTCCACCAGTTTCTTGAAGTAATTTGCGGCCTGCCCCTTGGGGGTTTCGGTGGCGACGACGTGGCTGAACTTGATAACGATCGGCGCGGGCGCTGCCAGGGCGGTCATCGGCAGGGCGAGTGCCGCCCCAAGGACCAGACTTCTCAGGCATCCATTCAGTTTCATAGGTGTTCCTCCTTGGTGTGATGATGCGTTGTGGTTAGCTGCAAAAGCAGATCAGATCATGTTGTATTCGAGCCCAGCCTCCAACCCCGCTGCTCGGGCATCTCATGACGCGTATACGAGACATTGTTTTAATGCAATAGTAGTACCATGTATTAATGTGGCTAACTTACTGAAAGTACACGGTGCAATTATTCAGAATGCCGGTTGATGGGATCGAAATTAGTGATTGGTGGCTGAAATCCGCCAGGGCGGTGGCGGATAGCTGCCAAAAGGAGGGGGTGTTGCGGGTTTTGCTGCGCTGCATCCGTCAATCTTGCTTTGGGAGGCGTTTACAGTCCGTACTTATCCATTTTGTAGCGCAGGGTGCCGCGCGGGATCTTGAGGTTCAACGCGGTCTGAAGCACATTGCCGCCAGTTTTCTGGAGGGCTTGGCGGATGAGCGAGCTTTCCATGGCGCAGATCGCCTCCTCAAGACCGAGGTCGGGAGGAAGGACCGTCGGCGGTTGCACCCCGTCGGCCGCGGGGGGGATGAGCTGGCTACCCCTGATCTCCAGGGGAAGATGCTCGGGGAGCAGGGTGGGGCCGCTGCGCATGATGCAGATCCGTTCGATGACGTTTCTGAGTTCCCGGATGTTTCCCGGCCAGGCGTAGCCCTCCATCAGGGCCTCGGCCTCGGCGGAAATCCCCCGGAAATCCCGCCCGAAGGCGCGGCTGAAGCTGTCCAGAAAAAATGCGGCCAGCGCGGCAATGTCGGCGCCGCGCTCTCTGAGCGGCGGGAGATGTATTGGGAAGACGTTGAGCCGGTAGAAAAGGTCCTCGCGGAATCTCCCGTCCGCGATCCGCTTCGCCAGATCCCGGTTGGTCGCGGCGATCACCCGCACGTCGATGCCGATATCCTTCAGCGCGCCGACGCGGCGGATGGTCCGTTCCTGCAGCACGCGCAAAAGCTTGGCCTGCATAGCGAAGTCCATCTCGCCGATCTCGTCCAGAAAGACCGTACCGTGGTGCGCCTCCTCGAAGAGACCCTTCTTGAGGCAGATGGCCCCGGTGAAGGACCCCTTCTCGTGCCCGAACAGTTCGCTCTCCAGCAGCGTGGACGGAATCGAGGCGCAGTTGATGGCGATGAAGGGGGCATCCTTTCGGTCCGACAGATCGTGGATGGCTCGGGCCACCAGCTCCTTGCCGGTTCCCGACTCGCCGGTGACCAGCACCGTGGAGGGAATACGGGCGATCTCCCGGACCTGGGCCACGACCTCCTGGAATGCCGCGCTGTTGCCGATGATGGGTGAGCGGCCGGGGAGCGTGCCGCCGGCGCGCTTCAATTCGCGCACCTCGCGCTTGAGCGTCTGGGTCTTCAGCGCCAGCTTGACGATGAGCCTCAGGGCGTCGGCCTTGAACGGCTTTTTCATGTAGTGGAACGCGCCGAGCTTAAGGGATTCCACGGCGCTTTCCACCGAGCCGTATCCGGTGATGATGATCACCAGCAGCTCGGGGTCGAGCTCCTTGAGCGCCTTCAGAACGTCGATGCCGTTTTC
>Ga0209125_1002744_pt1 | contig 13035 bp, 14 predicted proteins | sample BarGraIncub1131A_FD_184503 | JGI IMG/M metagenome (GOLD analysis project Ga0209125, IMG submission 184503) | Arctic peat soil microbial communities from Barrow, Alaska - Barrow Graham LP Incubations 11-31A (SPAdes) (version 2) | ecosystem: Environmental > Terrestrial > Soil > Wetlands > Peat... | reverse complement strand
CTCATGATTAAGTCCCTCCATCTATTATTTTTATTGTAATACTTATCAGGAACTTTCTCAATTTCTATTGTACTATTTTTATTCTACCACCACTTCTTATGATGATATTATTGAATCAATATCAGATATTTGTTGTTGTAGTGTTGATAGTATAAAAAACTATTTGAAATACTCACAACCTTTTAATAATATTTTTGCAAGTGATATAAAACTAAATTCATTTTTTAAAAAAATAGGTATTCATTATACTGGAAATAATGAATTATATGAAATAATAAAATTTAGTTCATCTGTTATTTCTCACCTTACAACAAGGACAAGTCAACCTGACAAATCAGATATTTATTGTCTCAGTAACGCACTTTCAATGCCTACAGATATTAGTAACTTTTTAGCAAGTAAAGGACTCATATTTAAGGAAACAACTCAAGGGTTATTAACATATTATAACAATAAAATTGTAGATTGGAACAATTATGATGATTATACAACTGCTAGAATTAGGAAAAGACTTAGAGTGAAAGGTAAATATCTCGATAATTGCGTTAATGGTTTTTTATTTAACGATTTATTCTGGAAAGATGGTAATGTAGCACATATTAAAGATTGTCCAGAAATTGTATCTGATATATGTAAGGTATTAAAAATTCAAAATCTTATAAACGAATGGAGTAATGTATCAAAATCATATGCTGTGGGGTTCTTAGCTGAGCTTAAAGATATAAATTTTGATAACCATACTCGATTTAATACTATAAAATCAAAAGTATATTTAATTTACAAATATGCTATATACTATTTAGTCCAGAATTATCATGGATTATGGAATCCCAGATTTGATAATCCAATTATTCGGTTACATGATAATTATTCTGTTGACAAAAATAGTATAATTGGATTCTATGAAATCGAAGATTAAAAGTGTTTGCCCATTATTATATTAGTCAAATTAGTAAGAATATACTAATTTTTAATTTACAATCTTCATTGATAGAGTAGCTGTAGAAAAAAATGTTCATTAATTACTTATATTTTCATTTTCATAGGAGGAGATAGATATGGAGAAAAAAGAGTTATGGAACTCTCAACAAAAGCTATTAAAAAGTATAATAACAAAATCAGATAAATTTGATGAAGCCATTAAATTATGTTTATCACAGCACTCTATGGTACATACATCCGAAATGTCGCAAACAGATGTTGTAACATTTGAAGATGAATTATGGGATGGGTTGAATGAAGTAGCATTTCGTACTATGCCAACCGAAAAGGATGAAGCGACTATAGCGTGGTGTTTATGGCACTCAACTAGAATAGAGGATATAACAATGAATATATTAGTCGCTGATGATACTCAAGTTATAGATAGCAATAATTGGCTTAAAAGAATGAATGTAAGGGTTTGTGACACAGGCAATGCAATGACTAATAGAGAAATTGTTGATTTTAGTTTAAGTATGAATATGCAGGAATTGAGAAATTATAGGAAAACTGTGGGCAGAAAGACTCACAAAATTATTAAAAAATTTGAACCATTAGATTTAAAAAGAAAAATAGAGTCAAATAGATTACAACGTATTTTAGATGAAGGAGGAGTGTTAAATGTTGAAGGTGCAAATTGGCTAATTGATTTTTGGGGTAGAAAGAATGTTGCAGGTATTTTATTAATGCCAGTAACTCGTCACCATTTTGTACATATTAATGAATCAATTCGACTGAAGGAAAAGTGTAGGAAATTGTCTGAAAGATAATATAAAGATGAAAGGAAACATTGTACGGAAAATTCTTATACGATACCAAATGTTATTATATTAAGGTCACACTTTTCTTTAAAGGTTCATTAAAATGACTTTGATTAATTAACCTTTATTAGAAATAGTTAACTATAGATTTATTTATATGATTCGAACAAATTTGTGCAGAAAATATCAAGAAGGATTAATTACATTTTGTTATGATAAAAACTGTAAGGAGGTGAGAATGTGGACTGGATAGAAAATGTTCAAAAAACTATTGATTATATAGAGGATAATATTGAAGAGGAACTAGATAGCTATATACTAGCTGAGAAGATATACACATCAAGCTTTTATTTTCAACGGATGTTTACAATATTGTGTGAGTGTTCTGTAGGAGAATATATCAGAAATCGAAGATTGACATTAGCTGGATATGAACTTTTGAACAATGGAAGCAGTATTCTCAATATTGCAATAAGATATGGCTATGAAACCAATGAAAGCTTTACAAGGGCATTTTGTAGATTTCATGGAGTAACTCCATTAATAGCGAGAAAGAACAAGGTGAGATTGAACACATTCTTACGTATATCCGTAAAATCAAATTTATCAGGAGGGAAAGTAGTTATGAATGATTTTAGTAAAAGAGGCTACGTTGTTAAGGAAACAGGAGCAATTTATTACACCCAAGATATGGACAAAACATTAAAATGGTTTAAAGATATACTTGGGTGGTATGGACAAATTGACGCAAGAGATGAAGATAGCGTGGGTAGCTACGGATGTGTAACTAATATCCCTATTGAGATAGAGGAATTGCATATTGCTCCGTTTACAGGAATTCATATGTTTAAAGGAGACCCACTTCCAATGATGGTTGCATTTATGCTTGTGCAAGGTGTCGAGCAGTTATATGAATTCGTGAAGATGAATGGATGGAATCAAATAACAGAAGCTATTACCGAACCATGGGGAGGAAAAACATGTGAAGTTACCACTATTGATGGTAGTATACTAAAGTTTTTTGAGTAAATGCGATTAATATATTTAATAAAGTGGTAAAAATTCTGCCAAATGTACTTTGTAACAGGTATTAGAGTTTGTCCTCAAATATTTAGTCATTTCCAAAAGCATGAAGGAATGCAGGAGTCATACCCTACATTCCTTCTTTTTTCTTTCACCCTCCAATCCCATCCTAGATTTTTCACAAAACAAACCCTCCTATTAATTCATACCAAACCCCAAACCCACCTCAACAAAATCATCCAATAATTCAGCCGAGCAATCATGATTCCAACCAATATCCAATCAAGTGTGCCGATTAAAATTCCCGCTATCTTACCTATCCCTTTTCCTTTTCCACTGGAACCTATCGCTTTCTTCTATCCCCTATACATCCCTATCCAAGCCACCTAACATCAGCCTATAGAGCGGGCTACCGCTCCATACCTATCCTCTTTCTATCTTTTATCAAGTCTGAAAACCAAGCAAAATCCATCGATAATCAAGATTAAGGATTGAATTAAATTAGAGATAAATCAGCTAAGAGATTCGATATTAGAGCGAATCAGAGTGAGCAAGAGAAAAAGGACATCAGTAGGCTAAGAACCAGAGAAAATGTGAGAAGAAATGCCAGGGAATTCTTGAGGGAAAATCAGAAAAGATTGAGTTTTCATTCGAAATAAACTACCTTTATAGTTTTTAGTGGAAGAAAATATGAAGGAAGGTTAGAAAAAATGCAAGAAAAATATAGACAGGAATATTATAAATAAATCAAATTCCTATGGATTGCAGAGATTGATATATAGACGTTATAAAGGGATTGTAGCGTAGAATCCTTAAATGAAAGAATTTACTCTTTGTTTAATTACAGATAATGGTATAAGATTATATTAATGAATGGAGGAATAAAATGAATAATTTAGTAGATGGAATGCTAGACTTACTTAAAAAATTAGAAAATGAAAAGGCATTAAAGCAAGAGAATATTACAGTATTAAATGAATTTACAAAAAATGAAAAACACATAAGAAACTTTTATAGAGACTATGTAGATGGCAACATTGGTACTATAAAAGTAGTGTTGTGTGGTATTAATCCAGGGAAAAATGGGGCTGGGAAGACTGGAATACCTTTTATTGATTTTAATTCGCTATCAGAGCTTTTAACTGAGGTGAAAAGATATGATAGTGAAAAGAGTGCAGGTTTCTTTTATTCTATTATAAAGAAATATGGAGCTAGAAAATTTTACTCTAATATATATGTAACAAATATTTGTAGTGTAGGATTTCTAAAAGATAACAAGAACTATAATTATTATGACTTACCATCAGATGTTATAGAATTAATCCATAATAACTTTTTACTGAAGATAAAAACTCTAAATCCAGATGTAATAATCCCTTTAAGCAAGGATGTCGAGAAAACCTTAAAATACTTAGAGTCTAAAGGTAAACTAGATAATATTTTGATAGGTAAAAGGCTTAATCATCCATTCTTTTGTTCAATAAAAAGCAACTGGAATAATGAATTTGAAAAATATTCGGAGATACTAGATAAGTATGTAGTTTAAAATTGTGGCTTAAATAAATTTTAATAGCAATTTATATTATAAGAGTAAGTATTGAAGTGGTTCTATGGGCGGTCTTAACAGGCTATACATAGAACCTTTTTATATCATTAAATAAATCTAAAAAAATATTGTTATATTATAATGAAAAATGTCACAATATTTTCTATACCTATTTAATAATCAGTTCAAAATACTTATAATGGAAGGAAAGGTATATAAAAAATGTACTTTAATGGATATAGGGAAACTTTAAAAGGGGGAAGAGATTATGGGAATCGTACAAATAGGAACTTCAGGAATAAAGAAGTCACTGCAAAAATATAAACCATTAAACTCACTAACAGAATATATTTGGAATGGATTTGACGCAAATGCAAATTTTGTTGAGGTTATTTATAATGAAAATGAATTAGGTGGGATAGCTGGGCTATTTATAAAAGATAATGGATATGGAATAAGAAAAGATGAACTAAGTAAAAAATTTATGCCATTCTATGAATCAGAGAAATCAATTGACCCAGAAGAAAAAATAAGAATATCTGCGGTTCATGGTAAGACTGGAATTGGTAGATTAACTTTTTTTAAATTTGCTACAAAAGCTGTTTGGACTACTGTATATAAGCAGGAAGAGAAAAACTTTAAGTATAGTATAGATATAGAGTCAAATGATTTACATGATTATAAAGACGAGGAAGTTAAAGAGACGACCGAATCCGTTGGAACTACAGTGAGATTCGAGAATGTAATTGGATTTGAAAATATCGAAGAAATCGAAGAATTTTTAATCAAAGAATTTTGCTGGTTTTTAGAATTGAATAGAGATAAAAATTTTATGATAAAACTAAATGATAAAATATTGAATTACTCTAGCATGCTATCTCAAGAAGAAACAATTAGACGGGTATATGGTAAAACAAAGGTTGATTTCAAAATAAAAGTTATATTATGGAATGAAAAACTTAATTCAGAGTATTCATATTATTACTTTTTAGATAGCCGAGGGAATGAATTATTTAAAGAAACCACTTCACTAAATAATAAAAGTGATAAATTCTATCATAGCGTTTATATAAAAAGCAAAATATTTGATGACTTTTTTATTAATGCAAATTACCAAGAACAAACATTATTTGGTTATAATAAGTATTCAGAAGAATTTAAGTATGCAATAGATGAAATAGAAAGCTATTTAAAAAAGATTAGGAAACCATTTTTAAGGAAATACAGTGATACGCTAATAAATGAATTAGATAAAGTTAGAGCATTTCCCAATTATGATACAAAAAATTACTTTGAACAAATACAAAGAGATGAACTTGAATTGGTAGTTAGGGAGCTATATCAAGTACAACCTAAAATGTTTGCAGGATTAAATCCAGAGCAAAAGAAAACATTAGTCAGGTTTTTAGATTTAATTATGAAATCAGGAGAAGTTGATAATTTAATCACTATTGTTGAAGAAATTGTAGAATTGGATAGCGAAGAACGAGAAGAACTGGTATGTTTATTAAATTCTACAAAAATGTCTAATATAATAAAGACTACTAAACTAATACAAGATAGATATAAAGCTATAGAAGAACTTAAAGAATTAGTATTCAATAAGGATTTGAATGCAAAAGAAGTTCCACATTTGCAAAACTTTATTGAAAAGCAATATTGGATATTTGGAGAGCAGTATCATTTAGTAACTGCGGCCGAACCAGATTTTGAGGAAGCTCTTAGAAGATATAATTATATCTTAACTGGAGATGATGTTAAGACTGATATAAACCATCCTGATAAAAATAAGGAAATGGATATTTTTGCTGTGAGGCAAGATATAAGTAGTAATGGATATACCAACATTGTTGTTGAGCTAAAACGTCCAAATATAAATTTAGGTGAGAAGGAGCTTCGTCAAGTAAAAAAATATATGAATGTAATAATAGACCAACCAAAGTTCAATGGGCCAAACATGAAATGGGAATTCTATCTAAAAGGTAATACATTTGATACAAGTAAATATATTCAAAATGAGATAGAAAGCCAAAAAAATCATGGAGAAAGGTCACTTGCATTTAGTATTGATAAATATAAGGTATACGTAAAAACTTGGAGTGAAATATTAGCTGAGTTTGAAATGAAACATAAGTATCTAAACGATAAACTTGAATTAGAGAGGCATAAATTATTACCTTTAAATATGACTGCTGATTGTATTATTGAGGATGTAAAAAATAATACAGCTATTCAGCCCAAGGAGATAGTCTTGCGGTAATATTTATAGCTGTACTATAATTCTAATTATTTTTAAATAAGTTAATTCTATATTTTCTAACAACTTGTATTGATTTTTTTGAAGGTTATAAGTATTTCTCAACTTTATTAAAATAATTATACTGCTCAAAATAAGTTTATATCCTTCTAAATTTAAAACAATTTTGTAGTTTATTATATGGTAAATTTGTATTTCTAGGAGAGTAGATAAAAGAAATGGAAGCATTAAATGGAGTATTTATAGGAGAAAATATAGAAGTTGTTTTGCAAATGGATATGAGATTGTCTATCGAAGAAATATAGCTGATAACTTTCTTGAATCTGTTTTAATAGAAATAGGCACTAATGATGGAAAGTTAATTCGCAAGTGTATTGGAATATGTAGGACGGAGCCTGCAACAACTCCAATTGAAAAAATGAAGTCAGTAAATTGGTTATACTCATTAAATAGTGATGAACGTGTATTTCAAAACAGTGAATGGGCGGTCTCTTTATTAAATAACGAAATATTTTCATATGAAACTAATGATAATGGAACCCTTACTTTTAAATTTTATGATGGACAAGTATATAATAGCATACGCCATGAAGTTTTCACTGAAAATGAGCTATATCCTAAATGTGTACCTGCTTCAGAATCATCTATAGGTAATTGTTTGCAACAATGGAATCTGGGATGTAAAAGATTGTTATATAAAATTGACGATAAGGAAACCTTTATTGGTGTAACTATAAATACAAGGAAGCATATGTATATTTTCGAAATAACACCATGGTCAATCTATTGTCGTTCAGCTCGTTATTTTACCTGTGATAAGGGAGTTGTTTTTAACCAGAACTTTAGGCAGGGTGTCGAGGCATATATGCTAGAAAATAACTCAAAGGCTATGGAGGAATTAATAATAGATGAATCCTTGTTTAGCGACAAAGCATGTTCATGGGATAATATGAGCGTTTATTGGTCAGTATTTTCAATTGAAGATAATGTAATTACTCTTCATGGGTGCCAAGGTGACACGTATAAATGGGAAAGACCAATATAAATTAATAACCATAGTTAATTCTACATCCCCATGAGCTGTGTCAGTTTAGTAGAATAATTCGCATTAATTCAAAAAAGCAATGTAAATTAAATAAAGAATAGAAAGGTGTAACTTTATGCTCTGTGATACGATAGAAACTGAAAGACTTATTATTAGAGAATTTAATGAGGGAGACTTTAAGTCTATTCATACATACGCTTCAAAGGCAGAAGTAACAATGTATGTACCATTTGGTCCTAATAGTGAAATAGATACAGAACTTTTTTTGAAGAAAACAATTGAGTGCCAAATTCAAAATCCAAGATGTGATTATGAGCTTGCAGTAATATTAAAACAACAGGGTATACTCATTGGTAGTTGTGGTATCCATATAACAAATATTAATAATAAAGAAGGTTGCATAGGATATTGTTATGATAACAAATACTGGAGAAATGGGTATGCTTCTGAATCAGCCAACGCAATTGTAAAATTCGGATTTCAAACATTGAATCTACATAGGATTTTTGCTACATGTTGTCCCGATAATATTGGGTCAGCAAAAGTTATGGAAAAGATAGGAATGAAAAAAGAAGGCTGTTTAAGGGAACATAAATTACAAAAAGGGAAATGGAGAGATTCATTCATATACTCAATGCTTGATTATGAGTATGATATTAATTCGTAATGTTACTAAATAGATAAGGCGGTTCGGAACCTTCTTAAATTGTAACCCAAGAGTAATCTATCATCCACATTAAAAGAGGGGTTCTTATATGGTTAAGAAAAGATTTGAAATGCCTTTTGCTGTACACCTTTTACTTATTAGAGAAGGTGAGATTTTATTGTTAAGAAGATTTAATACTGGATATGAAGATGGAAATTATAGTGTTGTGGCGGGACATTTAGATGGAAATGAAGATTTAAAATTAGCAATGATAAGAGAAGCAAGGGAAGAGGCGGGAATAGATATAAAACCAAATAACATTCAGATTGTAGGAGTTATACATAGAAAATCAGAGGGTGAGCGTATAGATTTTTTCCTTGTAGCAGATTCCTGGAATAATGAAATCGTAAATATGGAGCCAGAAAAATGTGACGATTTATCATGGTTTGAGATTGATAATCTTCCTTGTAATATTATACCATATGTAAAAAGAGCAATAGATAACTATATATCTGATGTACCATTTGATATTTATGGATGGTAGAACATACCAAGTAACTAACAAGGTTTTATTTGTAATGCTCTTAATATCGCAACATAAATATAATTTATAACGCAATATTCATTGTTAGACTTGGTGAGGGGGCTGATTAATGCAAAAAGTGATTATTTTCGATATGGATGGATTAATGTTTGATACTGAGCGTGTATTTATTACTGCTTGGGATTATGCAGGTGAAAAAATGGGTATTGGTAAAGCAGGATATATGTCTTTAAAGGCAATGGGAATGAGCATAAAAGAATCTCGGTCTCTTTGGATTAATGAGTTTGGTGATAAATATGATGAAGATAAATTAAGAAAACATACCTCTGACTTTATTAGAAAATATTACGGGGAAAATAAAGTTCCTGTAAAAAAAGGTCTTAATGAATTACTCAAATACTTGATTGAAAATGGTTATAGATTAGGAATTGCGACCTCTTCTCCCAAGTGGGAAATTGAAAAGCATTTACTTGATTATGATATTTCTGACTATTTTGAGGTAATTGTTAGCGGTGATATGGTTATGAGAACAAAACCTCAGCCTGATTTATACTTATTAGCATGTAATTTATTAGATGTTGAGCCTAAAGAGTGTATAGCATTGGAAGATTCAACTAATGGAATACTTTCAGCTTATAATGCAGGCTTGAAACCGATTATGATACCAGATTTGGTACAACCTACAGAAGAAATCGAAAACCTTTTATATGGTAAATTCTCGAATCTGTTAGAAGTTATTGACTTTTTAAGAAGCTAACAGAATGAGAATAAAGCGGGAAAAGCTATTCTTATTGTTTTATAAGGCTAATTGTGGCAATCATAGAAGTAATAATCAGTGTAAATCAATGTAAAAGGGAGCAAGTTAATCGATGGGAAAAGCGATATTCTGGGATTTGCAAGGAACATTAGGTGGACAAGCAATTGCTGATATCAAGGAATTTGAGTTTTATTCATTTTCCATAGAAGCATTAAAAATAGCTACTAATGCAGGATATTTGAATATTGTAATTACTAATCAAAGCAGGATTGGTAAAGGAGTATTATCGATGGCTGATTATGAAGCCAAAGTAAGTATTCTTATTGAACAAGTCAAGCAAAACGGAGGAAGAATTGATAAGTTTCTGTATTGTCCACATACAAGGTCTGATAATTGTGATTGTAAAAAGCCTAAAACTGGACTTATAAAAATGGCAGTTGATGAATATAAAATTGATTTAAAGAAGAGTTTTGTCATAGGTGATATGGGGAAAAATGAAATAGTTATGGCTAAAAATGCAGGTGTAAAAGGGATTCTCGTTTTGACTGGTGGAGGGCTTGGAAGTTTAAATGAATTTCGTGATACTTGGAAAGAATATGAAGCTGATTACATAGCTGAAAATGCTTTGAGGGCTGTTGAATGGATAATATCGTCTAAGTAACCCATAGTGCATTACACGTAGATAGAGTATTACATAATATAATATCTATATGTAAAAAAAATATTTTAATAGCTTTGCTATAGTAGAATAAGCCAAAGTAAGATAATCCATATAATGGAGGAATGCTATGAATAATTATGGTACTAAAAAATTAGAAACAAATAGATTGATATTAAGAAAATTTATGATAGAAGATGTTGAGCAAGTGTATCTTAATTGGGCTTCAGATGAAAATGTAACAAAATATTTTGGTTTTGAACCTGATATAAGTATTGATGAAACTAAGAAAAAGATTGAGTATTGGATAAAAGAGTATGAAAAAGATAATACGTATATATGGGCGATACAAGAAAAGAAAAGTAATGAATTAATTGGAAACATAACCGCTGAAGTGGCTTATAAAATACTCGAAACTTGTGAAATAGGGTACAGTATTGGTTCTAAATGGTGGAATAGTGGATATACGACAGAAGCTTTAATAGAAGTAATTCGATACTTACTAAATGAGGAAGATATGTACTTAATTGAATCAAAACATAATAGTGAAAATGTAGCTTCAGGAAAAGTATTGCTCAAAGCTGGAATGAAAAAAGAGGCAACATTAAGAAATAGAAGAATAAACAAAGTGACAGGTAACAGAGAAAATTTAATTGTTTACTCAATTATCAAAACAGAAATAAATAATTAATATGTATATTATCTGCAAAACAATGGAGGGGATTTTGTGAGGGCAATTGAATTGTATAATGATTTAGAAAACAATTTTATCACTAAAGGTTTGATGGATGAATGGGCAAAGTATATGCCTGACTTGGAAGAGTATCTTTCAATGAATTTCAAGGAAAGAAGTATGGGATTGGTATGTGATTTTTCAAGTGAAATTAGAAAAGTTTACTCTGCTGTATTTCCTACTGAAGAAGTTATGTCCAGAATTCTTGATGATGGAATAACGCATGCTATGCTATTTGCACACCATCCTTCTATTTGGGACAGTAGAAGACCCTTCCCCTTCTATCAGATGGATAAGTCATTATTAAAAAAGTTTAAAGATAATGGAATAGCTATATATATTTTACATGTGCCCTTAGATAACTTCAGTGAGTATTCCACAAGCAAAACTTTAGCTGATGTGTTAAATGTAGAAATTGAAAAGCCATTTAAAGAATATTGCGGTGCTTTAAGTGGTGTAATTGGAAAAACCAAGTGTAAAAGTGTGGAAGAATTACATAATCAGTTTTCAAATGTGTTAGGACACAATACAAGTCTTTATTTATATGGAAATAGTACTATAAAGGATGGAAGAATAGCAATTGTAGCAGGTGGTGGTAATAGTAAGGAAACTATATCTGAAATGATTGAAAATAATGTAAATGTTCTTATTACAGGCATTTCAACAAATAGTGAAAATTATTCTGGGGTTCACGAACTTGAAAAAAAGAATAGTATTAATGTTTTGGGAGGCACACATTATTCAACGGAAAAGTTTGCTTGTCAAAAGATGTGTGATTACTTTGAAAAACTTGGACTGCCTTCTACTTTTATTGAAGGAGAACCAGTATTTGAGGATATGTAACCCTGTTATATTTAAATGTAGTGTTAGTACATAATATATTTAAATATATCACTATGATAAATTATTACATACTTCTAATAGCGAAAGTAGGTTAAATTATGAACTGGATTGATTCAATAAAAGAATATATTCCTTGCAATGAGCAAGAGAAAAAGGATAAAGAAATTGCACTAAAATCCTTGGATTTATTTGATGATATTCTGTCAAGAGATAATGAAATTATACATGTAACCAGTTCTGCATTTGTCATAAACAAAAATAAAGATAAAGTTTTAATGGTATTTCATAATATATATAATTCCTGGTCATTGACAGGAGGCCATGCAGATGGAGAAGAAGACTTGTTACTTGTCGCAATGAACGAAGTCAAAGAGGAAACAGGAGTGAAAAGCCTTTATCCTCTTAGTAAGGATATTTTATCTTTAGATGTTTTATCAGGAATTGGTCATATGAGAAAAGGAAAATATATTGCTTCTCATTTGCATATATCAGTTACCTATTTAATTGAGGCTGATGAAAAGGAACCACTTATTGTTAAAATTGATGAAAATAGCGGGGTCCAATGGATTCCTATAAAAGAAATAGAAACTTACTCCAATGAGCCTCACATGATAAAATTATATAAGAAAATAATCGCTAAAATAGAAGCAATATAACTTTACTCATAAAGTGACTAAACTCTAATAACTTTGGTTTGCCAAACTTTTATTGTATGAATCATATATAAGCTTATATAGCCCATATTGGCAAGGCGATTTAAGATGAATAATACTGTGATATTCGAAAATAGATTAACAACAAAACAGTTTTGTGATTTACAAGAAGCAGTTGGTTTGGAAGGTCAAATTACGAGCAAATAGAGAAGGCTATTAAAAATAGTTTATATTCTATTTCTGTAAATGTAGATGGAGAAATTGTTGGAATGGGAAGATTAGTTGGTGATGGTGCAAGGGTATTTTATATTCAAGATGTTTTTATTAAGCCAGAATATCAAAGAAGAGGAATTGGAAAGTTAATTGTTGCAAAGTTACTTGAGTATATTAAAAGTAACGGTGTAGTAAATTCAAATATTATGATAGGATTAATGGCCGCAAAGGGCATGGAAAAGTTCTACTCAGAGTTGGGATTTAGAATTCGCCTAAATGAAAAAGAGTTACTACTCACCCATGTCAATTAACTAAAGTTCGTTAGTGTTTACATATATTGGCAAAAAGGATATTGGCTATACGATGTCGAATATT
>Ga0209125_1002743_pt1 | contig 13038 bp, 12 predicted proteins | sample BarGraIncub1131A_FD_184503 | JGI IMG/M metagenome (GOLD analysis project Ga0209125, IMG submission 184503) | Arctic peat soil microbial communities from Barrow, Alaska - Barrow Graham LP Incubations 11-31A (SPAdes) (version 2) | ecosystem: Environmental > Terrestrial > Soil > Wetlands > Peat... | reverse complement strand
CGCAGAATGGAACCAGTCTGAATAGAAATCCGAAGCCTCGACGCCAAGCTCTTTACGGGATGGGGTCGAAATTGCCACCATGAGGCCGAGGTGGTATTCTCTCTCCGAATTGTCTTTAGCAATTCCATACCGGTACATTGACTGAATATATCGGGTTTCTTCACGGTCCAACTCAAAGAGTTTTGAAATTCGTTCTAATTGTTCATCGGTTAGGCGTCTCTGGCCTTGGATGACTTTTAGAAAGAAGGAAGGTGATTTGTCACCCAGTTTTTCGGAAAGGAATCGATGCGAAAAACGCCTGTCAGTTTTATTCCGCAGATTGTAGTAATCGCGGAAATAGGACCGGTAGTCCACAAATTTAAAGATGCTGATTTCAGGCTTGGGCACACACTAAATAAAGAAAAAAATAAGGTACATCATTGTAAATTTTTGTGAAAATATCGTAAAAATTCAAAATATCGCACTATTGGCGACTTGAGGCTCGCCAAAATAGTGGGTACGCTTGGATGCGCTTATCTATTTGTTTTTTGCCCTGATGGCTCTAAAACCGATCCCTAAGCCCAAGAGAAGGAATAGAATACCTGAGACAATGGTAATTTTTAGGGATAAAGCCACTGTATCGGATCTGTACCGCATCGTCAGCTGATGAGACCCTGCAGGGACTGCCACGGCACGAAGAGCGGAGAAAGCACGAAGGACTGGGGTTGACTTTCCATCTACTTCAGCCTTCCAATAACGATGGTATCCTCCTGAAACAAGCACGATTCCTGGTCCAGAAGCGGTTACGTCAAAAACTTGTGTATCCATTTTAGGACTTGAAACCAAGCGGACGGTTCCTGATATTTTACGGGGAGTGGTTGCCGATGTGATCGCAGCGAGAATGTTTGCCTTGGAGGAGTCAGACAGAGTACTGTCAATTCCCATTGTCGTTGGGGACGGCGAAGTGGACGCATTTGCTTCGTCCGGTATTCCTTCCGGTTTATGGTCTAATAAAATGGTGTTGCGGTAGTCAAATCCGTTCTTGAGTAGGGTAATTACGGAATCATCTCCAGTGATCTCGTATGCACCATATAAAGTCGCAATTGGCATTGCCGCGGCATTGCGCATGGGGCGTGTGCCCTCAGGAGTGTCGTAAATGATATACCCGACATTCAACAGATTCAGAAACGGATTGTTCTGAGGGTCGACCAGCAGATTTTCTGAATTCTGTCCCCCGCGGAAGGTCCGGTATGAAGCGAGTTCGTTGTCATGTGTGCCGATGGCATTGCGCATTCCATAGGCAGGAAAAATATTACCTGAAAGAGCTGGATTTCGCGATACAGACAGCACTCGGGGACGTTGGAGGGGATCTGGTGAGTCGGTCAGGATGGCTTCAATCACTGGGTTTCCTGGTTGCAAATATGTGCTACGTGGTACATTCTGCACAAAGGGATGATCCACGAAGAACAAGTCAAGAGAAGCTACAAGGACGAGAATTCCAGCTGTCTGCCACAGCGGCCGGGAGCTTGAAGTGGCAAAAAAAGCGACCAATGCAGTTGCGAGTACAAGCAGTGCGGAAGGAATAACCAAGGCCGCACTTTGACTCATCAATTCCAAGTTCAAGGACTGGAAATAGGGAGCCATGTCGGGGTTATTTGCGATTGAGTGTGAAGAAATAAAGAATGCTGCAACGAATAGGAAGGGAATCATCACAAAAGCAAGTTCCAGTTTATTGGATTGTTTTAATCCGCTAGTCCATGCTGCGATAATGTTTGGTAGTGAAAATTTTTCACCTCGATCCTGGATGTTCAAGGTACCTACAATAGCCAATCCCATAACCGTTGCAATGACCCCGCCAGGTATTCCTAGTAACGATTCCCAAGCAAAGCGGGCGACAACTACAATGGCTACCAGTACGGAAAAAAGGATAACGCCAGGAATGAGTTTCTCTCTTGCCTCTTTGTTTCGTAATGCGTCAAGTACTGGAGCGGCCATCATCCCCATTGCAAGAGGAATCCAAAAAATTGCCATTGAAGGAGCTCGGAAGTTTTTCACACCTGGAAGAATTTGGTACCACAGGGAAAATAGCGGGGAATTCCCTCCCATTGCATAAGATAATGCGACAGCGGATCCGACAAACCAGAATATTGCGTTGCGACGGTTGTTCGCGACGAACAGTCCGAGGAATCCCAAGAAGGTGAGTAATGCTCCCGCAGAGTCATGATTCAGTTTAAAGCTGTTATGTCCCCAGTATCCTCGTTCTTGTTCGACATCTGTTCCGAGAAAACCAGGTACCAGCATGGATGCGAGCTCTTCCTGGTGCAGAGACCAACTTACGGCATGGCCTAGAGTGGTTTTTTCATCAGATCCACGAACGGAATCCTGGGTGGAATATAAATAGGGAGGAATGACCTGGAAGGAGCCTAGTCCCAGTGCCAGCGCAAGTCCTAGCGCGGCGATTCCGATGCGGAACGTACGCTGCATCGCGGATAGAGGGGTATTGAACACCTCATACATTGTGTACAAACCCGCGCCCCAAAGAAACAGGTAGGTCAGTTGCAGGTGTGAAGAAAGGATCATCCACAGAACAGAGGGCGTGAGCATAAGAATTGCCCATGCTTTGCCCTCGCGTAGAATCAGGTGCAGGCTGAGGACCACTAAGGGGGCAATCGCGAATACCATCATTTTACCATCATGACCACCGTAAATATGAGTAAAATACTGGGGATTCAATGCATAGAGGAACGCTAAGAGGGCCGCCCATTCATAACGACCGGTAATTTTTCGGAATAGAGCATAGGCACAAAGAAAGGCCACCCAAACGGTCAAAATAAATTTGAAACCGACCGCGCGGGCTGGATCAACAAGCCATTGCACAAGTGCAAGTGGGTGATAGGCGTCGCTGAATGTGGCATCAAGGGTCGGCATGCCGGCGAGACGGGAATCGTCCCACTCAGTGAGAATAAAATTTTGCACGCGGAGGATGCGGGAGCCAATGCCGTTCAGCTGGTCGGAGTTCAACATCAATAAGCTTGAATCGAAAAGGAACTCGCGAAATACCACAACGAGGATCAGCGCAAAGGCCAGCGATAAGAGAATGCTTTTCTTCATAGCTGGAAAAATAGAAAGAAAAGTCAAAAGAACTTTTAAAACTCAGCGTCTTCCAATGCTGCTTCGCCCCGGCTTTTGAGGAACCGGTAAATTGAATAGATGGAGACAGCCAGAACAGTAAGAGTGATGACCCATTTAATGAGCTTGCCCATACAGAACCTTTCCTTTACTACAACCCAAAATTCCCAATAATTATATAGTAGCGAATATGAAAACGGGCTGCAAGGGAATTATTCTGTATGTTCAAAAGGATCAGAGTTTGGTGCCAATAATGAGTAATGTCGGTAGGCCATCCTGAACGTGAATGACTTCTATATTTTTTGGAGTGCAGCCCAACTGGGTAAGCCAGCTTGATATTCTTTGGGGTTCGAAGCCGAGCCATTGATCCCCAAGGCGCTCCCGCACCCAGTCTTGGTCATGTGCGAGTAGGTCCAACAAGATGAAGCGTCCCCCTGGACGAAGAATTCGGAGCATTTCGCCGAGAGCCTTTTCTGGTGCTGCGGCATGGTGGAGTACCTGTGAGAGTACGGCAAGATCAGCACATTGATTCTCCAACGGAAGGTTTTCCATATCGCCTTGGAGTACCTTGATCCCTGCATAGCCTTCCCTGACAAAGCGGTCGTGGAGGACATCGAGCATTTTTTGATTCATGTCGATTGCCGTTACTTTCTTGCATCCTCGTGCAAGGAACAGGCTCACATCACCCTCGCCTGAGCCTATGTCAACAGCGTGGTCAAAGTTCAAAAGGGATCCAAATGCCCTCAGCAACGCTTCTGCCCCGCCTCCGGGATCTGCAAGTTTCGAATATCGTCCAGCAACGGAATCGAAGAACTGCTGGGATTGCATACGGCGTTGGGCAAGTAACGCGTCCATGTGTCCTTCGACGGCTTCACGGTCGGGCACTTCGTTCCATGCTGATTTCAATAAGTTTTGCAGATCGGTGCTAGCTCTAAGGGCTTCGCTCCATCGGTAATAGACAAGTGCGCCCTCGCGTCTGTCATCGACAAGGCTACCTTCCCGGAGTTGTTGCAAATGTCGGCTGGTATTGGATTGATGGATTGCCAGAACCCGTACAAGTTCACTGACTGTAAATTCGGCACGTTCCAGAATCATCAAAATTTTAAGGCGTGTTTCATCAGCTATAATTTTAAATAGCTTCAGTGAGGGAGTGAGTGCTTCAGACATATTTCTGAAGAATACTAATTATCCGGTGGTTGTCCACTTAATCCAAGTTTTGCACCACAGGAAATATCTGGTTCTGGAGTTGTAGGACTTTGCTTGGGGAGTCAGGATCTTTACTGACAATAGAGCGAACTTCGGCGCGGAACTTGTCCAGTTTTGCCTGAATGCGGCGGTGCGCACCTTCGCTGACGCTCATTGTAAGAGTGGAAAAATGGAAATCGTGGTTATTCGTTGCCTCATCGACTGCGCTGGAGGCTAGTTCGAGACATTGATGGCGATAACTTTGCAGAATGCCATCCTGGAAGGCGTCTTTTACGAAGAGATTTTCGTCTAATGGTTTCCAAAAACCATCTGCATTTTGTTTGATTAGGCCAAGCCGCTCGAGTAATTGAAGTGATTTTTTGGCTTGCCCAAGGGTGATCTTGGGCCGAATCAACCGCACTAGTTTTGCAGGATCGTCACTAAAATCAATACAACTCAACAATGTTCGGATTACAGGATTGAACCAATGACGGTAGTATTCAAGCTGGTTGCGCTGTACCTCTGTGCGAGGGGTATGGTTCAAGCTGATCAGCTGCTCTAGGTAGAGTTCTCGTTCTGTCTGGTTCGATGCTGTCGAGTATAAATAGAGAACCCGAAAATATCGGCCCTCATGCTCAAGAAGTCCGAACATTCGGATCAAAGCCTCGATCTGGTGCGGAGTGAGGCTCCGTTCATTCTGGATTACTTTCTGCAAGAATGAAGGAGACTTGTCAGAAAGTGCGTTGGCGATAAACCGGTGGGAAAAAAGACGGTCACATTGATGACGGACTTCGTAATAATCACGCAAATATGCGCGTACATCAGAGTACGAAAAAATGTTAGGTGTCACTGCTTCCATAGCTCGAATAGTAATACAATTTTGTAAGGTTAGGTACATAAATATTCGGAAAAAGAACTCTTTTGCGCGAATAACAGGCAATTATCCGATTGTTCTTGTCATCGCTTCGCTATTTTCAGGTACAGTTCATACTCGTTCAAAACGTTTGCGGTTGTCAAACTAGCTCCTCGTGCTCAAGGCGTATTTGAGGATGGCAATTATCAAAAATGAGTTATATGGACTGCAAAATTCTTGAGTCTAAACGATTAAAACCATCGCTTTACGCAATTATTAATGTTACCGTACTTGCATTTTCCTTATACTTCCTATATTTTTCAACAAGTTTCCCACAACCACACTCCAATGGAGCATACAACATGGCTAAGGTCGCAGCACCCAAGTTCGTAAAGATCAAGAGCGTCGTCGGTCGTCAGATCCTCGATTCACGCGGTAACCCAACTGTCGAAGTCGATATTACCCTCGACAACGGTTTTGTTGCGCGCTCTGCAGTTCCTTCGGGAGCTTCCACCGGTGAGTTCGAAGCTTGCGAACTCCGCGATGGTGACAAGAAAGTTTATTCGGGCAAGGGTGTTCTGAAGGCTGTTGCAGCTGTGAACGGTCCGATCGCCAAGCTTCTCAAGGGCAAGAATCCTTTGGATCAGCGCAAACTTGATGATGCGATGATCGAACTCGATGGCACACCTAACAAGTCTAATTTGGGTGCCAACGCAATTCTTGGTGCTTCGATGGCTATTTGCCTTTCCGGCGCCAATGTTTCCAAGATGCCTCTCTGGAAGTACATCGGCAAGGTTCATAAGAACAAAGAATTCGTGTTGCCTACCCCAATGGCCAACATCATCAACGGTGGCCATCATGCTGATAACATGATCGACTTCCAGGAATTCATGATCATGCCAGTCGGTGCCAAGACTTTCTCTGAAGGTCTACGTTGGATCACCGAAGTGTTCCATGCTCTGAAGGGTATCCTGAAGAAAATGAAGAAGGCAACTTCTGTTGGTGACGAAGGTGGCTTCGCCCCTGATATCTCCAACGATGAAGCTCTCGAAGTAATCATGCAGGCAATTGCTGCTGCCGGTTACAAGCCAAAGACTCAGATCGCCATCGCACTCGATTGCGCTTCTTCCGAGCTCTATGACATGGGTGACCGTAAGGGTTACAAGTTCTGGAAGACCGAGCCAGAGAAGCTCTATACAGCTGACCAGATGATTGCCAAGTATGCTGACTGGGTCAAGAAGTATCCAATCGTCTCCATCGAGGATGGTCTCGACCAGAGCGATTGGGATGGCTATGTCAAGTTCACCAAGGCTATGGGCAAGAAAGTTCAGATCGTCGGTGATGATTTCTTTGTCACCAACCCTGTCCGTTTGAAGCAGGGTATCGAGATGGGCGCATGTAATGCGATCCTGATCAAGGTGAACCAGATTGGTACCGTGACCGAGACTCTCGACGCGATCAAGATGGCTCAGAAGGCTGGTTACGGTGTGATCTCTTCCCATCGTTCCGGCGAAACCGAAGATTCCTTCATTGCTGACCTTGCTGTCGGAACCGGTGCTGGCCAGATCAAGACTGGTTCGCTTTCTCGCACTGACCGTATTTGCAAGTACAATCAGTTGCTCCGCATCGAAGAGCAGCTGGGCGCCAAGGCCATCTATAAGGGCCTGAAGTCCATCAAGGGTGCTGGCTATTAATTGATTCCGCTCGCCGGGCTTCGTTCGTCGTAGCCCAGTAGCTGCAAAGCCCTTGGGGTTCGTTGTGCTCGCTAAACATAGCTTTGCTATGCCAGCGCTCACACGCCTTCCCCAAGGGCTTTTCGCGTTTCTGTCCCTTGCCGTCCGAAGCCCGGCGAGCTCCATATTCAGGCAACAGGTTACGCTTTGCGACATCGCTACGCTGGTCGCAAAAACTTGGGATGATCGTTCCGAGAATTACCGATATTCTCTCGTCAAACCAAAATCGACAAGCCTTGCGCTCTTGCTGGTAGGGCGCTTTTTTGATTCGGGATAAGAGGCTTTAGTACAATCCCCAGACCGCTTTTACATATGGGCTGATTGGAGTGTCGTAGTCGAAGAGGAAGGTGTCGTCCATAGCCTGGTCGCCAGTCTGGTTTTCCGGGTCAAAATAGGTGCGCCAGTAGATGTGGGATAAGCGTACTCCGCCTTCGAGTGCGACGGGTCCCCAAGCGATTCTTAGGCCGCCACCATAGGCGTAGCCCCAAATATTTGCGTTTGCGAACTTGGAATCATCAAAAAAGGTCTTGCCCAGGATTCCGCTTCCATAAACCAGTGCTTTGCACATCACTTGATGTTGGTAGTTGGTATAAAAAGGTATGCCTGTTTCAAATCCCGCCTGAACAAGCAGATTGCGGGACTTCATGGTTCCGCCGAGATCTTTGTCTGTGAGGCCCAGAGAATCCTTCATCATTTGATGAAGCGTTTCGTCACCTCTAAGTTTATAATTGAAGGTAAGCTGTTGCATTCCCACCACGCCGTTAATCCCGAACCAGCTATAGAGTGGCAGATGGGCGCCCACTCCTAGAAATGGTGTATTTTTAACGCTTAAGTCAAAAGGCTGTTTCCAGATGGTATACTCTTCGGAGATATTCTTTGGAGTGCCTCCGAATTCGTAGTAAAGTCCAATTCCAGGCCGTTCCTCATAGGCATATCCAGAACTGTCTGGAGTTGCGCTCTGTGCGAATGCAGCTGCTACAGTAAAAAGGGAAATGGCAATCACTCTCATGGGAACCTCGATGGTTATTCAAATTGCCCGAAAGGGCGCGTGAATGTGGAACGCTTTGCGATATTACGTATTTTTGAGATCGCTTTCTAGATAAAATTCATATTTTCTCTGTATCAATTACTTTAGGAATCATATGAAAACACGTTTTACCCAGATTTGCACTGGTTTCATCCTTGCTGGCATGTTGTCCAGTTGTGCGACCAAGCTCGATCCCAACGATGGCGCTTCGATCCGTAAATGGATGGAGGAGCAAAAAATTAAGTTTCTTCCGGGCACTCTGATTACAGCGGTGGTCAAAGGCGACACAACTAACGCAGCGATGTATATCAAGGCTGGCCTTCCTGTCGATGGAACCGATGCCGGTGGAAATACCGCTTTGGCAATTTGTGCCAATAAGAATAATGTGGCAATGGTAACCTGGTTATTGGAGCAGGGAGCCGATATCTCTATCCGAAATAGTAAAGGAGTAACTCCCCTGGTCGACGCCGCATCACTGGGAAACAAAGAAACGGTTTTAGCGATTGTTAAATCGGAACGGAAAAAAGATCCGCAGATGCTTGGAGCGACTGATGCTCTGATTATGGCTTCCCGTCAGGGTTTTGTCGAGATCGTGCAGATCCTCATCGAAGCCGGCAGCCCTAAAGATTTCAAATCCAACGAGGGTTGGACTGCATTGACCTGGGCCGCTAAGGGTGGGCATGCGCCTGTTATTGACTACTTAATCTCCCAAGGTGTTGACGTCAACGCTGCTGATAAAGATGGTTATACAGCGCTTGATTGGGCGATCAACGAGAATTATTCCAAGGTCATTGCTTCCTTGCGAAAGGCTGGCGGAAAGAGCAAGCAGAAATAGTATTTCAAATTTGCGACAAAACTTTTACGAGAAACCTTCCAAGTAAATTGGAGGGTTTTTTTACTTTGTCTATTTCTTGTTTGTATTGAGGCAATATGCGGAGACTTTCTTTTCTTCTGTTATTGGTAATGATACCTCTCGCGATGGCGCAAGAGTCCGTGCAGGACATTCGTCGGCAGATCAAAGCGGTGGAAAAAGAGGCTGCCTACGAGAAGGATCTCGCGCAAAACGAAAAGAAGCGCCATGGCGACTTCCAGGAAATTTCGCGCAAGAAAATGGCGACTTACGATGAGCAGGCTTCATCATTAAAGGCCCAAATTGACTCGTTGAAGGTTGAAGGGACGCGTCTGGACGATGCCCGTCAGAAAGCCAGTGGGACATCCAAATGGGTTGAACAACGAAAACTAGCCTATCAAGAGGGGTTAGTTCGCTCCATTGAAGAGATTGCACCGATTCTGGAAGCCGATGTTCCTTTTAAAAATATGGAAGCAGCGACCACGACCCGTGAGATTGCAAGTCAGCTCCGTAAAGGGGTTCTTTCTCCTGAAGAGGCACTGGGACGGGTATTTGATCAATTGATCGACCGTATCCAGATGGGGTATACCACTGAAAACTGGTCTGGATATTTTGCGTGGCAGGGCAGAAGTATTTCTGGAAAGTTTGTTCGTTATGGTGCTGTTTCGGCGTTGTTTATTTCCCAAGACGGAGCAGAGGTTTTCTGGCTTGCTCGCAGTCAAAAGGGTTACGAGTGGAAAGATGTGGGCGGTAATACCTTCCTACGCAATGCTCTTAAGGAAGCTCTCAAGGTTTCTGAAGGGCAGTCGTCACCTGCGCTTGTTCTCCTTCCTTTCGCTACCGCGATCAAGCCTAACGAGGTGAAAAAATGAAATCACTTTATGCAATCGCTGCCGTACTATTTGCGTTTGGCCTCTCCTTTGGCCAGATCGACCTCGTCAAACAGCAGGCAGAGATCAATTCCGCCAAAGCTGATTTGGAAGACTCCCGCAAGCTCCGCGATCAAGTCGTTGCCGAGCGCTGGCAGGACAAAAAAGCTCAAAATGATGAGCGGGATGCCTTGATGGATAAACAGCGCGAGGCCAAGGAGGGCGTTGATGCCCTTGCCGCCGAGCGTGCACGCTTATTTGAGGAAGTCCGTGCTTCACGGGAAGACTTGGCGCGTATCCAAGAAGATGCGGAAAGAATGCGCAATGAGTTTCTCACCCTTTCTTCCCAGCAGGATCGCGCGGATGCCTTGACCCGTTTTGTTGATCAAGGCGTTCCTTTCGATGTTCCTGAACGGCTAGGGAAGTTTAACCAACTAAAGAAATCCATTGAATTGCATCGTGATGATCCCAATCGTATTGCGCAAGAATTATTGCGGGCTGCTGTGGTGGAATTGCGATACACGCGTCAGGTGGATTGGCAGCATGGCGACCTGCTTTTCGGTGGAACCACCACAATGCGCGGGGAACGGGTCCGTCTTGGCGGAATTGGAGCAATCCAGTTCGAGTCATCCAAACAGTTGACGGGGCTTATGTTGCCTTCTGCTGGAGAGCATGGTCGCGTATTTGGTTGGCAAGAAAGTCTTGCACTCCCAATTCGCCAAGCTGTGGGCAAAGCCTTTTTCGAAGCAAAGGACTCTGCAACGGTTCTATTTCCGGTCGACGTGCTTCTTTCGACGAATCTTTCTACTCAAATGGCTCAGGCAACCGAGCTTGGACTGAAGGAACGTCTGGTCAAGTGGTTCCATGAAGGGGGCTTGATCATGTACCCGATTTCTATCGTAGGTTTGCTCGCGTTACTGATGGTGTTTGAACGCGTATTTGTGATTCGATGGAAAGGACGTCATTCCCGCAGGCGCTTGCGCAAAGTATTCGAATTGGTCCATGCCGGAAAGGTCGACGAAGCAAGGGCCGAAGGCGCAAAGTTGAAAGGCTCGGTCGGCCGTATTGTTCAGGCTGTTTTCCGGTATCCGGAAGGTGGCAGACATGCTGCCGAAAAGGGTGTGGAAGACGTATTTGCCTATGAATTGCTCAGTCTCGAACGAAGAATAGGCACCATAGGCGTTTTTGGAACGACCGCACCATTGCTTGGTCTGCTTGGTACCGTGATGGGCATGATCGAACTTTTTGGAGTGATCACTCTGTACGGAAGCAATGATCCTAAAATGCTTGCTGGTGGCATTTCCTTGGCGCTGATTGCGACTGAGGCTGGTCTTCTCGTGGCGATTCCTACACAGCTGCTGCACTCTTGGATTTCCAGCAGTGTTGACAGTCTGGTCGGTGAAATGGAAACGTGTGCCTTGAAATTGATGAACGGCCTCTGGCTCAAGGGGTAGGGCGATGCCTTTGGCTCATCTTCCTCTTTTCGAAGCTGCCCTGGATGTCGTGAAGCGCGGCGGTTGGGTGATGGTGCCCATTTTTTTGACTGGCTGGTGGGCTTGGTTATTGATTTTTGAGCGCATATTTCTTGTATGGAGAATGCGTGGCAAGTCGTGGCATGGATTCTGGACCTCTTTGGAATCAGGCGGGTTGGATAGTGGCAAGGCCTGGCTACATAAGCACCGAGGCTTGTTTGTGGAATTGTCACGTCGTGTTGTTCAGGTGCATGCGGAAGGTTCGCAGGCGGTTCATCATGAGGTTGAGAGGATCACAGTTGAGCGCTCCAATGAACTGCATTGCCATATCAAAACCATCAACTGTCTGGCGGGGATTGCGCCCTTGCTAGGCCTTCTCGGAACTGTCTCTGGTATAGTTCACACCTTTGCCTCGATCCAGGAATCGGGGTTCGGCAATCCTGCTGTTCTTGCCAATGGAATTTCTGAAGCATTGCTTGCAACCCAATCGGGCTTACTTGTGGCATTTCCGATCGCAATCTGTTATAACTTTGTGTTAAAACGAGTCGAGAGGCTCGAAGTGCAAGCCCAGGCAGAGGCTATGCGTTTTGCCGCATGGCTTGACATTCATCCCAGCATAGGGAATCCTTCATGAGCAGTACCTTCTTAAAACGGAAGCGCGATAACCGTCCGATCGAAATCAACGTAGTCAATCTGATCGATGTGATGATGGTATTGTTGATATTTTTTGTCACGACTTCCACATTCAATCGAGAAACAGGGATTGATGTTTCTAAGCCGCACGCGAGCACTGCGAAGGAGCTTTCGCGGGAAAGCATCATGATTGGAATTACGCGCCAAGGGACGGTACATATCAATCAGACACAAGTCAATATGGCTAGTTTGCGTACTATTTTACGGCAGCTTGTTGCAGAAACGCCTGACCGTCCTGTCATTATCGTTGCGGACCGTGATTCGCCCTCGGGGCGCATTGTCGATGTTCTGGACGAATGCAATGCAGCGAAAGTTGCCAAGGTTTCCGTTTCGGCGGAGAAGGATAAAGAGTGAAGTCTTTGCGTTGGCTCCCATTCTTGGCTCTGGCCTTCCTCGTGAATGCCGGGATCTTTTTTGTGGTTCCCTTTGCTAGCGCAGTTTTAGTTGCACCCGCAAAACAAGACTATAAGACAGGGCAGACAGCTGTGCAAGTGGATGTGGTCACACGTGCGCGCCCTCCCGAAAAGCAACACAAAGAAATCCGCCAGATTGTTGCACAGCAGGCCAAGTCGTTCAAACCTTCGCGTGCCCTTGCTGGTCCAGCCCGGACCATTCAGATGGATCTTTCCTTGGCGACGGGGGGAGCTGGTGGTGGAGGTGTCGGAGTGGCGATGGGTGGTGGCGGTTCCGGGGTTGGCGGTGTCGGTGGTGGCAGCGGTGGACTGGGTGCCGAGGTATTTGACCCAAGCGAGGTGGATCAAGAGGCGCGTGTGATCAAGGATGCACAGCCCAACTATCCGGCCCGTGCGCGCAAAGAAGGCGTGAATGGCTATGTCAAGCTCTATCTCGTGATCGATACACGCGGACTGGTTGTGGACGTGCAAGTTCTTTCCGTGGATCCTCAAGGTTATGGCTTTGAAATCGAAGCACAGAAGGCGCTTCGGCAATTTCGCTTCGAACCCGCGAAACTTCGCGATATGCCCGTTGCCCAAAAGGCAACCAAAGAATTTGTTTTCGACCTAGGATACTAGAGTGCCCAGTCGCTATTTTGCCAAAACTCTGTGTATCATGTATCTCCTAGCTCTTGCTGTATTTGCTAAGCAAGATTTCTTTGTGCAGGGGAACCAGTTCTATGATAAAGGGAAATTCCTCGATGCGGTAAAGTATTACCGTGCAGCGATCCAGGATGGCCAAATGGAGCCCTATGCCTGGTTCAACTTAGGCAATTCCTTGGTGCAACTGGGCAAG
>Ga0209125_1002742_pt1 | contig 13047 bp, 7 predicted proteins | sample BarGraIncub1131A_FD_184503 | JGI IMG/M metagenome (GOLD analysis project Ga0209125, IMG submission 184503) | Arctic peat soil microbial communities from Barrow, Alaska - Barrow Graham LP Incubations 11-31A (SPAdes) (version 2) | ecosystem: Environmental > Terrestrial > Soil > Wetlands > Peat... | reverse complement strand
GGCACGGAATCGAGAATCCTCGTTTCTGTCCTACTTCAGCAGCTATTATCGCAATGTTCCATAGTTCATCTAGATCGTTTCCGCCACTTGTAACATAGCTGATACAAGCTGCAACTACACAAGCACCGGCAATCGCGATCCCCGTATTATGAGTCGGTAGACAAAGTGATTCGACTTTGTCTGCCAACTCTTCAAGGTGTTTGTAATCTGATACGATTCCGATCGGAGACACTTTCATGGCAGAACCATTCGTTGTTCCGTATTTTCCTGTGATCTTCATCGATACACCCTTTGCGATCAGTTCAAGTGCTTTTGCCGTACTTGGTCCGATCACTAACGCTGATGTCGGCATGGAGTTCTTCCATTCGATCAATTTGTTTATATACTTTTCAGTACTGAATCGATCCTTCGATTCAACCAGTGTATCCAGAACTAACATGGTATTCGCTGTATCATCGGTGATTTCTCCGGCCCGCATCGTCCTGCCAAAGAAATCTTGGCTTTGTGTCGGGTAGAATTTTTTAACTCCTTCCGGAAACACTTCATCGATCATTGCTTGTGTCCAATACTCCGTCGGCATCCCCATCGCATCGCCTAAAGCGGTACCGATCAATACACCTCTGATACGATTCTCAACAGTAGTCATTTCGCCGTATTGCTTTCTAGCGTTGCCGGTTTTTGAACCATGTTTGGAATAAGTGAAATCAACACATCTGTATAGTCGACATTGCCATCTTCGGCTGTGATCACTTCCAGATAGGAACCACTGTTCGTGATAATGATCGGAGTTTCAAGGCTATACCCCTTCTTTTTGATCTCATCCAGATCGAATTCAAGAAGAACATCACCTTTTTTGACTCGTGTTCCCTGCTCAGCTTTTTTATGGAAATATTTACCATCCAATTGAACAGTGTCGATACCGACATGAATGAGTATTTCATATCCATCATCACTGGTGATTCCTAATGCATGTCCGGTTGGGAATAGTGTCGTAAGTACGCCGTCACAAGGTGAAACTACTTTACCTTCTGTCGGTAAGATGGCAACTCCTTTACCTAAGATCTCATTCGAGAATGCACTGTCGTTAACATCTTTCAGTTCAATGATCTCGCCTTTTAATGGAGATGAGATCGATATACGAAGCGCAGAACCGACTTTAGTTTTTTTAGTCGAAACTTCCGACTCCTCTTCACTGAAGGTTACCCAAGTGAGTGTAAACGCGATCGCCATGGCAACAAGCGTTGCAATGACACCGATCGTGATTCCCAACATGCTGCTTGTAGCCGGATTCAAGAATCCAACGATTCCCAACATTCCGACTGTGATCGCATACATACGAACACTCAGCACAGATAAAATAACTGCGCCTGCTGTACCACCTATACAACTGAAGATGAATCTTTTTTTGACCGGAAGTGTGATTCCGTAAATAGCCGGTTCAATGATGCAGAACAAACCGGAAATCATAGCAGGAATACAAATAGCTTTTGTCTTTTTGTTTTTTGTTCTTAAATATACTGCTAATACAACGGCTGTCTGCGCAAACGATGCCGTATAGATCATCGGTAGCATGTAATCAGAACCAGTAGACATCATATTAGTAATAGCGATCGTGATCAGTGGCCAATGTAGACCAAAGATAACCAATGGCTGATAGATGAGTCCGACAACCACCGATGTCAAAACCGGAGAGAACTGATACAAAGCACCGACACCGGATGAGATCAATAAACTCAACACATTAGCGATCGGTCCGATAATGATCAAAGTTGATGGAAATGCGATCAGTATCGTTAAGAAAGGAACCAACGTAAACCCAATCGAATCAGCGATATGAGCCTTCAAGAAATGTTCCACTTTTGAAGCGAAATACATCGATAAAATGATCGGTACGACTGTTGACGTATAACCGGTCGCCGGGAAAATAACCGGGATGCCGAAGAATGTTTTATAAACAGGAGATGCGATGATCGTATTTTTGAAAAGTGTGTAAAGTGGTTCGCCACTGGCTAAGCTACCCGTGATATTCGGATAGACCAAGCAAGCTCCGATGACCATTCCAACAAACGGATTCATTTTAAATGCTTTCGCACTCGTATACCCCAGAATGACCGGGAAGAATGTGAATAATGCACTTCCCATTGTACTTAAGATGATATAAGCACCATCTGCCGGTTGGATCAGATGTAAAGCACTCAATAAAGCAACTAATCCTTGGATCAAACCGGATGCGATCAATACACCTAAAACAGGGGTAATTACTTGCGTAATAATTGCGACGAATCGATTGATCATGGACATTTTTTCTTCAGGTGCTTCACTGACATTACCAAGACCTAACTGTTCTCTGATCTCTTCATAAACATCCGCAACATGAGTACCGACAACGACCTGGTATTTCCCCCCGGCCCATTGTGCAGTCACAATTTCGTTATTCGAAAGAAGCGATTTTTCATTGATCTTTTTATCATCAACTAAAGCGAATCTCAGCCTGGTCATACAATGTGACACATCTTTGATATTCTCTTTGCCACCAATCGATTTAATGATCAGTGCAACTAAATCATTATATTTTTTCATTATTTTTTCCCTTTCATAGTGATAATGAACTCTACTGACTTTTGGATAGTTATACACAAGGAAACTCAATCACGAATTTGAATTCAATCTATATTCCCTTTCATTAGATACATTTATCATACCGGCCTTGTATGACTCATGATCCAATTTCGGAACACTTCATGATTCCATTTTCATTTGATTTGATCAATGTCCTCTCTTTACGAAAAAAAACCTATTTACGAGCTCTAAGAGCTGCAAATAGGTTTAGCTTGGATCCGTAAGATTCAATGACTACCCTCGTCGAAATAATACTAACCCAATAAAAATATGTTGTCAATAGCGAAAAAATAATTGTTGCGTTTCAAGGTAAAAGCAATGAATTATGGCATTTAGACTAAAAAGTCGTTCTTTGTTTTTTTGTGGATATATAGTAGGAGTACGTCAAGGTCCAATGAAGGTGGAAAGGAGACCCATCATGGAACAACATCTAACCATCAAAGACCGAGTCATCCTTCAGTGTCAGATTGAGAAATATACGAATGTATTAGTTCATTGCAGGTAGTTTTTAACTCCTTGCACCAATTTAACCTATATAATCACCTCTAAATATAGTACTTATCAATTTTACATTAAGATTATATATACGAATTCTCTGCTTATGAGGTTTCGCTGAACACTTGACATTTTATTGATTTGAACTTCCTTTCCCTTGCGCTTTAGAAATAACGTTAAGGACTATTAGTATTTAGTATTTCATGCTACCGAGTCAGAACCCAATCTACCTAGATTTAAGACTTTCAATTTTTTAATTTCGTAATTAACAAACTCAATAAAAAAATTTTGTTGTTCAACTTGAGCTTGAAATAAATCTGAAGCAAGTTCAATTAGAGATTTTTCCGAAATACTATAAACACTATTACTACCTAAATATTTCCTCAGAAATTCTTTATGCATCCTTTCAGTAAAATCAAGTTGGTTCTTTGCATTTATCAGAATTGAATTCAAATTTTCTTCCCATTCATTTATAAACTTTCTAGTTGAGCGGATTTTTAACAATTGAACTCTATTAAGGCGTAGTATTTCAATTGAATAGTCTGCTGGCTTTGAATTATGAATTGGGACAAGTTTACAATCTGAATCCATTTCAAGTAAATCTTTTGGATCTTCAACTAAACAATCAATAAACCTTAATATATCAGTAGTACATATTTTTGTTTGACAATTGCTACATTCCCTGCTACATCCTGATTCTAAATCAATCCAATTATCTCGTTTATAAGAATTACAACGTGGGCATGAGTATCTCAAGTTAGAACAATCAGTTTTAAGATGCGGAAAATGTTTAGTAGGTCTGAAATGATCAATATTAAAAGTTGCACCTGGAGATTCGCTTTCCGTAATTGTACAATAGATGCATGAGTAATCTGATTTTTCAGCCAAATATGTCCTGTAATTTTCGTTGTTATGCTCACATGGCATACTTTGATATATAATTTTTCTCATTACACTATCCATGAATTTTATCCAAGTTCGAAAGAATATCTTGTAATTTTCTTTGTCCATTTTCCAATTTCGAAATATACTTTTTATCTTTCTCAAAAAACTCTTGTTCTTTTTCAATAAATTGCATTCTTAACTTAATCTGTTCCTCTTGACTTGAATCAAGAATTCTCTCGAATTTATCAAGTATAGCATTTATACAATTCAAATTATCAAGTTCAGCTGAGTCAATTCCTTGAATTCTATTTTTTATTATATGATCTGAATACTGCATTACCAATAATTGATATTGCTCATCTAACCATAAATTGTAATTAAATGTTTCGATGCAAGTAATTATCCTATCAATTATCTCTTCCGGTTTATCTGCAACCTCAGCTTTGCAAATATATCCATCAAAATATCCAGAAGGATCGGAATAATTACCACTAGTTAATGTCATACGCGGCGCTTTAATTTGAAGCATTATCCATGCAGACACTAAATTACCAGTGTATGTACAACCGAGTTGATAATCTATTAACACTACATCAAATTTCACTCGATGGATAGAAGGGTCGTAATCTTCTAACTTTCCATCAAGCATGCTAGCATCACAAATAATCGTTCCAATCTTCTTCTCTATATCCTTACTTTTTAATTGTTCCATAAGACGTTCAATATAATCCAAATCATCATCAATAACTAGTATGTTTATTGGTTCCACTTAAATCTCCCCTTTTGGCTCATTGTTTTGAGGAATTTCAATTTTAAATTTAGTCTCAGGATAGTCTTGGCAAAGCGAAATTTTGCCTTGATAACTTTGAATAGTGTCTTGAACTATTGTTAACCCTAAACCAGTACCATCTGAGTAAGTTGAAAATAGAGGATCAAATATTTTACTTCGTAAATTCAATTCAATTGGTTGACCATTGTTCTTAGCTATAATCATTATAGTTCCTTCTATAGTTTCCAGATCAAATTCGAAATATTTCAAACCTTTTCCTTTTTTTAATGCTTTATATGCATTTGAAACAAGATTTGTAAATATCGTGTCAAAGTCTCCTTCATATCCCCATGAATAGTATTGGTTTATATCATTCTTACATCTTATAATTATATTTACTCCTATCGCTCTAAATGCATTTTCATGCTGTTTGGTAATTTCTGAAAGCGAGTTAAATACATTAATATACTTTGCTCTATCTTGTTTTTCTCTTTTCAAATAATTTCTAAAAAAATCAGCTTTTTCGTTAACTAAGAGAACATCTACCTGCAACACTGATACTAATTTTCTCAATTTCACAAGATCTCTTGTTATTACATCATAATTTTCTGATATTTGTTTACAAATTAATCTAGCATCAGTAGTTTGATTTAGTGCTTCATGTCCAAACATAGCAGCACTAATCCCTAAAGTTGCAATATTCCGATATATTTGCATTTCGCGACTTTTAAAACTATCTTGCTTTTTGTAGTATGTATAAGCGTACTTCAGCGAATTTATTGAAGTAGTCGCAACAGCCATTAATGATGAAAGATCACTTCCTAATGAAGCAGCTTCACTTTTTTGTTGTTCGGTATTCGGTCTTACTTTTATATCGCTAATCTTCTCTTGTAAACTATCAATTTGTTTCGCAAAAGATTCAACAGATTTTTCAGCATTAATTAGTGCAGTTTTCCCCTCCTCAATTTTCTTGGATTCGTTTATTTTTCGAGCTGAAAGTTGTAGATTTGTGTACTTATCTAACGCTAAATTCACAAATTTCTTTAATGAGTTAAACTGTTTTGTATCATACATATTTTCTCTATTCAGTACATCCTGCAATCCTGGATTTTCATCTCTTGTAATATATACCAAACCAATAGTATTAACTGTTGCAACTCTATGTTCAGGGGATGAAGTTCTTTTTGAGTTTAATTCTAACCAGTCATTATTTGAGTCCCCAAAAGGCAGAATTCTAAAACCATCTCTATAAATTTTTATACCAGAATAGTTATCAAGTAGATCATTCACCATTTTTTTATTAATATCTATACTTTTATATAACCGTGCGTCTTTGAAATAGATAAATACTTCAAATGTCAGTTTCCCGCAACTTAAGTCGATATCATCTGCAGAATAATCAAACTTCTCGTTAACTTCTACATTACTTTTACTAATATTTTGTTTAATCTGAACTCTAACATATGCATTCTTATCAGAAGTGACTTCTCCAAATAAATGTGCTTGAGCAAAATTCATAAATGATGAATCGATCTGACCAGTGTTCATTTTGAAATCAGAGGCAAGTAATTCAATCTTTACATCTTCACCAGCAAACTTATATTTCTTATATGAAACTTTATTTATATTAATTGGACGAATTAGATTAAGTTCTTTTCTTAAATTTATTAATAAATCTTCATCCCAACTATCTCTCAGATTTTCAAGTGTTAATTCTGTTCCAACAAAAAAATCATTATTTGGTATTTTAACAATTTTGTGTTTAATTTCAGAAAATTCTACATTTGAGTTTTCATAAACATCCCAATCTATTTTTATTACTAGAGAAAATGGATTCCCTGCTTGTGATGTTCTAATGGTCAGTCGACTAGCAAGCCGCTCAACAGAAAATCTGCCTATCCCTTTTTCTCCTAACCTTCTTCTCCCTGAAGTTGAGTAAGAATTCCGAATTTTGTTATCTGTTCCAATCATCATCCATTTATTCGTTAAATCCTCGAGTGACATTCCTTCTCCATTATCAATAATTTTAAGTATAGGTATTCCTGACTTAAGATTCTCGAAAATCACACGTATATTACTTGCATCCGCATCATATGAATTTTTAACAAGTTCTGAAACAGCCACTATTGGGTTTGAAATCAGATGTCGCCCAATAAGTTGCCCGAACCTTGCATTAAACTTGAATCCTGTCTCTTGAATAATTTCCTGTTTTTCCATGGTTTCTCCTTATTATTTTTTTAGTCTTCGCTTATGATATCTGTAACGTATATCATGCAGACTTTTCATCTCTTCTTCTGACAAATCTAGGACAATACTATCGACATAAGTAACAATATCGGCAAAATCAAACTTATTTCGAAACATTCTATCAAGCTCGTTAATTTGTTTCATATTAATTCTCTGATATGGTATTCGTAAGTCTTTGAATTCATTGGGAACCAGTTCCCCAACTCCACCTCCGTAAAACCTTCCATTGTATTCACACAGAAGTAAAGTCAATGAATTATAGAAGCAGAAAGCAAAAGAATACTTATCAAATTCTGTTCGAAGTTTTATATTATATGCAATATCAGTTGTGTTTAATTTTGCGTCATTTACTAGAATTTTCGGAGCTAAATCAAATCTTTTAAAAAACAAGACATCGCCAAATTTTAATATTGGTACATCAAACCATCTTTTTCTTATAGAACATTTATAACGAGTATTAATTTCATATGATTCACATCCAATTTTTAAATAATTTACTAATTCATGTGTGAAATTATCTTCGTTAGTACCAGTTAAATTCAACAACAAGACATTTTTATCTCTATTAAAAAGAGATATAAAGTCTTGTTCGCTAAAAATTAATTCATTTCTAACATCTGAACTTTTCGAAATAATTGGAAGAAAATTTTGATCCATTTTAATGCTACTACTTATAGTTTTATTAATAATAAAGAAATTATTTGCACCAGTCACAATGCCCGGAGATATTAAGCCAAACTCTCTAATTTTTGGATATTTTATAGATATACTTTCTATCATATCTGTTTCAGTATCGCTCAAAATGCAGTTGGACCACTTTTTTAAGGGTTTATTCCTCTTAATTATACTTTCAAATATCTTTTTAGTGTTCGAAACACTTTCGATAGTTGTGTATTTTATATATGGTATGGCACTATTTTCATTTTTCAAATATACTAAACATACTTCTTGTTCTATTTGATCAAAAACATGATTTTCAAATGTGATTATTTCTATTGAATTAAATTTAGTCTCGAGAAAAGATCTTAGACTTTCTGCATATTGAACTTGTAAAAATTCAAAAGGTAAAACAAAGAAAATTGCTCCTGTAGGAGAAAGTAATTTCATTGATCCAAGTATAAAAGTGACCCAAAGATTCTGAAATACCGAATGCTCAATTTTAAAATAATCCATCAACCTTACAGAACTTTCACGAGCAACTATTGAAAGATTTTTTTTGCTAATGTAAGGGGGATTGCCGATAATTAAATCGTACTTTTCATTATTTTCAAAAGCATAATCAATAAAATCAGCACATGTAACTCTTATACGATTGTTTTCCATTTTATTCAACAATCTATATTTGATTTCATCTAACTCAATTGCATGAATAAAGCAACCTGGTCGAGCGAAAATATCTAAAAACCGTCCATCTCCTGCTGAAGGTTCCAGTATATTCACAGCTTGAAATCTGTTATATACAAAATCTTTCATGTACTGGATAAGGCTAATAGGAGTATAAAAAGAGCCAGTAGATTTATTACTCATAGATTTTACTAAATTCGATAGATTTTTCTATCATTCCAAGTTCAAAAAAACATACCCTTCCCATCTTTATGAATATATAACTACTTATATTATCTGTCATTACTGACCCTCCAGATTATTAGAAACTAAACTATAATTTTAATTATATACCGCACTGTTTTATTTATCAATGTTCAGATTTCCAATTGTCACCCTTAGCAATTTGGATAAATTGCATTCTTAATGTTTAGTTAATTATGTTTTCTAATAATTTCGATTACTTCTGTTCAAGTAATATCTACTATTTGATTAGAATATCTTAATATTTGTGAAGTCATCTTTTCCCAAAGTTTATAAGTAATACTTATTGGTTTTGAGCCCTCATGCGATACATATTCAGCATACCCTAGACAAACATATGTCTCTGTAGCACCAAAAAGATCAATTTGTTCTTGCCGCACAAATAAGAGGATTCTTGATCCATTATTCGACATATTTATATACCTCTTTCCAGTCGGATTTGTTTCTGTAGTTCCACTTTGTGATTGCCAATGGAAGAGTGTTTCATTTATTGCATAATCTGCATATCTTGTAGACTCTTTGAAATGATTAGCTGATTTATTTAAAGTAACAAAAAACACATCCAAATTTAATTCTTTAATGTATTTAACTCCTTCTCTAAACCCTTTCTTACCTTCTTCATTATGATAACCTAATAGAGTCAATACTTGATCTGTTGAATAGGATGCATGTAATTCAAAACTTATGTCTTCCGAACAAACTACACTCTTAGGTAAGTGGTTCATATGCAATACGTTATATTCCATGATGTCGACTATTTCATTAATTATCTCTGAATTGAGTAATATAATTTTCGAGAATACTTCCTGAATTTGTTCCGTCGGTGCATCTGTGAAAATCGTATAATAGAACATTAAAAGCATTTTATATTCTTTGTTATCGATTTTAGCATTTGGATTTTTAAAATAACTAATTAAGAATTTCAGCCATTCAAGAGAATTTATTTTAGCAATCTTCATAAGAGAATTTTTTAGATCACTAATTTTACGCAATGGATTATCCGATGCTAACATACTATTTGGATTACATAGATCGAAAAACGTAGTGAATTTATAAATACTCTGTGGCTCAATTTTATAGAATTCTATAAAGTTTTTGAGACTGATTTCAGAATTAAAATTATTTCTAAACTCATGAAACATTGATACTAACCTTTTATTATTAATATAGGCAGTTTGGATATTTTTAAGTACATATTCCTTCGCGATTTTCTCAAGTTGAATGCTACAATTTTTAGGTATAGATGGGAAGTCCATTTTTATTTCGTCTTGAATTGAATAACTTGTACCTCCTATCAAATTTTGAAGTTTACTTTGGTAGTTATAATTTTTATGCGCTTGTCCAATAAAGTCCAATACTGTTAGAACCTCTTTGCTTTTTTGAAGTCTTAGACCTCTACCTAACTGTTGGATAAATATTGTTGATGATTCGGTTGGTCTAAGAAATAGAACAGTGTTAACTTCCGGAATATCAACACCTTCGTTATAAAGATCAACAACAAATATAAACTTAATTTCACCTTTAACTAATCTGTTTTTCGCTTGATCTCGTATCTCTTTTGGCGAATCAGAATCTAGGTGGATTGAGGGAATATCTCTCTCATTGAATACTTTCTCCATATACTTAGCTTGTTCTTTACTAACACAAAACCCGAGACCTTTAATATATTCTCTTGATAAAACATAGTTATCAATCGCGTTTATGATTTCATTATCTCTTCTTTTATTGTCTATGTATTTTGCATTTAATTCAACTACATCATAACTACCTTTTTGCCATTTAACTGAGCTTAAATCTACACTGTCTGAAATCCCAAAATACTGAAATGGGCATAATAAATTCCGCGCAATTGCTTCTTTTAACCGAATTTCATATGCAATTCTATTATTAAAAAATTCAAGGATATCAACTCCATCCATTCTTTCTGGAGTTGCTGTGAGTCCAAGTAGTATTTTAGGTTTAAAGTAATCTAAGATTTTTGCATATGAATCTGCAGCTGAATGGTGTGACTCATCAAAAACAATATAGTCAAAGTAATCTTCAGCGAATTTTTTGTAATTTTCCCCACTATTCAACGTTTGAATTGATGCAAACAAATGTCGATAATTTGATGGTGAATAATCATCCACCCATAATTCTCCGAAATTTTCATCATGTAATATTCCTTTAAAAGCAGATAAACTTTGCTTCAATATTTCTTTTCGATGAGCTATGAACAATAATTTTGAGTTTACATCTTTTTCATAAATTCGCTTAAAATCAAAGGCGCATACGACTGTCTTCCCAGTTCCAGTTGCCGCTACAATCAGATTCCTATAAGAGTGAAAAACTTCACGTTCAACATCAAGACGATCTAGAATTTCTTGTTGATAAACGTAAGGACGTAAATCAAAAAAGTATTCATAGTTGTTAGGATTGTATTGGATTTTCTCTTCGCTAAGAGACTTTTTTAGCTGATCAATATCAGATTGACTATCAGGATTGAATGATTGAAATTCTTCCATATTCCAATAGGTATCAAAAGTGATTCTGATTTTTTGAATTATCTCTTTTGAAGAATATTCAGAGACTTTAAGATTCCACTCAGTACCTTCACTAAGTGCAGCTTTGGATATGTTTGAGGATCCAATATAGGCTGTACTAAATCCTGTTTCTCTATGAAAATAATATGCTTTAGCGTGAAGTCTTGTTCTTTTTGTATCATAAGAAATTTTTACTTCAGTATTAGGTAGTTTAGCTAACATCATAACTGCTTTGAAATCCGTCGCTCCCATATAACTAGTAGTGATGATTCTCAATTTTCTATTTCTTGTGTACTCAACAAGGTCGTTATAGATTAAAACAATTCCACTAAACTTTATAAATGAAACTAAAAAATCAATTCTATCAGAAGATGTAATTTCTCTTCTAAGTTCACTTGATATTGGAGCTTCATATTTTGTTCCAGTAAATAAATTACTTTGAGCCACTGAAGACTGAGGAATATGTTCACTAAAGAACTTCTTATCGATGTGTTTTTCAGTAATCCCACGAAGCATATAATCATCTGCAATTGTCGCATCAATAATCCCTCTATCACTTAGTATTTCATCAAACTTTTCTATAATTGAATTAGCAGCATTCAATTGCTTCGCTACGCTTTTTGAATCTTGTTTATAAAATCCAAGTCCTCTTTCAATCACTTCTTGAAGATAGGATGAAATCTGCGTTGCTGAAGTAGAACTTTCTAACTTTTCTTTATGGATATTTTTGTGTTCTTCAAGTTTTCTAAGATCATTATCTAAGTTCCTATCAATCAGTTTTTCATAAAGTTTAAATTCGTCAGACATTCGTTTTCCCCCCCCGTGTTAACTAGGCAACATCATTATTTATTAATGTTAGAATCCCTGACTATAATTAGTATGTGTTTGTGAACGATAGATCAAGCATAACGCAAAAAAGAGTCTGAAACAAGCTTTCCCGACTCTCTGAAATTAATTTATTTCATTATTCCAAATTCAGAGCTTAATTGTACAATTTTATGTTCAATTTACACTCATTATCAATTCCAAATTTGGTTAAGATTCTGACTTTTTCCCAAATAGTATGATTCCCAACGCAATCGCAGATAGCCCAAACATTCCGCTTGCCAACATGAAACTTCTCATCGGACCTTGAGCGTAGATAAGCCCTGCGATCAGTGAGCCGAAGATCATGCCTAATGCTTTTACTGAATTGTAGAGTCCCATAAAGGATCCGCTCTTTCCGGGAGGGTTTTCTTTACCGGCCAGGGCTTGGATCAGAACTAAGTAGATACTGTTTAACGCAAAGAACACTATGCTGATGAGTACGAACGGAAGAGCTCCGATCGTCAAAGTGACCATTCCCGCAAAGAAGAAACATCCCAGTATCGTCAGAAACAACGGCCATTTAAGTTTGGTGTTACGTATGATCCAGATGGAGAAAGTTGAATTGATGATGAGTCCCATGATACCGAAGCCGGCTTTGAGGAGTCCGTTGTAGGAGGAGCTGAAGTTAAATTGGTCACGGATGAAGTAATTGAAGCTTTGTTCGTAGGCTGTCGATCCGAAGGTTGAGAAAAGTACGACGGCGAAGAACAGCCATAACCAGATGGATAATTTATTGAGTGCTGTTGAGAAGGCAGAAAATGGATTGGATGTTTTGATGAGTTCCGACCAGCGCCATTCACGGGCACCGGAGATCGGATCTTTCATAATGAGTCCCATTAGGAGTCCAGCGGTTACGAGTCCGATGACTTGAACGCCAAACATCAACGGGATCGAAACTTCACCGATGAATCCGCCGATCAGATACCCGATTGCACTTGCCATGGTTAGGATGGCTGCTTCAATGGTCAGGTTGATGCCTCGTTTTTCTTGGGAAGAAATATCCAATACATAAATGAGTTGGGTTACACTGATCCCACCGATAAAGAAACCGGAGAT
>Ga0209125_1002741_pt1 | contig 13050 bp, 6 predicted proteins | sample BarGraIncub1131A_FD_184503 | JGI IMG/M metagenome (GOLD analysis project Ga0209125, IMG submission 184503) | Arctic peat soil microbial communities from Barrow, Alaska - Barrow Graham LP Incubations 11-31A (SPAdes) (version 2) | ecosystem: Environmental > Terrestrial > Soil > Wetlands > Peat... | reverse complement strand
CAAATCGCAGCTCTTTGCAACGATGCCAAACTAGTTAAAGGCAGTGGTGACATGTACAGCATAATCGGTGATCCCACTGAAGGTGCAATGGTTGTAGGATCAGAAAAAGCGGGTATCTCATCAGAACAAGTCACTAAGAAACATCCAAGAAAAGCCGATCTTCCGTTTGACTCAGACCGTAAAATGATGACAACATTCCATGAGGGGATCCATGAAGAAGGTGTGATAACTTCTTATACAAAAGGTGGGCCTGATGTCGTCCTTGTGAATTGCGAAACTATTTTGACAGCAGCTGGAATTATACCTCTGACAGACCAGATGCGTCAGACAATTCTTCAAAACAACATAGAGCTGGCTAGTTCCGCTCTTAGAGTACTTGCCTTTGCTTTTAAAGAGCATTCCAGTGATATTTCTTTCAATGCCGAAAAATCCATGACATTCGTTGGCTTGATGGGCATGATAGATCCTGAACGACCTGAGGCGAAAGATGCAATCGCTCTGTGTACCAGTGCTGGAATACGTGCTGTCATGATAACTGGAGACTATAGGGAAACCGCAGTGGCGATCGCCAAAAACCTCGGACTTATGAAAGAAGGATTCGGTGTCATGACTGGTCCTGAACTTGACACAGTGACTGATGAGGAACTATTAATTATTGTTGAAAAAACCGCTGTGTATGCAAGAGTCTCACCGGATCATAAAGTCCGTATTGTAACAGCTCTAAGACAAAACGGCCATATCGCTTCGATGACAGGAGATGGCGTCAACGATGCGATGGCGCTTAAACGTGCGGATATCGGAGTTGCCATGGGTATAACCGGAACGGAAGTGGCGAAGGGCACTGCGAATATGATACTTACCGATGACAACTTCGCGACAATTGTCGAAGCCGTCCGTGAAGGCCGTATAATATACAGCAATATCCGTAAATTCGTGGGATTTTTATTGTCATGCAACGTAGGTGAAATCCTTGTTATTTTCATAACCAGCATATTACTGGGACCTAAATTCGCGCCATTGCTCCCAATCCAGCTTCTCTGGCTAAACCTTGTAACAGACAGTTTTCCAGCTCTCGCGCTAGGTCGCGAACAGGGCGAAAAAGACATTATGGAAGAGAAACCCAGAAACTCTAAGGAGTCTATAATAAACAAACCGATGATCTATGCTATCGTGGTACAAAGTTTGGCAATATTCGTAGCGGTGTTTGCCGCATTTAGGGTAGGAATGATAATGTATCCTGTGAGCTCCAGCAGTAATCTAACATTTATTGAAATTGTGCAAAAATTCTTTTCATTGAATTCACTAGACCCAAATGTTTTCGAACCATCAATGCATGCCAGGACATTCGCTTTCGTAACCTTGATTAGTGCAGAATTGCTACGTGCATTCAGCTGCAGATCAGAACATGCATCTGTGTTTAAACTAGGGTTCTTCAGCAACCGATATTTATCCTACGCGTCTCTGCTATCAATTGTACTGGTGCTATTGGTTGTATACGTGCCATTCTTACAACCCGTATTTTCAACCAACGCTCTTTCCCTGTCGGACTGGGGAATTGTAGCAGGATTTGCAATGATTCCTTTCGTGGTCGGAGAAATCTACAAATTGATCAGACGCCAGTTAGTGAAAGCTTAGAAGGTGTAGGTGAAAACTGTAACAAAAAAAATATTAAATTTTTCTAAAAACCATTTACAAAGCATAATAAATGTTGTAGAATACAAATATGAAACGATTTCATGAATAAAAAGAGGTAATAATTTGTGATCACAAGTATTTGTAAATTAAATACACCGATAAATCTAACATGTGATAGTGAGATGAATCCATTGGGAATGACTAACATGCGACCAGCATTTTCATACACTTTGATTTCATCCCATAGCGATGTCATACAGCAAGCCTATCATATTGTTGCCTCATCAAGTATGGAATTCATGAATAATCACAACTATGATGTCTGGGATAGTGGAATAGTTTCAAGTTGTAAATCACAATTTATCGATTATAGTGGTATCAAACTCAAATCTAAAATGATAATATTTTGGAGTGTAAGGTCTTTTGATGATAATTTCATGCCGACAAGTTTTAGTGAAATCGCTTATTTTGAGATGGGATTGCAAAAGGATGATTGGAGAGCAAAATGGGTAACGAGTAATATAACTTCCTCTGCCCCTGTTTTTCATAGGAAGTTTGAATTAAAGGAAAAATGCAAAGTAAAATCAGCACGTTTATATATTACAGGATTGGGATATTTTACGGCATATCTAAATAGGAACCGTGTGGGAAACGATTATTTTTCACCTCTGGTTTCAGATTATGATGATCGTGATTTGAACAATATTCTTATTCCGTTTCATAACAAAACCAAGAAAAGCATATACTACCTAACTTATGATATCAAATCTTCATTAATTTCTTCAAGCAACATTTTAAATGTGGTAATAGGAAACGGATGGTATAATCATAAGGAAAAAACCGTAGAGGGTGATTATTCATATGGATTGCCTAAAACAATTTTTGAAATCCACATAAACTATGATGATAATACAACTCAGATTTTTTTAAGTGACGAAGAAACCACCGTGTCAAATTCTCCAATAATAAATAACACATTATTCAAAGGCGAAGAATATGATTTTAGAATCGACGAAGAAGCTATTTTTTCAAACCTCAAAAATGAAACGGTTTCACAGTGCATTTTGGTCAAAAACGAACCCAAAGGTGAGCTTATTGGGCAAATTATTGCTAGTGACAGGATTATTAGAAAAATTGATTATATAAAACAGTGGAAGGCTGATAATAAAATAACTTATGACTTTGGGCAAAATTTTACTGGATTTGTTTCTATTGCCGCGAGCGGTAAAGCAGGAGATACTATTACTGCGGTATTCGGTGAAAACATTGGCACGGATAACAAAATTGATACTCTAAGTACAAGCTGGGGAATACAAATTCAAACAGATAAAGTGATTTTAAATGGCAAAGGCATTAATACATTTATTCCACATTTCACATGGCATGGGTTTAGATATTGCGAACTTGAGCTTAGCAATGAAAACGTTGATATCAACGAAGTTCATGCTTTAGTTTTGCACAATGATATTAAAATAGATGGAGAATTTCTCTGCTCTAACGAACTTTTTAATTCAATACAAAAAAATTACATCTGGACTCAACTTTCCAATATGCATGGAGGAATTCCTTCTGATTGCCCACACAGGGAGCGTAGAGGATATACAGGAGATGGGCAGGTGACAGCGGAGTCAGCGATTTATAATTTCAATGTTAATTCCTTCTATCAAAAATGGATTAAAGATATATGCGATTCTCAGGATATGGAAACGGGGTATGTCCCCCATACAGCACCTTTTAGTGGTGGCGGGGGTGGTCCTGGCTGGGGAAGTGCCTGTGTGATTTTACCGAATTTATTATATACTTATTATGGTGATATCAACATTTTAAATAAAACAGTATCAACAATGAAAAAATGGGTGGATTATCTCAACACAAGACATGACGGTGATTATATTATAAATAGAGAAGAAGCGGGTTGGTGCATTGGGGATTGGTGTAATCCAAGAAAAATGGAACTTGATGAAAGCCTTGTTAATACTTACTTTTTCGGATATTGCGCGGAGCTTTTAAGTAGAACTTTTCATATTTTAAACTTGGAAAGCGAAAGTGATATCTATAAAAAACTCTATATAAAAATTAAAAATGCTTTTAATAATACATTTTTTAATAACGCGAAGAAACATTATGGAAATGGCAGGCAGGGCGCTGATGTCATTCCGCTTTACTGGAATATTGTTGATGATAATGAAAAACAAAACATTATGGAAAGTATTATTCACAATTTGATGGTAGAGAATGATGGCCATTTTGATACAGGTATTTTTGCAACACCTATGACCTTGGATGTTTTAACGACGCATGGTCATAAAGAAGACCTTTATGAAATTTTAAACAAAGTGGATTACCCATCTTATGGTTATATGATTAAATCTGGAGCGACCACAATATGGGAATTTTGGGAAAAAGAAATAGGGCCTTCCTATGATGCTAAAAATGGTGACAAAATGGAGGGATATTTTACATCTCACAATCATCCAATGTTGGGCAGCATCAGCGCCTGGTTTTATAAAAGAGTGGCAGGACTTGACCTAGATGGCATTGGCAGCAACAGATATATATCAATAAAGCCTTATGTAATGGGCGATTTGAAATTTGCAAAAGCACATAAAGAAACAATTTTTGGATTGGCAAGCGTTTCATGGAACATTGTTAACAGTGAGTTTTTTCTTGAATGTGTAATTCCAGTCGGGTGTAGAGCCAGGATATTTATTCCGTCTTTCGTAAATAAGCAGGCATTTGAGATTGTTAATAATAAAAAAATACCAATGGCACAACGAGCTGACGACTATTATACAGTTGAAGTCGGTTCAGGGAAATATAATTTTACTGTTTTGGGGGATGAATAATGGGATACATTAATGGAATGAAAGCATTAAATATGGAATTTTCGGATATCGTGCCGCGTACTGAGTACTCAGCACACGTACACTGGGAGCTCGTCAAAAAGGTAACTGGAATTGACACAGATATTCTTGAAAATAGAGATATGGCAAGTGCGAAATTTATGAGAGACTGGGATTACTCAACAATCTGGTATACACATGTTGGTAAAGAATATCTTGAAAGATACGGGAATATAACAAATATGGGGCATGCGGAGTATGCCAATTCAAATGTAGGAGAAACAGATAAAGATAATAGAATTTTTAAGAAGTTTACTGATATTGATGAGGCATTATCCCTTGATTGCACAAAAGCTTATGGCAATTTTGATCAAAAAACACTAATCGGCGAATTTGAAAATGCATATTCAAATTTTCAAAACAATTTTGTCGATACAGTTAATATGGGCGGAGTGTATATAACTTTGTTTTCTGGTCTTACTTATATTTATGGGTGGGACATGCTTTTAGAGTGCATGGCATATCCCGAATTTAAAAAAGTTCTAGATAGCTATTATGAATGGGTATCACAGTTCTTTAATGCTTACGCAAAAAGCAACATCCCAGTATTTATGTGTCATGATGATATGTGTTGGACCAGTGGTGCGATAAATAGTAATCAATGGTATAAGGAGAATATTTTTCCTTATTATAAAAAACTTTTAGCGCCGATAAAAGAAAGTGGCAAAAAAATTATTTTTACTTCTGATGGAAATTATACAGATTTTTTTGACGATGTTGTTGATTGTGGTGCTGATATGCTGGTGTTTGAACCATGCTCGGACATGGAAGGGTTTGCAAAAAAATATGGCAAAACACATGGTTTTATCGGGAATGTTGATACAAGAGTTTTGTTAATGGGTTCAAAAGAAGATATCTATAACGAGGTAAAAAGATGTATGGACTTCGGAAAAGAGTATGCTGGATTCATTCTTGCTGTTGGCAATCACATACCCCCCAACACTCCAGTTGACAATGCATTATATTATGATGAAGTATACAGAAAACTTTCAAAAAGATAGAAGGAGTTTGATTATGGCGGTTACAATCTACGATGTTGCATTGGAAGCAAATGTATCTCCAGCAACTGTTTCTAGATATTTTACAAATAAAAATGTATCTGATGAAAAAAAAGAAAGACTTGTAAAAGTAATAGAAAAATTAGGATATAAAAGTAATTTAATTGCGAGTGGGTTAAAGAACAAAAAATCAATGACAATCGGAGTTATTGTTCGTAATACGTATGATATCTTTGAGTCCTCCATACTGATTGAAGCTGAAAAAGTCTTGAAACAAAATAAATATAGCATGATGCTTTGTAGTGGTGGCGATCAAAATTCAAGTACCAGCTCGAAATTCAAATTTTTAATTGATAAAGCAGTTGATGGCATATTATATTTTCCTATAAATAGTACTGAATTTGATGAAATCAATAATTGTGTTAATAATTCAATACCTGTAGTAATTTTAGATGAGGACATTAAAGGTGCAAACACAGATAAAATATTTGTAAACAATAAAAAAGCAATATATGATGCCGTTAAAAAATTGTATAACTACAATCATAGGAATATTGCAATTATTAATGGACCTGTTGATAACAGTGTTAGCAAATGGAGGTTTGAGGGGTACCAAAAAGCTCTGACGGAGCTAAATTTAGTGCTAAATAATAATTATATAGAGTTCACGGATTATTCAGTTAAGCAGGGTTATGATGCTGCAGTCAAAATTTTAAAAAAAAGTAATCCTCCCACTGCGATTTGTGTTACAAACTACTTCACTTCAATTGGTGCTTTAAAAGCAATAAACGATCTCAGAATTAATGTGCCGCAGGAGCTTTCCGTTGTTGCAATGGATAAATTTGATCTTACCGATTTAATTGCAGATAATTTATCTGTAATAACTCAACCCATAGAGGAAATAGGAAAGCTTGCTGCAAATATTTTATTAAAAAGGATTGAAAATGATTATTCAGATTTTCCTCTAACAATAGAGCTTGACACAAAATTTATTGATGGTAAAACAATAAAAAAAATATAATAAGGAAGGGTATGAATAGATGTCCTATACAATTAAAGATGTTGCAAAACACGCAAATGTTTCAGTTGGAACAGCTTCAAAGTATATTAACGGTATATTTATTAAAGAGAAAAACTCTTTAAGAATTCAAAGTGCTATCGAGGCGCTTAATTTCACACCCAACGCCTTGGCTAGGAGTCTGCGCGAAAACAAAACCAAAACAATAGGTATTGTGATAAGAAATCTAATAGATATTTTTTCGGGAGTCATTGCTTCAGATATTGAAAAGGAAATGACTAATAATGGTTATGGAGTATTGATTTCCAATTACGGTGTCAGCGGGAATGAAGCTGAGGCAATTGAATTACTAATGAGAAAACATGTGGATGGAATAATCGTTTTTCCTTCTGGTGAGATAAGAGATTATGGAAAGATAAATAAGGAAAATATTCCGATAGTAACGATTGATGAATACGTTGATGAAGCTTGTGACAGTGTGACAATGAACAATTATTCAGCATCATGTCTGGCAGCAAAGTACATTCTCCAAAATGGACATAGAAACATAGCAATAATAACAGGTGAAATTTCAAAAAATGTTTTTCTTGAAAGGTATTTAGGAATAAAGGAAACTTTACTAAATGCAGGTCTTAAAGAAAATGAGAATTTCACATTTTATGATGCTATTGATAGTAAATCTTCTTATAAAATAACAAAAAAAATACTAAATGGAAAATTTCCACCAACAATTATTTATACAACCAGTTATTACTTTACCGTTGGTGCATTGATGGCGATTAGTGAAAAAAGGCTATCAATGCCCAAACAAATTTCATTCATCGGGTTTGACTATAATTTTATGTTTGATGTTTTTGAGCATGATTTGACCTCGATAAATCAAAATCATGAAGAGATAGCCAGTGCTGCAACGAAAGTTCTATTAACACGTTTGAGTGGTGATTACAAAACTTTTCCTAAAAAAAAGGTACTAAATGTTGATTTTTGTGAGGGGGGCACAGTTTTAAAAATTTAGTTTATTCTGTAACCAAAAAGGAGCAACAGTTTATTAATGAGAGAGGGAAAAAAATGACTAACGAAAAAAAGAAACTAATTCTGATCTTTGGTTCAATTTTAATTGTTTTACTAACGCTAGTAGTATTAACAATTGCACTAAATCCTTTCAAAAAAACAAGCATAAAAAATAGCAGCATGGATTTAAACTCAGAAACAGACAGCAGTGACTCAGGCATCAATAGCGAAATAAATGAATTTAGCGAGGAAGATATAATGAGTAGTTTAAGTGATATCAGCGGGATTGTTAAAAGTGGATTGTCATCTAAAAGTGTAGTAAGCTCAAAGGCAATTTCATCTAGTCTTTTAACATCCAGCAATTCGACAACGAGCAATCCAGATGCGATTGTCGACAGGAGACCTGGACCGCCACCAGCTGGTGCTGTTAGTGTCAGCATGCTGATGGATACGAAATTCGCTAAGGGATTTGGTGCTGAATGGACATATGGGCTCACATACAGTGATAATACACAGCTTAAAAAAGGAAATGTTTTAACTTACCGCGATATTAGTCCTTACCAGATAAATTTAATTCCGTTTGGGAACGTAAATGACAATAGCGAAAATGATATTTACTGGGAATTTGAAGAGGGTAATCACAAAAATTTTACGGATAAGTATGGTAAATGGGTACCGGAACTTTTTGAACATAAATTATCTGTTAATTCATTAGTCAAAGAAAATACAGCAACATCACTTATTGTAGAACAATACAATAACTATGGATTAAATAGTGTTGATCCAAAATACAACAAATCATTGGTAAAAAGAATAACCACCAATAAAAATGGCACTATAGGGTTCTATTTCAATTCAAAAAACGACATAAGGAATGCGGCATATGCTTATGGTGCTGAGTTTGCCAATGACATATGGCCACATTTATATTTCCACCAGAATTTCAGAAAAGATTATGATGTGGCTCTTTTTAGCAGAATTGATGTGAATTTTGATGTATTGGTCAAAAAAGTAACTCAAATTGATAAGTGGCCAGATAACGACACATCGATTACTGCGGCAAAATCACCATCTGAAGCGAGTTTGCAAGGGTTTTTCTTTTGTAGATTGAAGACTAGCAGAACACAGGGATTCTTTGTAGGAATGAATATTTATTCGTCAAGAGAAGAAAACCAAACATTAATTGTAAGCGCGGATCAATATGGCCAGGCATTTTATAGAACCACACCATTGGAATTTGGTGGAAAGGTTGTTTTAGGTAAAAAGACATCTGTTTCCTATGACTTAAAAGAAATGATGGTTGATGCATTAGAACAAATTAAAAAACGTCCTGGTCCGTTAAGAACAACAAAAGCTGATGATTATGAAATAAGCTTTTTGCAAATTGGGTGGGAAAACATGGGCAACTGGGAATGTGAGCATGAACTCTCAAATCTTTCAACAGTTGGATATAAAAAATAGAAAGGAGTCTTTTCAAAAATCCAGAAATAATAAATCCAGAAATAATAAATCCAGAAAACAGAGATAAAAAAATAGAAACAAAAAGCGGTAATAAAAACGGCAATAGAAATGGTTATAGAAACGGCATTAAAAGCGGTAACAAAAAAAGAGGAGGAATCAAAATGTTAAGGAAAAGTTTTAAAACCAGGTTGTTCTCAGCAATTCTTTTAGTTGTGTTTTGTTTATCATCAGTAATGATTTCCAGCGAAGCTCCTGTGGGATATTCAAATGCAAAAGTATCCGATTGGTATGCGGACGCAGGTGTCACTGTCAGTATAAATGCTGATGGGAAATATGTCGTAAAAACAGTTGGGTTCGCCAAAGCAACTTTGCTGATTCCATTTGACTTTACACAACCCAACTGGGTTGATGTGTCAGTGACTTCCCACACTTCTTATACAGCAGCTCCATGGTTTTCCATATCATTGACTGACAAACCACTAGACCAGGGTGATTTGACCTCAAGTGCAATCGGTGGAATTAAAACATCCTTTGTCGGAGGAACCGATATTGACGGGAATGGTGTTGGTGTTCCTCAATTCGGTATTAATAAAGATGGTGGTGCTTACGATATTATAAGTAATCTTTGCTCACCTTTATCAGATGCATATATATATGCATTAACAGGACATCATACATTTGCATTCAATCCTGATGTGGATGGTAACTTTACAATAAGGGCTGATGGCTTGACTGTAAAGCCTGAAAACCTAACCGTTAAGGCGTCAAGTTTTGTAGACAACAAGGGATATATTTCAATTGCAGCGAATGGAGATTATGACTTCGTATTTAATCAAATGACCGGATTAGCACCAATAGTAATTCCTGTCGCCGACCCGCCGGTTGGATATACGAATGCGCAATTAGCTGATTGGTATGCAGGGGCAGGTGCCAATGTTTCTATTGACGAAAATGGAAAATACTGCGTGCAGACAACTGGATTTACAAGAGCGTCTTTATTGATTCCATATGACTTCACTCAGGCAAACTGGATTGATGTTTCTGTGATATCACATACTGGATATGAGGCAGGCCCTTGGTATTCCATATCATTGACTGATAAACCATTGGATCAGAGTGACTTGACAACATCTGCGATTGGTGGAATCAAGACTTCTTTTGTAGGAGGAACAGATATAAGTGGTAACGGTATAGGCTCTCCTCAATTTGGTATAAGTAAAGATGGTGGTGTTTGGGATCCCTTCACCAATCTTTGCGCACCATTGTCGGATGCTTCAATGTATGCATTAACTGGCCATCACTCAATGGCATTCAATTCAGATGTTGACGGTAACTTTACAATAAGAGCTGATGGATTGGCTGTCACTCCAACAAATCTGACCGTTAAGGCTTCTGCATTTTCATATCAAAGAGGGTATATATCAATTGAAACGAATGGTGATTATGAATTCAAATTTAATCAAATTTCAGGATTATCACCAATTGTTATTCCAAAAAAAGAAATTACAAGTTTTAATTTTATGAACGCCTTTGGAGTTATAAATGAAACGAATATCACAGTTAATGTTCCATACAATAAGGATATTAAAAATTTAATCGCCAACTTTACAACAAATGGTGAAAGTGTTGAGGTTTCTGAAGTTAATCAAGTTAGTGGAACAACACCGAACGATTTTACAAATCCAGTGATATATACTGTTGAAGCTACCGATGGCTCTATTGCAAATTATACAGTAACTGTGGTAGTGTCTGAGGATGCAACCGAAAAAACGGGGTTATTTCAAAAACTCGATGGATTAACCATGCTTGATCGATATCCAAATCCAGTTACGAAAATCACACTTACTCAGGAAACAAATGGTGTTAGAGTCAAAATAGCTCTAAAAACGGGAGAAACCGGGGATGCTCATGGATTCGTATGCTTGAACGTACCAGTTGATATTGCTAATGCCAATATAGATTATGAAATTGTTGAAGCAGCTGCAATGCAGTGGTATACAGTTTCTTTATTGCAGAACGACTTTGCAATTGATGGCAGTTTTTTTACGGGCTCAAATAAAGGCTTGGACTTGATGATTTTCGGAAATGTTGCGTCTAAATTAGTTGTTCCTAAAAATGGATATTGGCAAGGTGAGGACGAAGACAAAGTTTCATTTAATTCAAATGCTGAAATGTTAAATACAATCGGATCTCATAGAGTTGAGTTTGGCGTGGAGGATAATGAATTTTCCTTAAAGATGGATGGTGTTAACAAAGATATCGACCAATCGGGAAAAGAGTTTGGAGTACCAACCAGTGCATTTACAGATGGTAAGGGAAGCATTGTATTTGGAACATATGGAGCTTGCGAATTCATCATTAAAAATGTTAATCTTCCTGACTTGATTGTCCCTTCACAATCGCAAAGTGGTGCTGATGGTTTAGAGCTTGACCCCAATATACCACTGGTTAGAATCAATGAATTTACACTGAGTGATGGGGCGAATTATTTAAACAATACCACTGCAGATTCTGGGAAAGTTGTGTCCTTTATACCTGGAGGAAAAGCAACATTTGACTATATAGCAGCTACAGCGGGCTGGATTAAAATTGATCTCAAATATACTGGAGCAAATACGGACAAATTGTATTTTAATGTCGGAGATAAATATTACACGGTTAATACCCTGGCTACTGAATTGAATGAGTTTAAAACGGCTACTTTATTTATTAAATTAGCAGAAGAAAACAATATAGTTAATATACAATCTGAAAATCAAAGCACTAAAATAGACATGCTGACTTTATCTGTTCTAATGACACCGGCGGCTAGCGTTTCAGATCCAATTGATGACAGTAATAGCAATTCAGACGGTGTTAACCCCAATACCACAGATTCCAACATTTTATTTGTAATTTTATTCCTGTTATTACTTAGTGGTATAGCAACAACATTGACTATGAAAAAAAGAAAAAACTAACCCAGAAAGGAAGGCCAAATGAAATCAATAAAAAGACCGGTTGCATTGGTACTTACAATTTTAATAGCAATATCATTATTTACTTCTTGTAATAATGTGGAAGACAATGTAGATAGCATTACCCGAAAAGGTAAAATAACATTAAGCTGGGATTTCAATGTCAAAAAAGATGTCTGGCAGGCAATTGCAGATGAATATATAAAGGTCAATCCCGAAGTAGAAATTGTTATTGATCAAAAGGATGGCTCATCATATGCAACATGGCTTAGCAATCAACTTTCAAGCGCTGAACCGACACCTGATATCGTTATAAACAATGAAGTCAAACAATTTATGGCAGACAAAAAATTTGTCGATTATTCTCAATATTTAGGTAAAAAAAATCCCTATGCTGGCAATCAGGTTTGGAGAGAAACACTTGATGAAATGGCATATCAGGCAAATGGTTCAAATCAGGAGATATACTCGTTGAATACTGACAGTGTAATGACAACATGGTTTTATAACAAAGATATATTTGCTAAATATAATCTTGATCCACCCAAAACTTGGGATGAACTTATAACAATATCTAAAACATTGAAAAGCAATGGCATTATTCCTCTCGCAATCGCAGGGGATGCCATGAGTTTCTGGGCATGGCAAATGGGCTGGATATTTAGAGTTTATACCGATCAATACTTCAGAGATTACGAGGATAAAATAATAGCGCAACCAGGTGATTATAACTATGATAAAGAACTCCAAAGTGATTGGAAATTCGATAAAAGTGATAAATTAAACGATAATCAAAAGGGGTATATTGTAAATCTTATACGTTTTGCGAAAATGGTTAACGATGGTGAGACGGGACCAAATACTGAAAAATTTAAAGACATGGTTGTCAATCTTAAAAAGTTTTTTCCCGAGTATGTTCCATCAGGATTCATTGGAACTGACAACACTACAGCAGTTCAATATTTTATAAAAGGCGAGGCTGCGATGTGGATTGATCTGGCAAGCTTTGGAGCAGGCTTTGAAAGAACAATGAGTGATGCCGGTACAAATAAATTCAATTTGGGGGT
>Ga0209125_1002740_pt1 | contig 13060 bp, 22 predicted proteins | sample BarGraIncub1131A_FD_184503 | JGI IMG/M metagenome (GOLD analysis project Ga0209125, IMG submission 184503) | Arctic peat soil microbial communities from Barrow, Alaska - Barrow Graham LP Incubations 11-31A (SPAdes) (version 2) | ecosystem: Environmental > Terrestrial > Soil > Wetlands > Peat... | reverse complement strand
TTATACCACTCTGGGTTGTTATCTATTAATTCTTGTAATTCCTCATCCACTTGAATCCCTCCTTGACTATGCCAACTTCAATCTGGCCTTATCTAAATTTTCCGTCCCATAACATGAATAAACCTTACCTCTGATAGCCTTTGATGATTTACCGATAACCTCAGCCATGTATTCATATCCGTAACCCTTGCTGATTAAATCCAGCAGCGCTCCATATTGTTTATCCGTCCACTTGATATGATTGTCAGCTTTAATTGGTCGTTCCATTATTTTGAGATCACAACGCCTTCGTTGGATGGCTCCGTTCGTTCTGCGCAACATCTTGGATATGTCTGAGTAGGAATATTTATAATCTCTCAACAATTTTTTTAACCGTTCATCCTCTGTCCTGGTCCAGGGAGATTTAATATAATTTTGATTCGATGCAATATCACGTCTGCGTTTTTCCTTGACCCATCCCGGTTCCACTCCTAAGGATTTCTCTTCAAAACCTGAAAAGTCTAAAAAATCAATATTCTTCTCTGCCCATTTCCAAAAATCATCCAGGTAAATTATTTTGAAGGAACATTTATTTACCTTCTTCATCTTTACCGGGCATCCTCTATTTTTAATCCATGAAATATTTTTATACATCCCGCTGCTGTCGATACCTAATGCAACCAATAATTGATGCCACGTTATGTAATCTCCGCTTTCGAGAAATGGACTTAATCCCAGGTGCTGAACTTTTAATAAAATGGAATTCTCGGAGCGGTTAAGATTTTTAGCTATACCCTTCAGTGATACTGTTCCCCATTTCTCCTGAAGATAATCACATTCTTTCTCTGTCCATATTTTTCCGTACATTTATTTGGCTTGCCTCCTTTTAAATTCATCTTCCAAACATACCGACAACTCCGCTAATATACTCCTGCATAATGGATACGGATATTTATCACTAATAGCTTTCAGATCCAACATCAATGGCACCCACTGCTCCGGATCAACCATATCTTTATATTTTCTGTAGAACAGATTATAAGTTTCATTAAATATTGCTTTTACTTCTTCTTGGTTAGGTATCTTTTTTAACTCATCCATGTTGCCTCCTGCGGTTCCCAGAGTTCCCAAGCGGTTCCCAACCCTTCGGGAACCGCTGAACCCTTGATTTATAAGGCAAAACTGCCACGGTTCCCAGAGTTCCCAAGATTTTTACGCGCGTATAGAAAACACTTTTTTATTTTATTATTTTATATTAAGTTGTTAAATTTCTTGGGTACCGGGAACTTTGACCGCAAACCCTTGATTTTACTGGGCTTAGCGGTTCCCGAACCCTTGGGAACCCTTGGGAACCGTAACCCTCAAACCCTTGATTTTACTAACTTCTTCATTTTGACGTTTTTTAATTCTTGGGAACCGTTAGCTGGTCAAGTGGAGTCCATCCTCCATTTTCAAATGGAATTTTCTGTTGCCCGGTTGGTTCAAATTCAGTATCTTGTTCCGGGAGACAAACGCACCAGAGCTTGGATCCATTGATACTAACTTTTTTAAATTCTCGGTCGGTAGAAGTTTCCGAATGACCCTTTTGTTTCATCCAGGATGCAAGTGCTTTTGAATCATAACCGCCCTCGCTACATATTTTTTCAAATATACTTTTAAGGATATTTGTTTTACCACCCGATATACTTCCCCAGCATTCACTCACTGGGGCTTTACCTGTATCAATAAATTTATAATGATTGGAGGCTATCATATCCTTGAAGTATTCATACGCCCTTACATTGATATCGATAGATTCCTTTGTCCTCAGATACTTTTCAATCTCTTCGCTCTTTAAAGCATTATCATCAGCAAATATCCATTTCGTAGCCAATGTATCCGCGGTTAAAATAATTGCAGCAGCCATTGTCTGTTTTTCTGTTGAGTCCGTACCCAGGGCATTGTAGAAATCCTTATACATCCTTATTGCTTCTTCTTTAGCTCCGGCTTGGCTCAACAGTAATATAAATGCTTTTCCTGCATGGCCATAATTCTTTCTGACAACATCTGCGACTGCTGGAGCATCTTCAAACAGTTTGCCCCTACATTCAATCTCAATGATTCTGTTCAATGCTCCTGCTCCTGATGCACTATTTGTAATAGGATATTCTCCAGAGGTTAACGTACAGTTTTTCCATGTTTGAGTATCCTGCAGTCCTCCAGTCTTTTTTCCTCTAATACGTCCCATCCCTTCGCAGATCATATATACGATGGTTTCAAACATCTTTTTATCTTTTACCAACTGAAATTCATCCAGGATAAGCGGCATACTATTCATGAATCCACCTAAGAGCTCTATTCCTACCTGGGTGCCATTAAAGGTTTGTATATATCCTTCTTCTCCTGGATCGGCCCATACGGAAGCAGCAAGCATTAACGAAACAGTTTTTCCAGCTTCAGAACCTCCCCATAAGTGGACCATAAAATTCAACTTACCTAAAACTTTGAGTAGTACGCTAGCGAAACTGGCTGAAAGCATTATTTTTGCCGGAGAGTCCGCGGCCCTTACAAGCCTAGCAATTCTCAACCATTCATCAAAGCTGCCTTCCGATCTGACAGTTTCATATATGTTTTTGAAGTTATTTGCACCATCGAAAATCAAGTTATCCACGTAAGGACTAAATCCATCACTGTTTGTCCACCCAAGCCTGCCAACCGATTTGTGCTGAGGTATAATATCGTAATTAAGATTCTCAATATCATGTAAATATCGAACCAGGTACTTTGCGGATTCCGAGGTAACAGCTACATCGTTATTCGCTAAATCCAATATAGTGTTTGCTCCGGCAATCGTCTTCTTGTCATATATTTCGCTCTGCCAGCGATTTCCTTTTCGGAACGCAATTCTAATCTTTGCCGCTTTCGTGTCGATATTGATCAGTCTTTCTACTGGTATAATTGGATGGACACAAGCAATGTCTTCACCGTGGCGCTCATTTCTCCTTGTTACTCCGAAATCATCCGCAAGCCATTCTCCTGTCTTTAATTCAATTTCTTGTCCATCAAACTGTGTAACATTATCTATAATTACACCTTTTCCTGCCTGTTCTTCAGCGTATGATTTAAGCATCCTGCTGAAGTCTTTAAAGCCTACATTGGAGGCATTCTCTTTTAATATGGTGAACATCTGATTGTATTCAAAACGGTTATTCCTAAGTGCAAATAACACTTTGTACGGTTCAGCCGTATTGAAATCCGGTTTAATATATTGTTTAATTGATGTCTCGTCCATATTTTTTAATCACCTCCTTGCTCTCCTCGTATGTGCCTCGTTCCATTGCTTCAAGGTCTATCGTGTATTTAAGTATTTCATCCCGACAGACCTTCTCCTCGTCAGAAAATGGCTCAAAGGAAGCAGCGGCGGTTCCATACATGGATATTGCTTTCACAATATAAATTTTAGCTTCCGCGCGATAATCCTTCTTAGCTGACCCGAACAGATTACTCTTCGTCTCATGTTCTTTGTGTTGCTTCTGTATTGCGATTTTCTGACGATAACTTGCCACTTGTTACTCACCGCCTAATATTTCTATAATTCTCCTGCCGGTATCTTTTTTTGTGCAGAATAAAAACTCCACATTGTATTTCTCGCTGATAGTACTTAACATTTTATAAAGCTGCTCGCCACTTGTCGGAGGCGGCTGTATCTTGGCGCCGTGATCCTTGAGTGATTGATATTCGGTTGCAAAATCTAATTCTCTCCGGATGTTATATAGGGATCTGATTTTCTGCTCATACTTAAATTTCCGGGGATTCTTCCATTCCTTAACATCTTCCAAGGATTTAATGCCGCCACCATGCTCACATAGAATTATCAATTTAATTCCATGCTCCATCGCCCTGGTGAGTTCATCTTTAAACCTCTTGTGTTGCTGACATACGTTTCCGCATATCTCCGTTAAATTCTGCTTACGGTCAATACAGAGGCGCGCATTGTCGAGTGATTGGTAATCCCCCGAATATAACTTAGAGGAAAAATATTTGATGCCTTGCTTTTCGAATTCGGCTAAAATACCTTTTATGGCTTTTGCTTTTTCGCGGGAATCTATTTGTATTTCCATTGATTATTAATTTCCTTTCTTTGGAGTGGCGGTCAAACCACCCCAATACCGGATAAGGGTTGTTTATGATTCTCGGTGTCTCACTGTGATATGTTATACCGGAGATACATAAGCTTTGAACGATTAATAGTGTCTATGGCCAACTCTTTCGAGTGTGGTTATTTTCGTAATTTTCTAAACGTTTCAATATCTGCTTCTATCCTTTGATCTTTAAATTCTTTACGACATTTGTCACAAAGATCATAATCTTGTGGTTTAGAATTATTGATGTATATCGGGAATTTATTGTCGCCATAAATCTGTTCCCCACAAACATCACAAAATTGTTTTGTCATGCCCCTCCTATCTAAACGGTATAATGTCTAAACAAACATTGCTTCCTTTATCCGCAACAAAAACATTTACCCTATCACCAACTATGCATTGTACTTCTTCCTGGAACATTTTCTCATTCGAATTACCATCAGATAAATGAAGCAGTACAATATTATCAAGACTAGAAGTCTTATTGATCCCTATGAAATCCTTGCAGGTCTCTAATTCCATATGTGATTGAATAACTCTGTCCCTAAGACCCTTATCTGTGGATCCCGAATATACACGACCATCAATAATCGCCTGAGAATAATTACATTCGATTAGGATGTGATTGAGTTTTAACTTAGTGAAATTCTGCTTAATATATTCCGTGTCGGTTGCGAATAAGAGAGTACCAAATTCTTGATGCCTGATAATAAATCCGAATGGCTCCGCAGCATCATGGACTACTTGGAATGGGGTTATGGTGAACCCGCCCAATTGATACCAATATCCGGACCGCATAACTTTATCTGATATCTCAACTTCAAACGGAAGAGCTCCCCAGGTTCCCTGGCTAGTTTTGATTGGGATACCGGCTTTTAAATAGTCTCTAACATACTTGAAATGGTCTCCATGTTCATGGGTGCATATAACCCCAACAATCTTTGACGTATTGAAGTCCAAGGCTTTTTTAACCTCGGAGAACCTGATGCCTGCCTCAACAATCAAACACTCGTTATCGTTTTCCAGTAGGTAGCAGTTACCTAAACTACTACTACCCAGACATCTAAATTGCATATTAACCCTCCTGCGGGAACCACTCTGGTTTTTCCGGTGCCGATACCGGAGGCTTAGTCTGTTTATCTTTTTTGTCTGTCTCTGGCTTCTTTTGAGTGTCAACTACTTCTCCCTGCACCTTTTCAACCGGAGTGTCAGCAGGAGCGATAAACTCTTCAGTATTAGCATTGGCAGTAATTTGATATTGAACATTAGCCTCTACCTGGTCATCCGCATCGTTATCACTCGTGTTGTTAAAAGCCTCTATCAACTGATCACCCATAATAGAGCTGTCGTCCGTGGCATTGATAAGTCTCTTGCTTGCGCGATTAAGGACTGTCTTTTTTGCCATTTCCTCCGAAAACTTAGAATGTGTTGCAGATTCATATCCACCCTTTTTAGCTGCCTTCCACGATTGTCCTTGTCCCCACGCATTTTCAAGTTGCTGACGACTCATGATTTCAACAACCTTTTCCTTATCCGTGGTAATAATCGCATAAGCTGCTAAGATAGGACTATCAAGATTATCAATTTGGGTCTCGTGCTTATAAATCACTTGCTCCATATCTTCGTTGTACCCATATTCAAATACGTCGCCCTGCCTAACTATGTTTGCGATAGGTTGTCTTTTAAGGCTTGTTACTCTGTTCAAGATCGCCAAGGTTCCAAAATACGAAGGAACCAATTTACACTTGTTGCCGTAAGCCACGAAATAGCATTGTTTCTTAATCGGGTTTAATCCCTGCGTTGCCATCTGTGTAAGCGAAAGCACTACACTGTCTTGTGTACATACGGACAATAAAGGCTGATTGTCTTTTGTTTCTGCTTCTTTCAACATTAAATACGCTGAATTCATTGCATTTGTCAGACTGTAGTTAGCTGGGAATTTAAGACCTTTTTTCTCCTCGTTAACCAATTGATTTGTTACGTACTCAACACCTGGTTGGGTTATCCCAACTTTTACTACTGCATTTTGCTCTGCCATTATTCATTACCTCCATTTTCTTCTGTTGGTGCGGGCTCTTTCTTAGCGGGAATCTTACCGCAAATCACTTTTACCTTGTCTCTATAGTCCTTTATTTCTTCTTCTGTGACATCTACTCCAGTTACAATACCTCTTGACTGTGGATTGATTTGCACTGCATCACCGATTGATACTGAATCCTCGGAAAAATAAGTATATGGCCTACCGGTTGCAAAACCGTTGTTGATAAATTTAACTTTTATTATTTGCATTAAGCTACCTCCACTTTTAATTCTTTTTCATCGGTTACCGATAATGTGATCAGCTGACAATCCATATCCGGAACATTGAAGTCATTGATTCTTTCAGCGTTATCTAAGAACACCGGAACAGATACTTCATAGATTTTTTGCAATGCCTGGATGATATCGAGTTCAGCTAAAATCTTATGTCCACTATTTAGAGCACTGCTATATGCTTGGCCGTTAACCAATGGTTCACAGATTGGATTGTACCCGCCGTTTATCTGACGCTCGAACAACTTCCATCTGACGATTCTAAAATGAGAATTAATCTTCTCCGATAACAAATTCACCTTAGCTTTATTAAATTCCTCGAGCAGATAGATCTCTTTCTCAACCGTAGCGATATCTTGGCTCAATTGCTTCTGTTCGGCTTTGAGTTCCTCAACTCGGTCTTTGGCATCTTCAACCGCCTGCTTGCGCGCGATTAACCTTTGGATTTCATCAATTTCAGATTGGATGGCTCTCTTTTGTTCGGCTATGGATTGTTTTAGAGCCTCTGCATCATTTGTTAGGCGGATAGCAATTTCTAAGCCACTTGCTAATCCGATCAGTGATTTCTTAACCGATTGGTACTCCGTGTTAGCTGACAAGTCTACTGTTCCTGCAGGAAGTGTTTCGAGTTCTGCTTGCAACTTCTCTTTCTCTTTGGTGAGCTCTGCAATCTCCGTGATTCCATCTTCCAGCTGCTTTTCATACTCAACCAACTCAGCCTTACTATTTTTGATACCCTCCGCTATATCTTTACCTTTGCGGTTGATTTCAAGTAACCGTCTATTTTTTTCAGTGGTAAAGGCCAACACCATAGTTTCTTTCATTTCCTCGGGATATTCCTGCTTGCATACCGGACAGATATTAATACCCTCTGCCATTTCCTTGGATTTCTCTGTGGTGTAATCTTCTCCGAGTTTCTTGAGATAAGCTTCATCGCTTCCGATTGTTGCCTTCAAGGTGACGATATATTGTTCGGTTCTTCCTTTTCTACTGGTGGATCCATTAAGTGACTGATCGACATTGGAAAGCATATTACTAGCCGTTCTTCTTGCTGTTGAAAATTTTTCTTGCTCGGTGCGTTCGATTTCCTGGAGTTTCCCATTGGCTTGGGATATCTCAACTCTTAATTGATTCACCTGGTCGTATGCCTTGGAAGTGTCACCGGCTTTTCTATCAACCTCCGCCATCTGCTCACGGAGTGCATTCAACTGTAATTCCCTAGCGGAGTAATCTTCTTCGACTATTTTCCGGCTTACCTCATCTATTCTGGATGGCAGCTTATCGAGCTTATCTTTATATTCTGACAAAGCTTTCTTATCTCGGCTCAATATTTCCTCTGCAGTAAACTTAGCCAATTCCCCGGACAACCCATTTTGCAACTTAACATCAGTAGCTAACACATCTTCATCCGTAACATCAGACACTAGTTTAAATAGAGTCTTTCTCCGATCTACCGCTTTCTGTGCCATAAATGCATTGGTGTTGCTGACAAATTTAAATACTTCCTCGGGTACCATCGCCTCTATATATGCCTTGAATTCCTTTTCAGCCTTTGGAATGGTATTTATAACATACTTATTTTCATTCCCTTGGAATGTCTGTTCTTCGCTGCCTCTTTTAGTAACCCAATTCTGCCTTTGTATCTTAGTGATCTCCAATGGCTTGCCATCAACCTCAAACTCTGCCGTAATGGAAATCTCTACGGAGTCAATGTCCACCCCTAATTTATCCTTAGGGCGGATATCAAAAGAAGATGATCCATCTAAACTCTTCCCGAACAACAACCACATAACCGCATCAGCTACCGTTGTCTTACCGGATCCGTTCATACCCTTGATTGAAGTCTTATCTCCGAAATCAACCACTCTATCTTTACAGCCCTTGAAATTCTGAATATGTAACTTTTTCAATATTATTTTCATTGCTTATTTCCTCCTCAATATTTTCTCTGCATTCGCATTTTTCACCAAAATCTAAATTATTTCCGCAGTCCGGACACGTCCAGCAATCTTTCATCAGTTATCCCTCTAAATCGAAGAGACAACTGTCACATACATGGAGTCCCTTCTATTCCGTGAGACTTTCCTCATGATCGCATCCACAAAATACACATTCCTTGGAACTCTTCAGAATACAGATCTCTTCGCCTTCCAAATACATATCAACCGGATCCTTTACGGCAATACCAAGAGTTCTTCTTACCTCAATCGGTAATGTGTATCTGCCTAATTCATCGAGCTTTCTTCCCTTGCCTTTCTTAAGGTGGATAACCTTTCCTTCTATATACAAATCCATAAATGTTCCAGGCTCTAAATCCATAGCCCTTCTGTATTCCATTGGAAGAGTAATTCTTCCGAGTTCATCAATCTTTCTTACAAATCCTTTAGCCATATTGCTTTCCTCCTATAATAAAAATTCTAATAATTCCTCGTTACATGCTGGTTCACACTTATCTTTCCATTGAAGCTTGCGAACGACATCCCAATTAGTTAAATTGATATTTGAAAAGTCGAACTGATCATAGCATCGACTGTCAATAATGAGACGGCTGCTGTAATTAAAATTTGACAATTTTTCATTTTCCGATAACCACTTTAAACACTTAACATCAATGTCTGTAGCTTCTGAGTGTATTGTGAAGGTGATGCCATCAACAGCATTAAGGATATCCAGGTGTTTAGTGATTGGTTTCCAATAAGCGGTATACAGATATATATCTCCCTCATAATCTAGTCTTCTTAATCTCTCGATAAAATCAAGCGCTTATCGCCCAACAACATTGGCTCTCCACCGGTTAGTATTATTTCCTCATACCCAATAGCTCTTGAATATCATTAATCTTTTTAACCTTATTCCCATGACCATTACAGCATCCAGGACAACTACGATTACACTTGTATGTCACAATTACTCTGGCTGTTTTCTTCATGGATCTGTGCCTCCTTCTCCAAGCTCTCGGGACACTGCGTAATATTCATGAGTGCCGTACAAATCGCATAGCCTTTAGGTTTATTAGGACAGTTCACGTTTATGCAATAGATTTTCATAATTGCAATTCCTCCTTTATGGTGATATACTCACCTTAGATTATTTTATTTACCGGCTCTTACAGATTGCCCTCTGTGGAGCCTTTTTTATTGTCTGCATCATCATGGGTTATTTCCTCCGTAATTCGATTGCGAATAATATTATTGTTACGATTGTTGGTATCAAATACGGAGCTACTACAATTATCCCCGGCCAAGGTAATACTCCGGCGCCCTTAAGGATTGCCATCAGTATTGATGCTCCTCCACCGACTGTCACTATTCCTAGCATCTTGCTTGCGATATCCTCTCGTTTTCTCTTCATAGTTTCTCTTCCTCTCCGTCAATTTCGCTCCAACAGTCCTTGCGTTCCCAACCTCTAAAATCTGTTTCATGCAATGCGTTTTCCTTTAACTCTTCCATCGTATCTGCATATACAGTAATTACATCTGCATAATCACCGTCGTAATGGATTATTGCTTTCATAACTCGCCATCCCTTTCCCCGAACACCGTCACCGCCAAACATCCAACTGCGATTGCTCCTGCACCGATTACCATCCGCATTACAACTGATCTAAAACTAAATTCCCCTAAATCACTCGACCCCGAAGCACATAACACGATTACTATTCCAATCATTACAACAACTACTCCGACGGTGGATAATATTTTGCGTATCATAGAACAACCTCCCTATCTTCTTAACTCCCAGCCACCAATATTAGCGACCTCGTTCTTGTCCGCGCCCATGGAAGATAACTTGTCTGCAATTCTTAAGCAATCTTCTTCGCAGATATTAAAATACATTGCACCTCCCATTTGATCTCTTGTTTTAACTGCTTCTTTGAGTTTTACAAAACCCTCTTCAACTGTAGCGAATTCAGTGTCTAACATAACCTCACCCCTTATCTGTCTTGATGCTTACGCATAATCAAACTTGCGATACGCTCTGCAAATGATTTTCTCTTTGCTCTGGCGCTGCTGTGGTTAGATACCTTTGCTACGAAACTCCTGTACTCGGAATAATTGTTGCTGTGGGTCTTGTGACTTCTGAACGCGTGCTTTGCTTTACTTGACATTGTTGTTTCCTCCTCTCTTTTTCTCTACTTCTAATTCCAGATATAACTCATAAGCCGCTTTGGTAAATCTCTCCTGCCAACCTTCCGTGAAGGTGACGACAACTTCTATCTTGGGTTTTTGCTTCACATTCACCCTCCCCATATTTCGTTTATAGCATTTACTTGTTTCACTTGAAAAATCTAATCATCCCTTTTAATCAGCTCTTCTAGTGTCACTCCGAGATAATTAGCGATCTTAATAAGCTTGTCTACCTTAGGTGAGCTTTTACCATTCTTCCAATCGGTAAAGACGACTGAGGATATCCCAATTTCTTTAGCAGCCCTATAAGGCGTTATACCTTTTTCTTTAAGTAATTTGTTAAATTTTGCATACATAATAATTCTCCTTTCCTAATTTATTATTGACATCAATTAGGAAATCCTATATAATATGAATTGTCGAGAAACATATTATATATAGCAAAAAAATAAGGTTTGTTTTATGCTGTTTATTAGGATTTCCTAATTTCTATTAACAGTATAATTCTGTTATCCTAATTTGTCAATCGTAAATTTAGGATTTCCTAATATATTTTGCAGGAAAGGAATTATATGTACAATATTTTTGAGAAATTATTAAAAGAACGTGGAATAAAGGCAGTAGAAGTATCGAAAGCAACTGGGATTCCCCAATCTACATTTAGTGATTGGAAGAAGGGAAAAAGTGAACCCAAAAAAGAAAAGATAAAAAAATTAGCGGATTTTTTTGATGTTCCTATAACGTTTTTTTATGACGACAACATCGTGGTTGAAATAGAACTAGTAGAGGCATTGAAGGATAGACAACAGGATCGGTTAATTGAATACGCAGTCAGGACTGCTGCGGCTCATAGAGAAAGCGGTGTTGATTTATCAGAAGAAGAAATCAAGAAAATCGATGATTATATAGGATTGCTACTCGCTGCAAAAAAAAACAAAAAATAGGCGCTGGATGTCAGCTCGATATGATACTTTAGTATTACTACGTAAAAAGGGGACGATTTATTGACTTATGAGGAGTTACAATTAGAGTATGAAGAGCTGATAGTTGTAGAGATGGATCTTAACGATGTAAAGGGATTAAAGGGATTATATGTAGATGGATGCGTTGCAATTGAAAAGTCGCTTACAAGAACAGAAAAGGGGTGTGTTCTAGCTGAAGAGATAGGTCACTACTTAACCACTGTTGGAAATATTCTAAATCAAAAAGATTTATCCAATCGAAAACAAGAACGCAAAGCTCGCTTAATTGCCTTTGATATACAGGTCGGGTTAAAGGGAATTATTGAGGCCTATGAAGCTAGCTGCACAAGCTTATACATGGCCGCTGATTACTTAGGTGTTACCGAAGAATTTTTATTAGAAGCTATTGAAAATTATAGAATGAAATATGGCATGCTTGCCAAGTTTGATAACTATATCATCTATTTCGAACCTTCACTTGGTGTAATGAGACTATTTTAAGGAGGGATTTGTTCAATGAATATTGGTATATACCCAAGAAAATCAGTCTATTCGGATAAATCTGATAGCATTGAAGTTCAGGTAAAAAGCTGTGAAGAATATGCAAATATACACTACAATAATATAAGTTCAATTATTCGTTATGACGAAGATGAGGGATATACTGGCGCCAATACTAACCGTCCGGGATTTACACGCCTTATGAACGATGTAGTGAATAAAAAAATAGACGTTCTTATCTGCTACAAAATTGATCGTATCAGTAGGAATGTCATGGATTTTTCTAATATTTTTAACACCTTACAAGAAAACTTTGTTGAGTTTGTATCAGTTAAAGAGCAGATTGATACTTCTACTCCCCTTGGCCGTGCTATGATGTATATCTGCTCAGTATTCGCTCAGATGGAGCGCGAAACAATTGCGGAGCGTGTTAAGGATAGCATGATAGAGCTTGCTAAGTCTGGTAAATGGGCAGGTGGTCAAGCTCCTCTTGGATACAAGAGAGAGCGAATTTCCCTAAATGGTAAAACACATACCATCCTAAAATCTAACGAGGAAGAACTGCCTCTGCTGCACCAAATATTCGATACCTTCTTGGAGGGCTATTCCCTCAGCGGACTAGAGACACATTTTCGTAAAACAAACGTGAAAAGTTTCGGTGGTAATTATCTTTCTAGTACACAGCTCCATCAGATACTAAAAAATCCTCATTATGTAGCAGACACCAATGAGATATACGATTATTTCAAGGATAAAGGCTGCATCATGGCTGTAGACCGGGATAAATTTGACGGTAAACATGGAATTATAGTCTATGGTAGAACATCCGGAGGGAAAAAAAAGATACATACAATAAATACCAAAGATAAATGGATTGTAACTGTTGGTATTCATGAGCCTCTCATGAACGCGGACAAGTGGCTTGCCGTTCAAAACAGATTCGGATTAAATATTATTGATAAAACCAGGAAGCACGAAATTGGGTTACTAAAGGGCCTTGTCAAATGTAAGTGCGGATATTCCATGAGGGTGCAGCATAAAGTTGATAAAGTCTA
>Ga0209125_1002739_pt1 | contig 13064 bp, 13 predicted proteins | sample BarGraIncub1131A_FD_184503 | JGI IMG/M metagenome (GOLD analysis project Ga0209125, IMG submission 184503) | Arctic peat soil microbial communities from Barrow, Alaska - Barrow Graham LP Incubations 11-31A (SPAdes) (version 2) | ecosystem: Environmental > Terrestrial > Soil > Wetlands > Peat... | reverse complement strand
CGTTCCTCCACAGTATGATGAACATAAAATTGGTATTGATATTTTACATCCGGGAGAAAAAGCGCAAGGGCGTAAGCCATCAGTCGATATACTCATTGATAAACGATCCGGAAAAGTGGAGTTAATTACGCCCCATCTACCTGAAACATGGCGCGTTGCGAATGAAGTGCGTAAAGCGATCAAACGCCAAAGAGAAACGATGAAACAGTATCACTAATAAACCCACGGATTCGGGACTCTAAGTGGTAACACCGCTTACAGTCCTTTTTACGTTCATTATCTTTTCTAGAAATTTGAGAATTATGTTATAATAAAATAATAACAATTTCAGGAAAGAAGTGTTAGGTATGGAATTTGATCCAATTTTGAATGGATTAGAAGATGTATATGGAAAAATGGTCTTAGATCAACGGCTTAATCGCAAGGACGGACTACAACTTTTACAAACAACCAATATACTTGGTCTGGGTTACCTGGCGAATGAACGAAAACGCGCTATGACCGGTGATCAGGTATTCTTTAATAATAATGCCCATATTAACTATAGTAATGTATGTAAAGTTCGATGCGGGCTTTGCGCTTTTGGTAAAGACCCTGGAGATAAGGGATCTTATACGATGTCCGTTGAAGAGGTTGTAGCTAAAGCTGGACAATTTGCAGATCAAGGGGTTACGGAGCTCCATATTGTCGGGGGCATACACCCAGATCTCCCTTTTTCATATTACCTAGATATGATTACGAAAATCAAGGAACGGGCTCCTCAGATCAGTCTCAAGGCGTTCACTGCGGCAGAATATGATTATTTCGCATTAATGGAAAATGTACCCGTTATAGAAATTCTTAAAACTTTTAAGAAAGCGGGCCTCAGCTTTATTCCAGGGGGTGGAGCGGAAAATTTTAGTCCAAGAGTTCGGGAGATTATTTGTCCCGGCAAACTAAGTGGAAAACGTTGGTTAGAGATTCACCGGACTGCTCATCAGTTGGGGATACCTACCAATGCAAATATGCTGTATGGACTGATTGAAACGGATGAGGAATTGATTGATCATCTGTTGGCTTTGCGAGATTTACAAGATGAAACTCATGGTTTCTACGCGCTGATTCCTACTGCCTTTCATCCTAAGAACACGAAATTTGAAGAGGTTAATCAAGCGAGCGCACTACGCACGTTAAAGGTAATTGCTGTAGCACGCTTAATTTTAGATAATTTTAAATATATTAAAGCGTACTGGGTTTCAACCAGTCCTCAAGTGGCGCAGATGGCACTTTCGTTCGGGGCAAATGACCTTGATGGGGTTGTTAGAGAAGAGAAAATATACCATACAGCAGGTGCAACCAGCCCTCAAATGCAAAGTGAGCAACAGCTGATTCAAATGATTCATGACGCGGGTTTAGTGGCTGTTGAAAGAGATACCTATTACAATGTCATAAAAACCACTCGACCATAGGCCGTGTTAAGGGTATGAGATAAAAACCAAGAGGTGAAGCGAATGCGAATCGCGGTATTATCAGACACCCATTTGCGTATGGGCCAAACTCTTCCCCGTTTTGTTTGGGGGCATCTAACTCAAATTGATCTGATTATTCATGCGGGTGACTTGACCCATATAGGCTTGTTAGAGGAATTGTCCTGTATTGCGCCAGTACGCGCAGTCAGAGGGAATTGTGACGTTTGGGATGTCTCTTTACCTGAACGCGATGTCATTGAATCTGAAGGCGTCAGGATAGGGTTAATTCATGGCCATTCAGGCCAGGGGAAAAGTACACCAGAACGCGCTTTTAACGCCTTTAATGATTCCGCCGTTGATCTGATTGTCTTTGGACACAGTCATATGCCTTTTATGGAATGGCGTGAAGGCATTTTGTTGTTCAACCCAGGTTCTCCCACGGACAAGAGGCGTGAACGCCAATATTCTATGGGGCTATTAGAAATTCAGCAAGGGCAGGTTAAAGCAAAACATCTGTACTTTTGAAAGCCGGTGGATACGATGAAATTTCGCAGGAATAAGGTGAAACGTGAACACGGCATCATTCAGAATGCTTTGCTTTGGCTTGAAAAATTAGGCCGTCTAGAGGAAGTAACAGACATTATTCCAGGCGTTATTGACGTTAGCCACTCCTCAGAACGTGGGATTGTCTATAAATATGAGACTCAAACAGGCTGCAAGCTTTTGCTTAAAAGTAATGGCTCCATTCAGGAAGTGTTTGTGGTTACGAAAGAGCCAGCTTGTGTTCAAGCATGGGTTAAGCAAGAATTTCCGCCTGATTCCACCCCGACTGTCGCTAAAGTGGTGTCTAAACCGAAACTACAACCTGCCAAAAAGATGAAGTTATCGAACGTCCCCTTGAAATCAAAGGGTGGATCAATGAATAAGATTTCCACTCGGGGTCTGCGTCACTCCAGAAAACGACCTTCTGAGAAAGCTCATAAGCCTATTTCAGGAGATCAAGATTCCCCAAATGTTTCGGATCGATTGGACCTTGTAACACTCAAAGCGTTGGGCCAGCTAAAACAGTCACTCGAAAAGGATCGCATAAAGAGCAATAACCTGAAGGACAACAACACTAAAAATAATAACATCAATAATTATAATATAAAGAATAAAAAATTACGGGGAAAATAGAACAGCTTAGGACAAACAAATTATCCTAAGCTGTTTTCCGCCTTACTGACGGAAGGTATCACACAATGTTATCGTCTTTCTGTCAGCGTTTTTTTGGTGGGGTGTAGGAGGTAGTCGTATGGAAGTCGGTAGCGTACTTGCACCAGGGGCGGTCAGCTTAACTCAACTAAAGCAATGGCAGGTTGGTGAGCGTTTGTTGGTGGAGGTTGTTCAGAAAACAGCTGAGGGAGAAGGAATTCTTCGGGTAAAAGGTCAAGACGTATCTGCACTTATAGAACCAGCGACGAAAGTAGGAGAAAAGTTCTGGGTGCGAGTTGGTAATATGAGCGAAGGTAGTTTATTGTTGATCCGGGAGCCTTTGATGGAGAAGCAAGGGGAGCTACGCGTTGCCCCTCAACAATTTAAGCAGCTTACAGAGCGAGGATTACCGATTAATCAGGAGATTATATCTCTACTTAAAACATTTTTAACCGCAAATACCGGAACCTTAAGTACTTTATTGACCAGTTTGCAAGGGACGCCTCTGGATGGACTTCTAACGAACTTGCGTAAATCTAGCCCCAAGTGGGATGGCCTGTCAGAGGAAAATGGAACGGAAGAGCTTGTGGAGTGTTTACGAAAGCTTGGGCTGAATTATGAACAACGAATTCAAGCCATGATAAAATTAGATTCTCAGTCCAAAGAAGTCGAGAAAAGTAGTCTAAAAGACACCTTTAAATTTGCGCTTCTAGAAGCCATTCAAAATCAAGCCGGCGCAGATGAATCTGATGGTATTCTCACGAATTTACTTCAAAAGCTAACGGGGCAACAACTGTGGCTGAAAACAGGCGCTCTTAATAATGCCTATCTGTTACTCCAACTTCCTTTATTAAATCAGGAACAGCTTGTACCTGTACAAATAGCGATTGAGAGTGCCCGTAAAGGGGGTAAGATGGATGAACATCACTGCCGTGTGGGCATCCAGATGGAAACTGATCAACTAGGACAGGTCGGGATTGATGCTTTTTTTTATGATGATTCACTGAGCTTTCGCGTTCTCACCCGTAACCTTCAGAATCTGCCAGAACGACTAGAGAAAGTCTTACCGGAGACAAGGACACAATTTGCTAAGCTAGGTTTCAATTTAACGAAAATTGAAACGGGTGATTTAGCACAGAACTTAGAATTTCAGAATTTTCTACATGGATCTAGGCGAAGTGGAGTTGATATTGAGAGGTGAAAGAAAAGAAAGAGAAGGCAGCAGCAATTGTTTACGATCAAACTGGGGCACCCCGGATTGTGGCTAAAGGGGTGGGGGAAGTAGCACGTAAAATGATTGAAGCCGCTGAAGCGGAAGGCATTCCCATTCAAAAGAATGAAGTGCTCATAGAAGCACTGATGCAAGTTGAGTTAACGAAGGAAATTCCCCCCCAACTTTATCGTGCAGTGGCGGAGATTCTAGCGTTCATTTATCGGTTGGATAAAAAGAAATCACCCGTTCAATAGGGTGCTTACGGCAATCGCTGAGTATAACAGGTGGCCCCTTACAATAAGATGCAAAATGGTGACATCAGATAAACAGCGAATAAAAAAAGCGGCTACTGCCGCTTTTTTTATTCGCTATTTTATGCGTCGTTCTCTCCGAGCTTCTTGGATAAGCGTTTTCGCGCAAGCATTTCCGCCACTTTTCCATTGTCACCCAGACGAACGCCCTGTAGTCTCCACTCGCGGAAAGTTAGCCAAAATTGTTGTTCTGAGATTGTATGAGTATATCCTTCGGATTCTTGGTCGTACGGCCAAAAAACATCAACCCACAAGGTCGCTTTGTTACTTAAAACCATCACGAAATGAACAAGTTCTGGGTAAGTAAATTCGGTATCACGGATTAAAATGTGTGAACGACCGTTAGGGAAGTCTGTCCGAATGTATGTAAGCTTCATATACTGTCCCCCTCCGTGCAACTCCAACGAACTTTGGAATCATTTTTAGTATAGCACGAAATGTAAAATTAAACGATGAATACTTGAGAGTTTTGTCAACTCCTCATTATATATTTATGCTTATCGGTGAATAAAAGTTCGTACGATTAACGCATGCTTAAATAGAGTTCAGGATAAACTATCAAGGGAAATATAATATCAATGGAGGGTAATATATATGCTTACAGTCATTCATACATTTAACGGTCCGGATGCAGATCGTATTTTAGGAGAGGTTCGAACAGGAATTCAATCCGTCGAAGATACTGAAGGGTTTAAATTTGCCTCGATCAATAAGCAAGAGAATACGGCGGACATTATGCTATTTTCTAAATGGGAAAATCTTTCTGCGTACCAAAGTTGGGCAAACACCGTTGGTGAGAATAAAGCATTTAAGTCTGCAACACCCCAATTATTTGACGTGCTTGAAGAAAAATATTAGAGTTGAAGATTAAAATGGACTATTCATCTTCGAATTTGGACGATAATAGAGGTGCCAAGGCTGTTAAGCCTTGGCACCTCTATTATCGCTAGATTTTTGAATAAATCAGCATAAGGGCGAAGTGGGGCCTTTTATCAGCTGATTAAAGGCGAATTGTAGTGTCCTCATTCCTGAATTTACCCTACCCAACGGAGCGATTGGAAAGGAAATATCATCAACCTGTCTGACTGGCATAATGCCCATGAGGGCATTGGTCATGAAAATTTCATCCGCCGTCAATAAGGTTGAAAAGGGGTACAAAGCTTCGCAAGTCGGCATATTTAGAGACGTAGCTAAGTCAAGAATGAGTTGACGACGTGTTCCTGGCAAACATCCGCTTGCAAGGGAGGGGGTATGGAGTATTCCATCTTTCATGAAGAAAAGATTGCTCATTGTACCCTCAGAAAGATTGCCTTTTGTATTAAGCCATAGGCCCTCTTCAGCGCCATTTCGCTTAGCCTCTTCCTTGGCTAGGACGTTTTCTAGATAATTCGTAGATTTAATAGACACTAGTGGAGAATGCTCATTGCGAGGGGATGTTAAGAGGTGTAGTCGAATCCCTAGTGTCGTCTGCGCGAGTGTGTAGGGAATGGCTCTCTTATGGAGAAGGACTTGGGATGGAAGATCGGCAAGCGGAGCCCCTCCACTAAGCGTGACGCGCAGCGCATAGGGGAATGGACCCTTAGGACTTTCAGTTATAAATGTTTGAATCCGTTTCACCCACTGATCTTTATCTGGTAGATTGAGACCGAGTAAGTCAGCGCCCTTGTTCATGCGTTCCCAGTGGATATCAACAAACAACGGGCCTGCTTCGGTGATGAGAAGCGTTTCAAAAAGCCCGAACCCAAATAAAGCTAGGCGGTCCTGGGAACATAATGTATCATTAGAATGCATCTAAACGTCCTTTCAAAACCTGAAATAAGGCTTTTGCTTTATCGAGTGTTTCGTTATACTCATCTTCGGGGATAGAGTCGGCAACGATTCCTCCACCAACATGAACATAAGCCTTTCCATCTTTCAGTAAAATTGTCCTGATGACAATATTAAAGTCCCAAGCGCCATCAAAGCCCATATAACCGATGCTTCCAGTATATAACCCTCGTTTGTATAACTCTAATTCTTCAATAATCTCCATTGCCCTAATTTTAGGGGCTCCAGTGATCGATCCACCGGGAAAAACAGCCTGGATAATATCACTTGGCGCAAGACCGCGCCTTAGTTTCCCAGTAACGGTCGAGGCTAGATGCCAGACGGTGGGGTATTTCTCAAGGGTTATCAAATCCGTGACTTTAACGGTGCCAAATTCGCTAATTCGCCCAAGGTCGTTTCGTTCTAAATCAATAATCATGGTCAGCTCCGCACGATCCTTCGAACTATTTTGAAGCTCTAAGGCCAGAGATTGATCTTCTTTGAGCGATTTACCACGGGGGCGAGTCCCTTTAATCGGACGCGTTTCAATGTCTCCGTCCGCTTGTATTCGAATAAAGCGCTCAGGAGAACTAGAAAGTATTTGAAAATCGGAATAGGGTAGAAAGGCAGCAAAGGGAGCAGGATTTTGTTGATGCAGTTGTGAATACAGATCCCAAGTATCTCCTTCCCAAGGCATGGAAAAACGTTGGGTTAAGTTGGCTTGATAAATATCTCCAGCATAGATGTAGTCAATGACGTGTTGTAGATCACTTAAGTACTGTGCATGAGAGACACTGGAGCGAATGGAAGCAAAGGTTGAGTCGGGTTGGTTTACGACAGTCATGAAAGCTTCAGATTTGCCATATTGTTCTGGAACAAATTCGTAGAGAATCTGTTCTAAACTTTCGATCCGTGCGTGGGCTAAATCGTCATCACATGCCCCATTTTCGTTAATACCGCAGGCCGCCATCCAATATTTATCCTCAAAATGATCATAAATCACAATTCCGTCGTACCAGGCAAAACGCCAAAGAGGTAGGGTTAAGTCATCGACCGTACTTTGCGGAAGCGCTTCAATCTCGTCTTTAAGATCATAGCTTAGAAAACCTACGGCGCCACCAGAAAAGGGGAAAGGGGCATGAGGTACGTGATATTTGCGCTGCGAGTCGTTGAGAAAGTTCAAATTTTCAGAGGCTTTCAGTGGGATTATTTCCCGGTGTGAGCGGCCCGCCCAAAAAAGTTCGAGATGATCGGGATAGGCTGACGCTTCCAGAAACGGGGATGACCCCATATAGGAGTAACGTCCAAGCTCTTTGTAATCGTTTCCGCTATCCAAGAAAAATGGGGAGGGTTTTTCTTTAAAGGCTGAAAATAAGAGATACGGTGGAATTGAAATGGAGAGCGGCTTGACAATCCATGAGGAGGGAGCATGCCGAAGATGCCACTGTTTTGCATTTTGTAGGGCGTTCTTTAACAGCTGATGTCCTGATTCAGTTAAAATAGCTTCCGGATGAAATTGAATGCCTTCAATGGGAAGGGTTTTATGACGTATGCCCATAATTTCTCCATCGTCTGACTCCGCGGTGATGAGTAATTCCTCCGGAAGAGTTGATCGCTCTAGGATTAGCGAGTGATATCGGGTGACTTCCAATGGATTCACTAGGTTCGTAAAGACCCCCTGCTGATCATGATGAATGGGCCCAGTTTTTCCGTGGATCGGCCTTTTGGCCTTGACGACTTTACCTCCAAAAAACTGCCCGATGGCTTGATGACCAAGACATACTCCTAAAATGGGAATTTGACCCATAAAGTGTTCAATAATCGCTAAGGAAAGTGGGGATTCATTGGGAGTACAGGGTCCGGGGGAGATTACAATCAAATCAGGATGGATTGCAACGATCTCTGTGATCGTAATGGCATCTTGACGTTTTACGATGATGTCCTCTCCAAGCTCTCCGAAGTATTGGTAGAGGTTATAGGTAAAAGAATCATAATTGTCCAGCAAAAATATCATGGCTGTTTCCCCTTTAAGCCCAGACACATTTTTTATTATGTCAAGGTTCCTCTTAGTTATAGTGTCTCTGAAATAGGGCGTCTTTATTAGGAACCTTTATCTTTTCGTTAAAAGTAGTCAACAAAAATAAAAGTTGCTATATGCAACTTTTATTTAATTACTATGATCAGCCAACATACCTTTCAAGGCTTCAAACGAAGGCTGGAGATTAGGATTATTGATACCCTGCAATTTGATCGTCTGATTAATGATTACCTGGCCTACATTAGCCCCTTCAACTTCAATTTGAACAGATTTAACATCAAAGGCAAGAATTTTTTGATCAACAAGGAATGACATGTGCTTTGGTTGAGGGAAGCTAGTTTTGAGAATTGTCTTTTTAAGAATGGCTGTTTCAACGACGGTCGATTTGAGGGGGTCGTTAATCGAGGAACTTGGAACAATCGGGGTATGCAAATCACTTAAGACAAAAGAAGACTCCAAAAGTAATTGCTGCATGATGGCCATATTTGCATTCCATGGTAATTCGATCAGTTCTGATTGAGTCACACCAGAAGGAGAAACAGACAATATAACGTACGAACCGTCCTTTGTTAAAAAAGGTTTCTGCGAACAGCCGCTAAGAAATAGACTTGATAATAAAACCGCAAGACCAATGACGAGGGTAGAAATCTTACGCTTTAACAATGGATATCCTTCTTCCTAAAGTAAAATTCTCTATATTTCAGTTCCAAGATATCTTATTCGCGATAGATGCCAAAAGTCCTGCTTTCCGTTGATTCCTTTCGTTATAATAGTGTACAATGACAATAAGAGAGGGGTCAATATTTTGGGCAAAGACATCGTGGTTTTTGATGTAGCAACAACTGGTTTAGAGGTTTTGCAGGATGAAATAATTGAATTTGCTGCACTCCGGATCCGTGATGGAAAGATCCAAGGATCGTGTCACTTTCTTGTTCAGCCCGAGCAAGAACTAACGAGTAAAGTTTTAAGGCTTGCCGGCATAAGGTTGGAAGAACTTGAGGGTGCTTCTAAACTATATGAGCATAGCCAAGAGATACAGGCTTTTTTTGAGGACGCTGTCCTTGTCGGGCATCGTGTGACATTTCTCCTTACAATCCTAGAAAATAAATTGAACGTCCATTTTCAGCAGTCCTTTTGGGATACCCTGGAATTAGCCAGACTGTTTTTCCCAACGGCCCATGACTATCAATTATCCTACTTAACAGAGAAGCTTTCATTAGAATTGGAAGACGGAGCAAGGGGGCATCGCTCGGAAACGAATGCTTGGTTTACCTGGAAACTTTTTGAGGCTTGTCGAAAAAAAAGCCTAGAATTCGACCTGAGTTTCTTTGAGCAAGCGAAGAATCTTCTTGACGGTTGGGCTGGAAGAGGCTTTATTGATGAATCGTATCAAGAAATTACTCGATGCTTTCCTGATCGGCAGATTCGGACAGATCTTGTACTCGCTCCAATTTCTGAAGGGTTATTTTCAAATGATAAAATTCCCACGCCTGAAATTCCTAGCTCAATTAACTGGATCGTTGATAGTTTTTCACCAGGAGGAATCCTAGAACAGAATCTAACGGGCTATGAGAGCAGACCCGGCCAGGTGACAATGGCTAAACTAATTGCTGAAGGTCTTACCTCCTCTCAACACGTCGTTGTTGAGGCTGGCACAGGGACGGGAAAGTCGTTTGCCTATCTAATTCCGTGCTTATGGTCGGCGAAAAAGACGGGTAAAAAGGTCGTTGTTGCGACACATACGATTCCTCTTCAGGAGCAACTGCAAAAAAAAGATATCCCAGTTTTGGAAGCAATATTGCCTTTTCACTTTAAAGTATCCATATTAAAAGGAAAAAGTAATTATTGCTGCTTGAAGAGATTACAGGCCTCCATGTCCAATCCACGAGAAATTTCAAGAGAAGAACAAAGACTCGCCCTATTAAGCATCCTTGTTTGGATCAGAGAAACTCTAACAGGAGACTTGCAAGAACTTTCGAAGGTTCCTGGACTCCTACAAATCTGGCCTAGTTTAAATGCGGATAATGAGACCTGTATTCCCAGCAGATGTTCGAAGGCTGGGGTCTGCTTTTTACTCAGGGCGCGTAAGAAAGCAGAAGAGGCGGATCTTTTAATTGTCAATCACTCGCTCCTATTCTCCGATCTTAAGACGGATTATAATGTGCTACCGGAATATCATCAGTTAGTCATTGATGAAGCGCATCAGATTTACCAAACGGCCTTACAACATCTCGGTTCAGATATGAGTCTGGAAAACGTGACTCGGGTGATTGATAATATATATAAACTGTCAGGACAAAACTTTTACGGGCTGATTAAACAACGATTGGGGTCACTTTCACAACAGGTACCCTCAGTGGCATGGGATATTTTTGAGAAACGGCTAGATAATATTCCTGAAAATTGCACCTTGGTGGTGGTACAAGCGAAAGAGTTATTCGAGTTATTATCGCTTGTAATTGGCGCGGAGCGCACGTATCGATTTGTCGCAAGCCATTTAACTCAATCATGGTGGCAGCCGTTAAACATCCAAATCGAGAACCTGATAGGCCGAATCAAAGCTTTAGTCGCTGTCCTCGAAAGTTTGACAAGTGCATTAATGGGGGAAGACGCGGAAGCGATCGAAGAACTCAGATATGTTTTAGTGGGTCATCAAAGAGAGCTACAGGCACTACTAGACACATTGATACTAGTCTTAAACGTTGATAACCCCAGACAAGTCACTTGGCTTGAACAAAATTCGAGACTCTATTTAAAAACATCGCCAATTGAAGTGAGTGAAATTCTCAAGGAAAAAATCTTTTCTCGTATTGATTCAGTCATATTAACCTCAGCTACATTGAGCATCTCCAATTCGTTCGAGCATTTTCTTCGTGATATTGGCTTACCAAAGACGACAACAACGGCCCAGGTAGATTCCCCTTTTGACTATGAACAGCAGATGAGATTTTTCGTGGTCAAGAAGGACAAGGACCGCCAAGATTCAGACTCTGAGAAAGCCAAGGATCTCGCAGAGTTCATTACTGAAGTGGCAGAGCGCATGAATGGCCGCACTTTAGTTCTTTTTACGGCTCATAAATTACTGCGTGAGACCTACGCTTCTTTGAATCCTAAATTGTCACGTATCGGCATTGAGACCTTAGCACAAGGGTTCCACGGGGAAAGAAGCACAATGCTAGAAGCTTTTAAGAGGAATCCAAGGAGTGTACTTCTAGGAGCAAGTAGCTTCTGGGAGGGAATTGATATCCCGGGTGATACATTATCTTGTGTTATCTTGGTTAAGCTACCATTTTGGCCCCCGTCATTACCCTTAATAGAGGCTCGTTCCGAATTCCTCAAGTCTTTAGGACGTGATCCTTTTCAAGAACTTTTACTACCTGAAGCAGTGATCCGTTTTAAGCAAGGGTTTGGCCGTTTAATTCGTTCCAAGGGGGATCGTGGCATTGTGATTTTACTGGATGATCGAGTCATTGAAAAATATTACGGGAGGTTTTTCTTAAACTCCTTACCAATCCAGACCCATATTCGAGGTGGAAATTCACTCATTCTTCGCAAAATCGAGGCGTGGAACGCTATGGAATTAGACTAGTGCTTCTCTAATTGTCATAAAAATGATAAACTAGAGAAAATAAAGAAGAGGAGGTCAACTTTTCGGTGAAACAATATCCCATTTCTCGTGATGCATGGTTTTATCTGGCAATATTGGCTTTTCTAGCGGTTTTAGCCTATTGGGTTTGGCCGTGGCTTGTTATCTTACCAGGTATCCTGTTCTTGTTTATTACATATTTCTTTCGTAACCCCGAAAGAAATATTCAAACAGACGAATTCATGTTAGTATCGCCTGCGGACGGTGTCGTTATGGATGTTGAAAGGGTCTTTGAAGACCAGTTTCTCAACGGAGAAAGCATTCGTGTTCGTATTTTCTTGAGTATATTTAACGTTCATGTCAATCGCAGCCCAATGGCAGGTGAAGTTGTCTTCCGCGCCTATCGGCCAGGAAAGATGATCCCAGCCTTTAAAAGTCATGCGTCTGAACTGAACGAGAAAAACTATGTGGGAATCCAAAATGATCACTTGGAAATTTTGGTGACGCAGGTGACTGGATTTATTGCTCGACGAATTGTGTGTTGGGTTAATAAGGGAGACAAAGTCGGCAAAGGTGAAAGGTTTGGTCTTATAAAGTTTGGATCGTGTTCAGAGATCTTCGTACCAACGAATGTTGAAATAATGGTTAGTCCGGGAGATAAGGTGCGTGGTGGAGTAAGCGTAATAGGGAGAGTGAGTGCCGAATGAAGAAAAATCCGATTACTGCTCGTATGATTCCGAGCATCTTCACCTTGGCTAATTTGCTATTTGGTTTTCTTGCACTGATCTTGGTTATTGAAGAAAATTATACATTAGCAGCAGCCATGATATTAGGTTCTGTTCTTATGGACAGTTTAGATGGAAAGGTCGCACGCCGGCTTTCCGTGAGTTCCGATTTTGGAAAAGAACTTGATTCTTTGAGTGACTTGGTTTCTTTCGGGGTAGCACCGGCAATTCTGACTTATCAGGCAATTTTACAGCCTCTACAACCTGGGTATATAAGGCTTATCGGGCTAACAATTGCTGCGATTTTTGTCTTATGTGGAGCAAGTCGTTTGGCGCGTTTTAATATGCTCAATATTACGACTCATTTCGTAGGCGTTCCCATTACCTTCGCAGGTGGATTTCTAGCCCTATTAATGTTATTTCGTACTATACTGCCATGGGGTGTTTATCCCGCATGTATGGCTTTTTTAGCCTTTCTGATGGTGTCCACGTTTAAGGTTTCGAAATTGGGCAAATAAGGGACTTGTGTGACACGGCGCTCGGTGCTCGGTGCTTACGACGCTGAGCAAACTAGCCGTGTAAGCTCTTGGCTCTGGGGAGCGCCATATCCGCCATCCGACGACCATGACTCAAACAGGACGTTTGAGGTTAGAGCACTGCCAAGGATGGCAAAGTGCCGTGATGGTCTAGTGTCACCGGAGCCAAGGATGGCGGGAGGGGACTTTGGCGCAGTGGCGGCAGTG
>Ga0209125_1002738_pt1 | contig 13068 bp, 14 predicted proteins | sample BarGraIncub1131A_FD_184503 | JGI IMG/M metagenome (GOLD analysis project Ga0209125, IMG submission 184503) | Arctic peat soil microbial communities from Barrow, Alaska - Barrow Graham LP Incubations 11-31A (SPAdes) (version 2) | ecosystem: Environmental > Terrestrial > Soil > Wetlands > Peat... | reverse complement strand
GTAACGGCAGAACCCTTCTCAGATGTGCAGTTTGAAGTTTTCCAGAAAGGTGGTCTGCTTGGTAAATAACACTCTAATATTTTTTACCATTATACCGTTGTACCGTCGTACCTTTGTACCATTATATCGTTGTACCGTTCAATTAGATAGTTATGGATCCAAAAACATTTGCTGAAAAGATATTCAAAGCTCCCGCTGGTGCTATTGTATTTGCCCGACCTGATATTATTCTTACTCATGACAATACTTCGAGCATTTATAAGACATTTCAGAAAATGGGAGGGAAGAATGTTGCAAACCCTGACCAGATGCTTGTTGTACTTGACCATAATGCTCCTCCTGCGGATGCAAAACTGGCAACGCAATATCAGGAAATCAGAGATATTGTAGCTCAACAGGGAATAAACAAATTCTATGATGCAGGAAAAGGTATCTGCCATCAGATAATGTCGTATCATGCGCGGCCCGGAATGCTGATTGTCGGCAGTGACAGCCATACATCAACAGCCGGCGCTTTCAACTCCCTGGCAGCCGGTATAGACAGGACCGAATCAGCAGGCATATGGAAAAGAGGAGAGACCTGGTTCCGGGTACCTGAATCAATTAAAATTTCACTTTCAGGCAGGTTAAGAGAAAATGTCTCGGCGAAGGATCTTTCTTTGTGGATTATAGGAATGATCGGATCTGATGGAGCAAACTATATGTCAATTGAGTACCATGGAGATGGAGTTAAAACTCTCAACATCTCCGATCGTATGACGATAGCCAACCTTGCATCAGAGATGGGCGCTAAAAATGCTGTCTTTCCTGCTGATGAAGTTCTCGATAATTTTTATGGTATCAGCACAAATGGAATATGGGCTGATAATGGGGCTAAGTATTTCAGTGAAATTAATGTAAACCTTAATGAAGTATTCCCGGTCGTAGCAGCCCCTCATAACGTGGATAATATAAAATCAGTTTCTGAAGTTGCGGGCACTGTCGTGCATGAAGGACTAATAGGCACCTGTACGAATGGAAGGATAGAGGATATGAGGATAGCTGCCGGTATTCTGAAGGGGGAAAATGTTAAGGAAGGTTTCCAACTTCATATTATTCCAGCCTCACGAAAGATATTCCTGCAGGCAATTGAAGAAGGGATAATTTCAACATTTATTGAAGCCGGAGCAAACGTACTTACTCCTTCATGTGGTCCATGCCTTGGTACCGGTCAGGGAATACCGGCAAACGGACATAATGTAATTTCTACAGCTAACCGCAACTTCCCGGGCAGAATGGGAAATAAGGAGGCTCGGATATATCTTGCTTCACCTGCAACTGTAGCTCATTCATCACTGACCGGAGTGATTACCGATCCAAGGAAAGTACCCGGCAAAGAAAAATTTCCATATAAAATATCCCAGAGCAAAACCTTTGAGATACCTCAGGGAGAAAACCGGAGAATTGGTACTGTGTGGAATTATGCGGATGTTGATAACCTGAACACTGATCAAATGTTCGCAGGAAAACATACCTATAATATACTAAGTACTGACCCGGCAGCTATTGCACCTCTTCTATTTGCGGATTTTGACCCGTCATTCAGCAAAAATGTAAAAAAGGATGATATAATTATAGCTGGAGATAATTTTGGCTGCGGCAGTTCACGGGAACATCCTTCAGTCGGACTTTCTTTTGTCGGGTTAAAAGCTGTGCTGGTCAAGTCGGTTAACAGAATATTTTACCGTTCTTCCATTAACCAGGGTTTGCTGCTTATTGTTCACAGGGAAGCAGTTGACTCTTATAATCCAGGTAATCAAGTGGATATTAATTTTGAAAGAGGGGAGATATTAATTGGATCAACATCATTCTCTTTTGAACCGCTGCCTGAAAAACTGAAACAGATAATTGACAGGAAAGGGCTTGTTAACTACATGAAAACAATGTAAAGGCACAACGGCTCATAGGCAGCTAAAACTATAGCGTATCAGCGACTTTTCGTGAAAAAGTACGATCAGTAAGAAATACAGTTGCAAAAACTGAAAAAAAATGTATTTTTGCAGCCTGTAAAAGGTTCCGTAGCTCATCCCGATAGCTATCGGGAGGATAGAGCATCCCGACCTTGGTCGGGAGGGTCGGGCGTTCGAAACCGCGATTATATATGTTTTTTGAATTTTGGAATATTGGTTCCGTAGCTCAGTTGGATAGAGCAACAGCCTTCTAAGCTGTGGGTCGAGCGTTCGAGTCGCTCCGGAATCACAAAAAAAATCCATCCATCCTGATTTAAATATATTTTGGATGGATGGATGATTAAAAAAATGAAGCTTAAAACCTTTCTGTCAGCTATTATTTCTTTGGAGGCGGAGGAGGAGGAAGCTTCTTAATAAATACTCCATTTTTGTCATAAATAAGTTTCTCCGTAACGGTACCCTTTACAATAACCACTTCATAGGTAACAATGTCTTTTTCCGTTAAGCTAAATGCTTCTTTAACAGTAAAACCAACATAATCTTTAGCAATGTTGTCTGTTATAGTTTTTTGAAGATCACCTACCATGACGACAGCACGGAGGGGTTTTTCTTTAACGACGGGGGTTTTGGTGGCCTGTGCATTGACTACCAGAACTGCCATAATTAATACAAGAGCGATTAATACTTTTTTCATAATTAATAAAATATTTGGTTAAAAAACTTAAAAGCCTTCAAGGTTTTTTGTTGAAAATTAATTAAAACGATACAAAATTAATTCTATAAACTCCTGAAAGCGTTACATAATCTTAGAAATAAGTTACACAATTTACATATTCTATAATGTGGCTACTGAGCTTTTATGGTGTCATCATGCAATAGTCTTTCGCATCTCGTCCAGTTCAAGCTTTTGAGCAATAGTAAATTCCTTACCGCATTGGGTACAAACATAATTTATGAGAAACGCGCCGGAATAGTATTCCTTTTCCAGCCGGGTATGATCACATTGTTTTTTGCCCCACGAATCTTTCAGTTTTTGTGCAGTATAGTATTCCATGACCATTAAATTAAATTAAATTAAATTGAAATAAATTATAAAATCTATAATCTCTTAAATGGAACAAACCTGACAAAGGAAAGTCGTTTCTTTTCAATTCTTCCATTTTTTTTGACAAGTAACATCAATTCCTGTATTCCGCCAGGCCCGCCGACAGGGATTACCAGTCGTCCGTTTTCCGCAAGCTGATCGATGAGAGGTTTGGGAATCTCATTTGCCGCAGCCGTAACAAGAATAATATCAAATGGAGAATGTTCAGCCCATCCGTTATAACCATCTCCTGACTTTACTATTATGTTTTTATATCCAAGTTTCTTTAACCGTGCTGCTGATTCATTCGCTAATTCAGGGACAATTTCTATTGTGTATACCGTATCAACTATCTCTGCGAGAATCGCAGCCTGATATCCCGAACCTGTCCCAATCTCTAAAGTTTTCTTTTTACTATTAGGCCTGGCAACCTCCGTCATATATGCTACGATATACGGTTGAGAGATAGTCTGTCCGTATCCAATTGACAGGGGATAATCATTATAAGCTTCATTTATGTATTGTTCCGGAACAAAAAGGTGACGCGGTACCTTTCTCATTGCCCTCAGTGTTTCACTATTAGTAATTCCTCTGCCAGCGATCTGAGACCTCACCATTTCGTTCCTTTCAGCAACGTATTTATCAGTCTGAGGAAATGAATATTTCCACATTATGGAGAATATTATTATCATTATTAACCTCACAACGCACTTATTTCCTGCAAGATAATAAATTAAGAAGTTATTTCAAAAAGTTAAGCCTTATATATTTATTGGAATGATATCACAATATAATGGTATTATGGAGGTATGAAGCCTCAGGCAACTTTTTTGTTAAGTATTTTTGTACCGTTACACCGTTGTGCCGTTATGCCATTGTGCCTTTAGCTGAATCCTACAAGTGAAAGAAATCCATTACCCAAAAATTTAATTGCAGGCAGAATTGGAAAGAAATTTATTTTCGTAACAAAGCTTGCTATTATCAGCCCGAATAAAAGGAAAGAGCCATATTTATACAAGCCATCATAGAGTGCCGGAAATCTTTTGAATTGAGATAATAACAGGTGAGAACCATCAAGAGGAGGCAATGGGATAAGATTAAAAATAAACAGTGCCCAGTTTATATAAATAGCTGAACGGAATACTTCAAATACTACCCGCATTACCGGTGTGGGGTAAGCAGGTAAAGCTGATGACAACAGGGAGAATGCAATGGAAAGTATCATTGCAATTACCGCATTCGATAATGGACCGGCCAGAGCTATTTTTATAACATCTGTTTTAGGATTTTTTAAATTCTGCTCGTTAAATTGCACAGGTTTCGCCCATCCGAACCCTGCAACTATTAACATTATAAAGCCAAGAGGATCAATGTGTTTTAATGGATTAAGAGAAATCCGGCCCTGTTCTTTTGCAGTAGAATCTCCACACATATGAGCAACCAATGCATGACTGTATTCGTGCACGGTCAATCCCAGAATTATCCCTGGCAGAAAAATTAAGACCTGGGTTAAATCAAAGTTTCCCATCCTGTCTTTTACTTACCGGCTGATAAAAATCTGACTGAGTCAGATTGCACTTTTTAATTACCTCAATAGCGTAGGCTGCACCGGTAAAATTCGCATCTACATTATTAGTTCCGACAGTGAATTTAACACCTGCTTTCTTAGCTTTTTCAATAAATTTAACAGAAGGAATTCTGTACCTGTTATTTATCTCAACTGCAATATTATGTTCCCTGGCTGCATTAATCACCTTGTTCATCCTTTCATCTGTCCAGAATGAATCATATCTGTCTGCCATCCTGGCAGGCAAAAAGGTTGGGTTCACATAGATATTAATTGGCTCAGTACTTAATATTTTGACAATCGTGTTAACAAGGTAATCCATAAATTCTTCCTCATTATCGATCCATGTCTCTTCTTTAATCCAAATCCTGTTCCTTCTTCCTTTTGAATCGGTAAAGGTCATTCCATCAGTGAAAACATAATCGAACTTAGCCATAGATTCTTTTGAAAAATTCTTCAGCCATTCCCTGCCTTCAGCTTGCATGCCTAAAAAGAACTGAGGATAGTTTTTAAAGGAAGTTATCACTGAATCAATCTGACTGTCATTGTGAACAGGGAATCCGATACCACAATTAGTAACAATTCCGTATCTGATATTTTCATTTTTTGATTTTAAAACAGCATCTTCAATCCCAAAACCACCCTTTAAATGAATATGCAGATCTGTTATGGGAAAACTGCTGTTGGTCTGACAATTGCATAATGAAAACGATAAAAAGGCCATGATTAATCCAGCGATTCTTTTCATATTGAAATTTTTATAAAGTATTTTTGATTATTTATCAGAGAAATTAAGAACCTCTCTGTAAAGCGGGTGTAAAGCTACCAAAAAGACAGCCAGCAACAAAAGTCTGAGCTTTTAATTTTTGCCGGTTATTGCTTTTAAAAGATTGAAAAAACCTGCTTTTCTTTTTGAGTTAATTCCCCAGTCAACAGGAACACTCTGATAACCATCTGTATATGACTCATCCTTCATGCGATAATCAAAATATCCCCAGGATGTATAGATTTTAATAGCCGAAGTAAAATTATTTTGTTCGCTTTCAAAATTAAAATGATCATCTTCATTAAACAGGATTGGTTTTGGCGTATAACCCTCAACTTTCCTTGTCTTCTCAACCATTGCAGTGATATTTTCCGGATCTGTAACGCCATTCCCATGAATTAAAACAAAATCCGATGACTTTACTACATTTGGCAGTGGGATAAAACCTCCTCCATAACTTGTTCCTGCATAAAACCTGAATCCGTTCTTTTGCTTCTGTTTTACCATATCTATCAGTTCATGTACCCTTTGCGGTTTAAGTATTTCGTGGTCATATTTATCAACATTGCATTCATTGTTAATTTCAATCAGAATGTTTTTGTACTTCTTTTCGAAAAGCCATTCAATCATATTATTTACAGCATTCACCACAGCCTTTTCATCCCTGAGGTGTTCATCCTGTCCAAAATAGAATAGTCCAAGTATTGGCACCATTTCCAGCTCATCAGCCTTGTTAAGGATTTTCTCAAGCCTGGCAAGGTAATCCGGCCTTAATGATCCATCCTCGTAATAACCTGAGTTAATCCATGGCTGAGCAGCTGAATAACCCTGAGGGCTACCGCCCTGCATATTTATTGTGAATGAAAGGAGACCATAAGAATACCACTTTTCCATATTCCGTATAAATTCTTCCGTATTCCGGTTGGGATCCCATTTTTTTGTATCCGGATATATCCAGTAACCGGCCGTTTCAGGATTAAGATCATCAAAAATCCCCTGGACCATTCTCGAGTTCAAAAGAAGACCTTCAATCTTAAATCCTTTCCAGTACCTTTTTTCATATGTAGGCTTTCCATTAATAAAGAATTGATCATCTTTAATGCTTACGGTAGTATGAATTTTTTTTTGTGCATATATACCAGGATTTAAAAGCAGAAGAAAGACAATAAAAACTGAGATTTTACTTTTCATATTAGGTAGTCTGATTATGGGTAATATTTATATGTATATGGAAATAATTGTTTTTAGCATTCCAATGCTTTTTGTATTCTTTCATGGTGACAGATTAATACATTCTTCTTGTTATTATGCCAATTGTGTAATCCATTCCCCTGACAAAACCAATAATCTGAACAACTCTCACATTTTCCTTTTTTTGTCCAGCTCCTATCTCTGAAAGGTTGGAATCTGCTTTCCCATAATTCATAAAAATTGTCCTTGTATATGTTTCCCTGTGAAAAAGCTCTGTCAATATTAGGGCAAGCAGATATTGAACCATCTATGAGTATAGATCCAATATTAATCCCGGCTCTGCAAAAAAAGAAACTATCTCTGACTTTTAATTCATAAGGACCAACATATCCTTCACAACTGAATTTTAAATCAATTGAATTCTGTTTCCTTTTAAGACTTATAAAGTCCAATAATTCTTTAAATTGAAAATCTGTAAGTAACAATTCCGGAATATTTTTTGCCCGGCCTATAGGAACTATTGTAAACAATCGCCATGCCTTGACTCCTTTTCCAATTAAATAGTTATATATAGAGGATAGTTCATGTATATTCCTCCTATTCACACAGGTAACTACATCAAAATTCAATCTGGATGAACTTGCTGCTAAACTAATTGCAGTATCAACTTTTGAAAAGCTACGATTTGTATTACGCAACCAGTTGTGAGTCTCTTCCAGTCCATCAAGACTTAATGTCAGAGCGCCTAATCCTGCATTGAGTAATGAAATATGTTTTTGCTGGTCGTACAAATATCCATTTGAAACCAGGCTCCATCGTGCCCCGTGTTTTCTGATTTCTCTGCCACATAATTCAATATCCTTACGTATAAGTGGCTCCCCGCCTGTTATTACGACAGTGAAATTGTCAGATTTAGATTTTATTGTATCGAGTGCTGATAAGAAGTCAGCTAAAGGCATATCTTCTGTTGAGTTATCTTTGGAACAATCACTACCACAATGCAAACAACTCAGATTGCACCGTAATGTACATTCCCAAAACAAATAATTCAATTCATGAATTTTTGTTTCAAATTTTTTAAATCTCTGAAAGGATTTCTTTCTTAGTCCCAGGAACATCTATTTCTCTTCCAATACAATATCTAAATAAACTGTTTTATTAATATTAGTAAGAAGGGTGTCTTTTCCTACGAAAATACCATTTTGATTTGAGTCGATATCTTCAAATATTATTTTGTAACTATCTGCAGTTTCAGTATAGAACGAAAACTTACCTTCTTCATTTGTATATTCAAATTGCATCTTGTCGGAAACTGAAACTTTTATTCCCTTTACTGGTTTATCTGTTTTTTCGGATTTTACTTGTCCTTCAATAAAAATATCAAGTCCAAAATCATGCGGGGTACCATAACAAGCCTGAAAAATAAATAAAGCGGAGGTAAGACTCAATCCACCTAATAACTTTCTTCTCCAATTCTGTTTCATATTTATTAATTCAGTCTCTTATTATGTAAAATACCTATTCATGGCTGGGTTTATGCAAGATAATTAATCTTTTCATCATTTCATAAAATCCAAAAGGACTTCTAACTGTTTATTTAAAAACATTCGTTACAAGCAGATAATCTCACAATCTCGTAAAAAACATTCTTTATCAATCTTTCATTTTTGCCGGAAATCTGTTACGTTTACAGAAAGAATGAACTCTTCTATTATGATGAAAAAGACATTTATTATCAGTTTGTTTTTAATTCTTATTTACTTCCCGGGAATTTTTTCTCAACAAGGCACCGATACAGTTGCTTATTTATTAACCTGTGGCCCGGGAACTGAAACCTATTCAATATATGGTCATAGTGCTCTAAGGATTGCAATCCCAGAAAAGCATATAGATACCGTCTATAACTGGGGCGTATTCGATTTCAATACTACAAATTTTGCCTGGAAATTTGCCAAGGGCAGATTGGATTATATGGTTATTGGAGAGTCTCTGAATGGATTCCTGCAAGGATATTTTTACGAGCAGAGATTTGTTTATTCACAAAGAATCAATATTGATGCAAAAGAGATACGCAAGTTGACAGAGCTGATAAATGAAAATCTAAAACCTGAAAATGTCAAATACAGGTACGATTTTTTTTATGATGATTGTTCAACAAGGATACGGGATCTTCTTGAAAAATCTATTGGTGAAAAGCTGAAATATCCTCCTGCTGAAGTTGGCAAAATCCCAACCTTCCGGGAAATGGTTGCCAAATATCAGAATCCTTATCCATGGTTAAGATTTGGAGTTGATCTGATAATGGGTTCCACAACTGATAAGAAAGCCGTTTTCAGAGATAGAATGTTTCTTCCTATCGATCTGATGAATGAATTATCTGAAACATTTGTGAACAGGAATGGTAAAATGATTCCGCTTCTTCAGAATCCTGCAGTTTTAGTTGATTTTAGTACCCCTGTAATAAAACAAAAGTTCTTAACTGCACCTCCGGCAATTTTTACTTTAATAATATTATTGATTCTGATTCTGACGGCACAGGTGAAAAGCAGCAGGATTATAAAGCTTGTGGATATTTTTATCTATTCGATTTTCTCATTGCTTTTTGTTTTGATGGTCTTTTTTAACTTTTTTACCAACCATCAGCAGATGAGATGGAACCTGAATATTATATGGCTAAATCCATTTATCCTAATTTGTTTAATAATGCTGATCCTGAATAAGGCAGGAACAATATGGTTCCGGATTGTGTTTTTTATCTCAGCAGCTTTTCTTGTTATAAACTTTTTTTTACCCCAGGATTTTAATATTGCGTTTCTGCTGATGGTGATTATATTGCTGATAAGAAGCTCAGTAAGATCCACATTTAGCTGGAACCCGCTCTTAAAGAAATAATTTTTAACGAATATTTAACACTCCTTAACACGAATTTAGAAATTCTTGGAGTTCTTTTGTGATCTGGTTTTCAAACAAAAATCAGTTATGGATTACGAAACTCAATTTATTATATTTGCTACTAAAATTTTTTAAACTATGGAGCAAACTGCTGACATCAGGATCTTAAATGAAAAAATAGAAAAAGAAAGTTCCTTCGTCGACATCGTAAGAATGGAGATGAATAAAGTTATCATAGGACAGAAGCACCTGACCGACAGTCTTATGATAGGTCTTCTTGCTAATGGCCATATCCTTCTTGAAGGGGTTCCAGGTTTGGCAAAAACACTGGCGATTAAATCCCTTGCATCAATAATTGATGCAAAATTCAGCAGGATACAATTTACACCGGATCTTCTTCCCGCTGACCTTATAGGTACAATGATCTATAGTCAGAAGAAGGAGGAGTTCATTGTTAAAAAGGGACCGGTATTTGCAAATTTTATTCTTGCTGATGAAATAAACAGATCTCCGGCCAAAGTGCAGAGTGCTTTGCTCGAAGCTATGCAGGAGAGACAAATCACGATCGGGGAGAATACTTTTAAACTTGATGAGCCCTTTCTGGTTCTCGCTACACAAAACCCTATTGAACAGGAAGGAACATATCCACTGCCCGAAGCACAAATTGACAGATTCATGATGAAAGTGCTTATAGATTATCCGGCTATGGATGAAGAAAAGCTGATCATCAGAGAAAATCTGGCAAAAGATTTTCCAACTGCAAATACAGTTCTAAAAACTGCAGATATCATACGAGCCCGTAATATCGTAAGGGAAGTGTATATGGATGAAAAAATTGAAAATTATATTCTGAACATAGTCTTTGCAAGCCGTAATCCTGAGAAGTATGGCCTTCCGGCATTTAAGAATATGATTTCATATGGTGCCTCACCACGAGCTTCAATAAACCTTTCTCTTGCTGCAAAAGCTTTCGCTTTTATTAAAAGAAGGGGGTATGTCATTCCCGAGGATATCAGAACCATATGTCACGATGTTATGCGTCACAGGATTGGACTCACATATGAAGCTGAAGCTGAGAATATTAACCAGGATCATATTATCTCCGAAATTCTTAATGTTGTTGAAGTTCCATAGTAGATATTGTTTGAAGATTTTCTCCCTGTCTGCAGTTCTGATGTTAATATGCATTTGTTCTCAGAGTCAGAACCTTATTGGGTATAAGGAAAATGAAATTCTGAAATACATGAAGGAGAATCTAAGTGAAATGAATATAAACAGTGTAATAAATAAGAAATTTAGTTATCTGAAGTATTCTGACTATTCTGATAATCAAACCATGCTGTTTTTTCTGAATTCTGATTCTGTTTGCAAAAGTGTGAGAATAATCTGTGACGCAAGTCTGAAAACTAAAAAGGAGAAAGAGTTCAATTCGCTATATATCAAAAGTGGTGAAAACAGATGGATCGACAAACGTAATGGGAAAGATTACCTTATTGAGATTATGGACGGAAAATGGTCATGTGTTATATCTATAGAACCTTCTAAATAATTTGTTGTAAAGTGGAAGCAACTGAATTATTAAAAAAAGTACGGAGAATTGAGATAAAGACCAGGGGGTTGAGCCGGCATATATTTGCCGGTGAATATCATAGTGCCTTCAAAGGACGAGGGATTGCATTCAGTGAAGTAAGGGAATATCAGTATGGTGATGACATCAGAAGTATTGACTGGAATGTAACTGCCCGATTCAATCATCCATATGTCAAGGTTTTTGAGGAGGAGAGGGAACTCACGGTGATGTTGCTTATTGATGTGAGCGGCTCAGGTAATTTCGGGACAAAGGTCACTTATAAAAAAGACATTATGACGGAAGTAGCTGCTGTCCTTTCTTTCTCCGCTATATATAATAATGACAAGATCGGTGTTATATTCTTTTCCGATAAAGTTGAAAAATTCATTCCCCCGCTAAAAGGAAGAAAACATATTCTCAGAATAATAAGGGAACTTCTTGACTTTAAATCACAAAGCAAAAAAACCAATCTTGATGAACCATTGCGTTTCCTTACAAATGCAATTAAAAAAAGATGTACCACTTTCATTATTTCCGATTTCCTTGTACCTGACTTTGAAGAAGCGCTGAGAATTGCTTCAAACAAACACGATATAGTTGCTTTAAAAGTATATGATCCCGTGGAGCAGTCAATCCCTGATATCGGATTGGTAAAAGTCTCAGATTCGGAAACAGGTGAAGAGAAATGGATCGATACCTCTTCAGGAGTTACAAGAAAAGCATATGAAGAGTGGTGGACCAGCCATATTGAAATGATTAAGAATATCTTTAAAAGATGTGGAGTGGATTCTGCAGAATTAAGAACAGATATTGATTATGTAAAACCGCTTATTAAGTTGTTTGAGAAAAGATAGTGTTTATGAAGAAGTTGACTGTTTCCATATTTCTATTTATTTCAATTCTTTCTTCTTCTATCGGGCAGAATGTAAATGTTACTTCCTTATTTGATTCATCCGAGATTTATATCGGAGATCAGATAAAATATACAATCACAATTGAACAGCCAGCCAATCTTAAACTTACACTTCCATTATTCAAGGATACTTTGTGCAAAAACATTGAGATTCTTTCCGGCCCCAAAGTTGATACCTTATCAGTTCAAAACGGAAGGATAAAAATCATTCAAAAATATCTGATAACATCATATGATTCAGGACTTTATCAACTAACTCCTGTTTTTGCTGAAACAAAAGATGCAGGTGGTATGAAAAGATTTTATTCTGATTATACCAGGCTGGAAGTTTTAAGGGTTAAAATAGCCCCTGCCGATACTACCGCAAAAATATTTGATATTATCAGACCATATAAAGCCCCTGTTACAATGGGGGAGGTACTTCCATATCTGCTTATTGCCGTTCTTCTTGGTACAGCGACCTGGCTTGCATTCAGGTATATACAAAAACATAAGAAGGCTAAGGCAGGGATAGAAACTATCATTCCTACTGATCCGGCTCATGTAATTGCCTTCAGAGAATTAGAAAAACTCAAGAATGAAGAACTATGGCAAAAGGGTGAAACCAAGAAATACTATACAAAGCTGACTGAAATATTGCGTCAGTATCTGGAGAACAGATTCAGGGTGTACTCACTTGAATTAACCACCGCCGAAACACTTGAGGTTCTTGTTAAAACAGGCTTTAAAAAAGACGGGGCATACAATAACCTTAAAACAGTGCTGACCGGTGCTGATCTGGTAAAATTTGCAAAATATAATCCTGTTCTATCAGAGAATGAAATACACTTTCAGAATTCATGGAATTTTGTACTCGCTACAAAGGAGGTTGAGTTGATTACTTTAGAGGATGTTGAAAAAAACAGAGTTCAGGAGGGTAATATATGAATGGAATAACATTTGCCGAACCTCTCTTTCTGTATCTGCTTGTAGCAATACCTGCAATGATCGCATTTTATATCCTTAAACAACATAGGGTAACCGCCTCACTGAGAATGCCCGGTTTGCAGACTTTTGCCGGCACAGGAACAACATTCAGACACTACCTGAGACATATTCTTTTCGCCCTTCGTACAATTGCAATCGCTCTTTTAATA
>Ga0209125_1002737_pt1 | contig 13068 bp, 10 predicted proteins | sample BarGraIncub1131A_FD_184503 | JGI IMG/M metagenome (GOLD analysis project Ga0209125, IMG submission 184503) | Arctic peat soil microbial communities from Barrow, Alaska - Barrow Graham LP Incubations 11-31A (SPAdes) (version 2) | ecosystem: Environmental > Terrestrial > Soil > Wetlands > Peat... | reverse complement strand
AAAGACGCGCGATCGTTCGCTTCCCAAGGGCAACAACGCACCATCGCTCTTGCATGGAAACTCGCAGAAGTGGCGGTGGTCGAGGACGTGCTCAGACGTAAACCGGTCCTCTTGCTCGATGACGTCATGTCGGAGCTCGACGCCGATCGCCGCTCCGCCTTGTCAGAAGTGGTGTCCAGTGAGATCCAGACGGTCATGACGACCACGAACACCGGTTACTTCACCGAAGAGATGCTCGCCCGCTCACTGGTACTGCCGATCACCAAGGGGTTGTGATGGCGCGGCTGCAAAGAGCGGAGACGGTGGGTTCTGTGGCCGCGGGCCTGTGGACGCGGATGGATCGCACCGGCCAGGGCGCGGCGAAGGCGCGGGCGGTCTCGGCTTGGCGATCCGCGGCGGGAGAAGAGGTCTACGCGCACGCTCGAGGGTTCGCCCTGCGGGACGACGAGTTGATGGTGTTCGTCGACTCTCCCGTGTGGGCGAACGAGCTGAGCGTCTTGGCCGAACACTACCGCACCGCGGTGAATGAACGGATCGGTAAGGAAGTGGTCGGATCCATCCGGTTCACTGTCTCGCGCAAGGTCAGCGAGGAACTCACACGGGACTCCGAGGACGAGTCGCTGTCGGTGGCGGTCGCCGCGCAGAAGGTGGTCCCCGGAAGGGCCTCCGAGACAGAGATGGAACAAGTCCGGCAGATGGCCGCAGTGGTCACGAACGAGGAATTGCGCGAGGTCGTCATCGCGGCGGCCATCGCTCATTTGGAGTGGTGCAAGGGTATCGATGCCCGGAACGCCGCCGAGAAGGCCACACAGCGCGCGACAGGGGTAGATTCGCAGTCACTACGGTAGGCGGTCTGTTAAACTGGGGCGTGTCCCCTTCCGGCACGGCGTTCACGGCGCCCGTTCGCGCCCGCGCGTGTGTGAAGGGCGGCGCCCCGGGGTCAAACCGACGCGAAGGAGCAGGAGCGCGTGGCGAAGTCGCCAGGTTCGTATTCAGGTAAAGACATCCAGGTCCTCGAGGGTCTTGAGGCCGTCCGTAAGCGTCCCAGCATGTACATCGGGTCGACGGGCCCGAAGGGCCTTCATCACCTCGTGTACGAGGTCGTCGACAACTCGGTCGATGAGGCGCTCGCCGGCTACTGCACCAAGATCGACGTCGTCATCCACGTCGATGGATCATGCTCGGTCACGGACAACGGGCGCGGTATCCCCGTCGACAACGTGCCCAAGTACAAGAAGCCCGCAGTCGAGGTCGTACTGACGATCCTGCACGCCGGCGGCAAGTTCGGCGGCGAGGGCTATAAGGTCTCGGGCGGTCTCCACGGCGTCGGCGTGTCCGTCGTGAACGCCTTGTCGACCCGGCTCGACGTCGAGATCAAGCTCAACGGCAAGATCTACACCCAGACTTACGACCACGGGAAGCCCGTCGCGCCGCTGAAGACCCACGGCTCCACCAAGACGACGGGCACCATGGTCACGTTCTGGCCGGACCCCACGATCATGGAGACGGTCCAGTTCGACTACGACACCATCGCCTCGCATATGCGGGAGACCGCGTTCCTCAACCGCAACCTGCGCATCACGCTCACCGACGAGCGCGAGCTCGAGCCGCGCCGCGACGAGTTCAAGTACGAGGGCGGCATCGTCGACTTCGTGAAGTACCTGATCGGCGGCAAGGAGACGGTCACATCCAAGCCGGTCTACTTCGAGGCCACCGGGACCGAGGGTGTCGTCGAGGTCGCCATGCAGTGGAACACCGGCTACTCGGACACCGTCCTGGCGTTCGCGAACAACATCAACACGCACGAGGGCGGCACCCATCTCGACGGGTTCAAGAACGCGCTCACGCGCACCATCAACGACTACGCGCGCCGCAACGGGATACTCAAGGAGAAGGAAGACAACCTCTCCGGTGAAGACATCCGCGAGGGACTCGTCGCTGTCGTCTCGGTCAAGCTGAGCGATCCCCAGTTCGAGGGGCAGACCAAGACGAAGCTCGGGAACACGGAGTTTCGCGCGTTCGTTCAGGGCGTCGTCACCCAGGGACTCGCCGAGTACCTCGAAGAGCACCCCAAGCCCGCGCGGGCGATCGTCTCCAAGTCGGCGCAGGCCGCAAAAGCCCGTGCGGCGGCCCGTAAGGCTCGCGAGCTCACGCGCCGCAAGGGGCTGCTCGAGTCCTCGACGCTGCCGGGCAAGCTCGCCGACTGCTCGATCAAAGACGCTGCGTTCTCGGAGATCTACCTCGTCGAGGGAGACTCGGCAGGCGGCTCAGCCAAGCAGGCTCGCGACCGCTCGTTCCAGGCGATCCTTCCGCTGCGCGGCAAGATCCTCAACGTTGAGCGCGCGGGCCTCAACCGCGCGCTGGCGAGCGAGGAGATCCAGAACATGATCACCGCGTTCGGTACCAGCGTGGCCGAGGAGTTCGACCTCTCCAACGCCCGGTACCACAAAGTGATCATCATGACGGACGCCGATGTTGACGGCTCTCACATCCGCTGCCTCATCCTCACACTCTTCTACCGCTACATGCGGGAGATGATCGAAGCGGGATACGTCTACATCGCCCAGCCGCCGTTGTTCAAGATCTCTCACGGCAGGACCGTCAAGTACGCATACAGCGACGCCGAGCTCCAGGCTGAGTTGGCCAAGCTCCCCGAGACGACCAAGTACGCGATCCAGCGCTACAAGGGTCTTGGCGAGATGAACCCTGAGCAGCTGTGGGACACCACCATGGATCCCGCGAGGCGCACGCTGTTGCAGGTCACCATCGACGACGCATTGGCGGCGGAGGAGGCCTTCTCGAATCTCATGGGGTCCGAGGTCGAGCCGCGCAAGGAGTTCATCCAGCGGCGCGCACGCGACGTGCGGTTCCTCGATATCTGACGTCTGCTTTTGAAAGGCGAAGGCCGGGTATGAGCGACGAAGCCAGGAACAACAACAGTAAGTTCGAGCCACCACCATGGGAGCTCGAAGCGTTCGAGGCCCTCGCGCGCAAGAGGACCGATGAGCAGGCGGCGCTCGAGGCGCTCGCTGGAGCGATCGCACCCGCGGATGCAGGCGCAGCACCCTCCGAGTCCACCTCGGTGGTGACGGAGGAAATCGAGTCGATCGTTGATGGTTCGGTGCCCGAACCGGCAGAAGTAGTCGTTGGTGACGCGCCGAAGGGCCCAGAGGGTGTGCCGGAGAAGACCGAGGCGCAGAAGATCGACGAGCGCCGGGTCCAGGCCATGCTGCTGGAGCTGGGCAGGGAAGAGACCGCGAACACCGGAAGCATCAAGCTCGTCGCCCGCATCGCATCGATCGTCACGGCGATCGTGGGATTTGGGATGTTGTTCGGCGGGTTGATGGCGATCCAGAGCGCCGGCGGCACGTCGGCGGGTGTCATGGGAAGCGGCGCGCTGAGCGTCTTCGGACTGTGTTTCGTAGCGATGGCAGTGTGGGTGTGGGTCGGTTCGAACCGTACGAAAAGGAGCCGATAGGTGCCGGAAGAGCAGCACGACAGGATAATCGGGATCGACATCGAGCACGAGCTCAAGGAATCGTTCCTCGAGTACTCGATGTCGGTCATCGTCGCTCGCGCACTGCCGGACGTGCGTGACGGACTGAAGCCGGTCCATCGCCGCATCCTCTACGCGATGAACGACATGGGCCTGAGCCCGAGCCGCGCGTACAGGAAGTCAGCCACGACCGTCGGTGAAGTGCTCGGTAAGTACCACCCCCACGGCGACAGCGCCGTGTACGACACGATGGTGCGCATGACGCAGGACTTCTCGATGCGCCTGCCGCTCGTCGACGGCCATGGCAACTTCGGATCCGTCGACGGCGACTCCGCGGCCGCCTATCGCTACACCGAGTCGCGTCTCGCCAAACCCGCGATGGAGCTGCTCAGAGACCTCGACCGTGAAACCGTCGACATGGTCCCGAACTACGACGAATCCATCATGGAGCCGAGCGTCCTGCCGGCGCGCTACCCGAACCTGCTCGTCAACGGCAGCACCGGTATCGCGGTCGGCATGGCAACGAACATCCCGCCGCACAACCTGGGCGAGGTCATCGATGGCACGGTGATGCTGATCGACAACCCCGACTCCACCATCGAAGACCTCATGACGGTCATCAAGGGCCCCGACTTCCCGACCGGCGGCGCGATCATGGGCCGCGAGGGGATCGTTGACGCCTACAACACCGGCCGCGGCTCCCTGAAGGTACGCGGTAAAGCGCACATCGAGCAGACGTCGACCGGCCGCATGCGGATCATCATCACCGAGATCCCCTACATGGTGAACAAGTCGCGCCTGGTGGCGAAGATCGCCGAGCTGGTTCGCGAGAAGAAGCTGACCGAGGTCTCCGACCTGCGCGACGAGTCGGACCGCAAGGGCATGCGCGTCGTCATCGAGCTGAAGCAGGCCTGTATCCCGCAGGTCGTCATGAACAAGATCTTCAAGCACACCCCGCTCGAGACCGGCTTCGGCGTCATCATGCTGGCGCTCGTCGACGGAGTGCCGCGCACGCTGAACCTGAAGCAGGTGCTCTCGTACTACATCGTGCATCAGGAAGAGGTCATCGTACGCAGGACGCGTTACGACCTGCGCAAGGCTGAGGAGAAGGCCCACCTGCTCGAGGGCTACGTCATCGCGCTCGACAACATCGACGAGGTCATCCGCATCATCCGTGCGTCCGCGGACGACACGGAGGCGAAGGCCGGCCTGATGGCGGCGTTCGCACTCACCGAGATCCAGACAGACGCCATCCTCGAGATGCGCCTCCGCCGCCTGACCGGACTGGAGCGCCACAAGATCGAGGCTGAGCTCGCTGAGCTTCGCGAGAAGATCGCCTGGTTCCGCAAGTTGCTGGCCGACGAGAGTCTCGTGCTCAAGGTCATCAAAGAGGAGCTCCTTGAGATCCGCGAGAAGTTCGCCGATCCCCGACGCACCGAACTGGCCTCGACCGCACATGATCTTGATGTCGAGGACCTCATCGCCGAGGAGGATATGGTCGTCACGATCACCAAGGCCGGCTATGTGAAGCGGCTTCCGGTGGCCACCTATCGCCAGCAGAAGCGTGGCGGCAAGGGCGTGGCGGGAGTGAACCTCAAGGAGAGCGACTTCGTCGAAAGCCTGTTCATCGCTTCGACGCACGACTACGTGCTCTTCTTCTCCACCAAGGGCAAGGTCTACCGCATGAAGGTCCATGAGCTGCCGGTGGGCAGCCGTCACGCGCGTGGCACGGCCGCGGTGAACCTCCTGCCGTTCGACCAGAACGAGAAGATCGCCGCCGCGATCACGACTCGCGACTTCTCGGCCGACGACTTCCTGCTCTTCGCCACGCGCGACGGCATGATCAAGAAGACCGCGCTGCAGGCGTACGACCGCAGCCGCAAGGACGGCGTCATCGCGATAGCGCTCAAGGGCAGCGACGAGCTCATCTCGGTCCGGCGCGTGAAGCCGGGCATGAACGTGATGATGGTCTCCGCCTCCGGCAAGGCCATCAAGTGGGACGAGGGCCAGGCTCGGCCGATGGGGCGCGACACCATGGGCGTGCGCGGCATGAATGTGAAGGCCGGCGACGACCACGTGCTGGGCATGGAGATCGCTCCCGAGGAGGCCGAACTCTTCGTCGTCACCGAGCGCGGCTACGGGAAGCGCACCTCAGTCAAGGACTACCCGCTTCAGAACCGCGGGGGCATGGGGGTCAAGACGATCCAGGTGACGGACAAGAAGGGCCGACTCGCCGGCATGAAGGTCGTCTTCCCGCAACATGAGCTGATGCTGATCTCGCAGGAGGGCGTCGTGATCCGCGTGAACGCCGAGGACATCTCGCGCCTCGGCCGCTCGACCCAGGGCGTGAAGGTCATGAACGTCGGTGACTCCGACGCCGTGGTCGCCATCGCCCGTGTGACCACGAGCAAGAAGAAGAAGAAGGCGGTGCCCGAGGGGCAGCAGGTGCTCGTCGCGGACGACACGCTTCCGCCGGGTATGGATGAGCGCGAGGCCGAGGCCGAGGCGCTCGCGAGTGAAGAGTTCGAGGACGAAGAGTAGACGAGATAGGGCCCCGGAAACGGGGCCCTGTTGCTTGAGAGAGGGGACGATGTGACGGCGAGAGCGGAGTACACGGCCGAGGAGTGGGTCCTGTTGCTCGTCGCGCCGCAGGCCGCGGTGGGGGCGGTCGTGTTCGCGGACGGCGTCAACCTGTTCGAGGCGGTGGGCGAGGCGGTCATGGCCGCGATAGCGCAGGCCCGCGGGAAGGAGCGCTTCCCCGGCAACGAGCTGATCACGGCGCTCATCGATAACAAGGAACGCATGGATCCCGCGCGCCTGCCGCAACCGCAGGCGGTCGGTGAGATCGCAGAGGACGTGCGTCAGCGGCTACGGACCCTTGCGGTCGCGAAGTGCCGAGAGGTCATGGTGCTGCTCGCCGAGCGTTCGAACCCTGCCGAGGCCGCGGGCTACGCCGCATGGGTGATGGAGATCGCGCGGACGGCAGCAACGACGGTGCGACACCGGGACGGGTTGTTCGGCGAAAGAGGGCCGGTGGTCGATGCGGAAGAGCGCACGATGCTCGGCGAGATCGCGGAGGCGCTCGGGGTCCCCGTCGGGGATCTGCCGGTGGAGAGGGATATCCCCTCGGCGGCGACAGCCCCCCGGAGCCTTTCGGCGGCCCCAGTCGTCTCCACGGGCCGGATCCCGGCACCCGATACCGTTAGGGCGCCCGGAGAAGGCGAAGGCCCCGACATCCCGTCGGGGCCCATCGACCCGTCCTGATCCGATCACCCGAAGCTAGCTGCGGCGCAACACGAAGACCGCTTCGTCGGCGAGCAGGTTCGGGAGCAGGTGAGCCACGCGGGCGGTACCGCCCTCGCGGCCGACGAACGCGATCTCACGCTCGACCACGGCCCCGCAGTCGGCGCTGAAGTCGCGGAAGTCGGCGATCGTCGTGTGGTGGATGTTCGGGGTGTCATACCAGGAGTACGGGATGGCCTCCGAGACAGGCATGCGGCCGTGGAACCCGAGATGGGTGCGCACGCGCCAGTGCCCGAAGTTCGGGAACGACACGACGCTCCGGGTCCCGACACGCAGCATCTCCTGCAACACGAACCGCGGCCGCTTCACGACCTGAAGCGTCTGCGACAGGATCACCACGTCGAACCTGCCGTCGGGGATATCGGTCAGTCCGTCGTCGAGGTCTCCTTGGAACACAGGGACGTCGCGTTCGACGCAGCGCGCGATGTTGTCGAGGTCGATCTCGACACCGCGGACCACGGCCCCGCGCTCGTCGCGAAGTTGGGCCAGCAGGGCCCCGTCGCCGCATCCCAGATCGAGCACGCGGGCGCCCTCGGGCACGAGGTCGGCGATAAAGCGCTGGTCTGCGCGCAGCAGATCGTGCGGGGTCATCGGGCCACCTCCCGCTTCGCGCGCGGCCGGTCGAGCGCGTTCGACAGGAACGGCGCGATCAGCTTGTGCTGGGCCTCGGGCTCGAGCAAGAAGGCATCGTGTCCGTAGGCACTCGGGATCTCGGCGAAGGTCACTTCCGTACCGATCTCACGGAGCGCGGCGACCAACTCGCGGGAGCGAGCCGTGGGAAAAAGCCAATCGCTCGAGAAGGAGAGCACGAGGAATCTGGCCGTCACGCCACGGAGCGCGTCCGCCAGCGTGGATGCCTCTCCCTGGAGGTCGAAGTAGTCCATCGCCTTCGTCATATAAAGGTATGTGTTGGCGTCGAACCGCTCCACGAAACGCTGCCCTTGGTAGGCGAGATAGCTCTCGACTTGGAACTCGGAGACGAACTCGTACGCGTAATCGTCGCTGTCCTGGAGGCGTCGGCCGAATTTCTTGTGCATGGACTCATCGGAGAGATAGGTGATGTGGCCGATCATGCGGGCGATGCCGAGGCCGGACTCCGGCTGGGAGTCCGCGCCGTAGTAGTCCCCGCCGGCAAAACCCGGGTCTTCGAGGATCGCGCGCCGGCCGACTTCGTTGAAGGCGATCGCTTGGGCACCAAGACGCCACGTCGTGGCATCGGCGATAACGGAGCCGACGCGGTCGGGGTAGCGCTTCGCCCACGCGAGCGCCTGCATCCCGCCCATCGATCCGCCGACCACGGCGAGCAGGCGGTGTACGCCCAGCGCGTGCAGCAGGCGCGCCTGCACGTCGACCATGTCCTCGATCGTCACGAGCGGGAACCGCAGCCCGTAGGGGAGGGCGGTCGTGGGGTCGATCGAGCTGGGACCCGTCGTTCCCGAGTAGCCTCCCAAGACATTGCAACACACCACAAAGAAGCGATCGGTGTCGATCGCCTTGCCCGGTCCGACCATCGGGTCCCACCAGCCGGGCGATGCCGTAGCGGCGTCCTCCCCGGGGCGATGCCCGGCCAGATGGCTGTCCCCTGACAAGGCATGGCAGACGAGGATGGCGTTCGAGCCGTCGTCGAGCAGCCGGCCCCAGGTCTCATAGGCGACCTCGACGTGATCGAGCGTTCTTCCGCCGGAAAGCGTGAGTACGCCGTCGAGCGCGAGTGTCCTCGTTTCCGAGACACCCGCGCTCGCGGCCTCCTCCCACGGACGACGGACTGCGTCCGTCGAATCCATGGCTACACCTCCAGAAGCGCTTGTTCGAGGTCGGCGACGATGTCATCGATGTTCTCGATGCCGATCGACAGCCGCACGAAGTCGGGTCCGATACCTGCGCGTACGAGTTCCTCGCCCGAGAGCTGCGAGTGTGTCGTGGTCGCAGGATGGATGATAAGCGATTTCGCATCGCCGACATTGGCGAGGTGCGAGAAGAGCTTGACTCCCTCGATGAGCTTGCGGCCCGCTTCCGCGCCGCCCTTCACACCGAAAACGACGACACCTCCGTAGAGGCCGTGGCTGAGGAACAGGTCGGCGTTGGCCTTGGTGGGATGGTCGTCGAAGCCCGGATAGGTGACCCACGCGACCTTGGGATGCTGCTTCAGGTAGTTGGCCACGGCGAGCGCATTGGTGGAGTGGCGCTCGACGCGCAGCGACAGGGTCTCGACGCCCAGGAGGATCTGCTGTGCGTTGAACGGCGAGAGTGTGGGGCCGATGTCACGCAAGAGCTGCGTGCGGAGTCGTAGGCCGAACGCGACGTTACCGAGGCCGGGGAAGTCGCCGAACGTTTCCCAGAACTTGAGTCCGTGGTACGAGGCGTCGGGCTCCGTGAACTGCGGGAAGCGCCCGTTTCCCCAATCAAAATTGCCACCGTCGATGACCGCGCCGCCGAGAGAGGTGCCGTGGCCGCCGATCCACTTCGTCAGCGACTCGATCACGATCGCCGCTCCGTGTTCGATCGGCCGAGTGAGGTACGGCGTGGCGAAGGTGTTGTCCACGACGAGCGGCACGCCGAGTTCACGGCCGGCGTCGGCGAGGCCCTTGATGTTCGGTACGTCGAGGCGCGGGTTGCCGATCGTCTCGATGAACCACGCCTTGGTGGTGTCGTCCGTGGCGTCGACGAAGCCCTGGATGTCTGTCGGCTCGACGAAGCTGACCGCGATACCGAGGCGCTTGAACGTGTGCAGGAAGATGTTCCAGGTGCCTCCGTAGAGCGATGTCGAGGCCACGATGGAGTCGCCGGAGCCTGCGAGGTTGAGCAGCGCAAGGTTCTCGGCGGCGTGTCCTGATGACACGGCTACCGTGTGGGTGCCGCCGTGGAGCGCTGCAAGCCGCTGCTCGAGCACGTCGGTGGTCGGGTTGTTGATCCGGCCATAGACGTTGCCGAACTCGCGCAGGCCGAACAGGTTGGCCGCGTGGTCGGTGTCCTTGAAGTTGTAGGCGACCGTCTGATAGATCGGGACGGCGCGGGACCCGGTGGTCGGATCGGGGGTGGCGCCGGCGTGGATGGCGCGGGTGTCGAAGCCGGGGTGAGTCGAGTCGCTCATGGTGTCCTACTCTCCTGATCGTTTGGCGTAGAGGCGCAAGGGAGTCGCTGCATCCTCTAGCGGGATGCGCGGCAGCTGGGCAGCCCGGCTTCTGTGCATACGCGCACAGACCCGGGCCGGGTCATCAGCATGTCCATCGCCATTGCCAACACGTTCAGTCGAACCATGGGGATCTCGTTTCACCTCCTGTTTCCAAGCTCGACGATCCGCAAACGGATCGATGGGTTCATCTGCCCGACGACATCGAGTCGACGGTGGAGCGCACTTTATCACAGCACGGGAGGAGAAATCACGCACCGGCGGGGTGCGTTGTGCGGCGTATGCGCTACGATGGCCAGTCCCTGCCGTGTGCGCGCTTAGCCGATGCAGCCGCGCCACGCTACCATGCAGTGCAACACCTGAACGCACTCCGAGAGGGGGCCGCATGATCGCACGATCCCGTCGCGTTCTCCGTGCGGCCATCACCGAGTATGCCCAGGCGGTCCGGCACTTCTCACGCAACGCCCGGCTGTTCCTTGCGGCCCTCGGGATCCAGTCGCTCGGCATCGGCATCCTGGTGACCGTCTTCGCGATCTACGTGAAGTCGGCCGGGCTGTCCGAGGCCGTCGTCGGCGACGTCGAGGGCTCGCTCGCGCTGGCGTCGGCCGCGATCTGCCTGCTCGCGCCGCCGCTCATCGCGGTGTTCGGATACCGGCGCCTGCTGATCGTGGCGGCGATGCTCTACGGAGTCGCCCGCCTCGGTCAGGCGGGCTTGCCCGAGGCGGGCGTCCTTCTCGCGTTCGGCGCCATGTATGGGTCCGGCGACGGCCTCATGCAGTCGGCGCCGGTGTCGTTCCTGGCCGAGAACAGCACGCCGTTCGAGCGCAGCCACCTCTACACGGCGGATCTGTTCGTCCGGGTCATGGGCGGGATGGTCGGCGGGCTCATCGGTGGGATCCTGCCGTCGTTGCTCGGCGGCCTGCTCGTCGAAGTGGATTCTTATCGGGTCACGGTGGCGGTGGCGGGCGTGTTGTTCCTCGTCTCCGCGGTCCCGTTGCTGATGATGCGCGAAAAGCTCGGCCACCCCCGTCATGCGTTCCGGCACTACCTCGAGACCGCGCGCGGCTTCAGGTCGTGGGGGCACGTCGGGCGGTTGCTCGTGCCTCAGGTACTCATCTCGGTCGGAGCGGGGCTGATCATCCCGTTCCTATCTCTGTATCTGAAGCGGCAGCTCGGCGCATCGATCGGGCAGATCGGCTTCATCCAGGGAGTCTCTGCCCTGTCCATGGGCTTCGCGGCTCTTGGCGCTCCGCTGCTCGGCCGGCGTTTCGGCTTCGTTCGTGCGACGGCGCTGGCCGAGGCGGCGAGCCTGCCGTTCCTGGCCGCCATCCCGTTCGTGACGAGCCTGCCGGTCGCCGCGGTGCTCTTCTGGCTGCGGAGCGCTTTCATGAACATGTCGTGGCCGACGTGGAACCAGTACACGATGGAGCACGTTCCCGGTAGGGAGCGCGCCATCGTGGCGGGTACCGTATCGTTCGGATACAGCGTCTCCTGGTTGGCGGGAAGCGCCCTGGGCGGCCGCCTGATGGCGTACTCATACACCGTCCCCTATGCCATCGCTACCGTCCTCTATGCATCCGGCGCGCTTGCGACCTGGCTGATGCTGCGCAAGCATGAGGAGCCTCCGGCGTGGCTCGAAGCGACGTAAGTCCCGTCGGAACGACGGGAGCAGGTGCTACCATCGGCCGCATGGAAACGATCACCCACCCGTTCGCGTCGCAGAGTCTGCCCTCGCCGGCGGATCGTCTCGGTGAGCTCCAGTCCGTCATCTTCGACCTCGATGGCACGCTCATCGACACCGTCGAACTCATCCGCGTGTCGTTCCGCTACGCGACCGAGGCGGTACTGGGCGAAGCTCTTCCCGACGAGATCACGATGGCCAACGTCGGCCAGCCGCTGCTGACGCAGTTCGTGGATATGGCACCGGAGCACGCGGACGAGTTGCTGCGGGTGTACCGCGCGTTCAACCGGGAGCATCATGACGAGCTCGCTCACGCCTATCCCGGCACCATCGAGGTCCTTCAGGAGCTGGCTCGGCGCAGGATCCCGATGGCTATCGTCACGAGCAAGGGCACGGAGTCGGCCACGCGAGGTATCGACCTCTTTGGACTGGCCGACCTGATCCCGGTCGTGGTGACCGCCGACGATGTGGTCCTGCACAAACCGGACCCATATCCGCTGCGCGTGGCGGCGGAGCGTCTCGGCGTTGAGTTGGAGTACTCTCTTTATCTGGGAGACAGTCCTCACGATATGCAGGCCGCGATCTCGGGTGATGCGATCGCTGTGGCTGCGCTATGGGGGGCCTTCAGCGCGCAAGACGTGCTTGAGCCCGGGCCGTCCTTCGCGCTCGAGTCGATATCGGAACTGCCCGCTCTGCTCGACGGCGACGTCGGGCGTTTTGCGGTGAGGGGATCGAACGATCGGCCGCGCATAGCGGGGCCGTCATCCGACAGGAGGACGCTGTGAGCAAGGGTAAGATGATCGCCGGTGTGGTCGCGCTGGTCGTCGTTGCCGCGATTGTGGCCGGCGTTTGGTACTCGAGTACAGCGAGTGCGACCTCCGTAGCGACGGCGAAGGCCACCAGCGAGACGCTCGGGGTCATCGTCACCGCCTCCGGTAAGATCGAGGCTGCCAGCAAGGCCGAGGTCTATCCGCCGGCAGCGGGCCTCCTCATCAGTGTGGACGTCGCGGACGGCGACGTGGTCAAGGCGGGCGAGAAGCTGGCGCAGATGGACCCCGCCGCCTTCCAGCTTCAGATCAAGCAGGCCCAGGCCGGGCTCAAGGGCGCGAAGGCGCAACTCGATGGCGTGAACAAGGGCGTGCCGGCCGCGGTCGACAAAGCCTCCGCCGATGCCGGTATCAACGCTGCCCAGGCCGCGTATGACGCCGCCAAGTCGGCCTACGACGCACTCAATGCCGCGTACATGGTCGCTCCCTCGCCCTCGATGGCGACGACGCTGACCCAGCTCGGCATCACCAAGAAGCAGGCGTACGCGGGACTGCAGAGCGCGAAGTCGGGACGCAACAAACTCACCACCGTCGGGAAGGTCACCTTGGCGCGCGCATCGGCGCAGGCCGCTGTCGACTCTGCCTCGTACGCCCTGAAACTCGCGCAGGACAACCTCGACAAGGCCACCCT
>Ga0209125_1002733_pt1 | contig 13082 bp, 10 predicted proteins | sample BarGraIncub1131A_FD_184503 | JGI IMG/M metagenome (GOLD analysis project Ga0209125, IMG submission 184503) | Arctic peat soil microbial communities from Barrow, Alaska - Barrow Graham LP Incubations 11-31A (SPAdes) (version 2) | ecosystem: Environmental > Terrestrial > Soil > Wetlands > Peat... | reverse complement strand
AATCCCCTACTTCAGAAGCTAAATTTTCATATTCCTTTTGATACTGCCTTTGATAATTAGAACTCATAAACACACCACTTTCCGATTGATTTGTATGATAAAATTATACCATAAAATCAGTCAAAAATCAAGCTAAACCGTTGATTTGGGCTAGTTTAAGCTGCTTTTATTTTAAAGGTTTTCTCAAAAATAATCAAATATTTAATAGGAGTATTTTTTCGATTAGTATAATAAAATATTACAGATTTTAGAATGCACACATCTGAACTGTAACAAAATTAATGTTTATGGGAAAATAAACGAATATTTTGATCATAAAGACATAACCGGAATTTTTCATCGTGATATGGCTATTAGTCAAGTAACTGAAAATAGCTTTAGGTTGTTCGAATGTAGTTATTGTCGATGCAAAGGTACTTTCAGAAAATACAAAGAAGGAAATAAATTCCCGCTTCATACCTAATTAATATTATTTCTATATTAAATCTAATCCTCAATCAAATCCTTTTATTATAATAAAGCTTAACAAAACAAAATACTGAAACCAATCCAAAGTCCTCAAGGGATATGTTAAAGTATAGTCCTGTTAATCTAGTTATAATTAGCAAAGTAATCAAGGCTAAAACCATAGCTATAAGGATATTCAGAATATATATTATTAATGAATCCTCCACAAGCTTTTCAAGCTTAATTCGAGAAATCACTAAACCGATTGACACTAAGGTGCAGAAAAATAATGCTGTAGCTAAATTAAAGCAGGTACTATAATTACCCTCAATCTCCGTAGGGAAATATTGATAAGCCCCATTAGCATTTTGCAAAATTATTTTTATTTTATCAAAGTAGAAATTCATATCAAATATATTATCTGTTGGTCTATATTCTGGTGGTATGTAGATGCTATATTTAGCTTTAAGGATTACACTTACCAATATCAAAACTAAAGCTGTGAAAACTATTAAAATTCCTATTTCCTTTTTCTCGGAAATAAATATATTTCCTATAGCTTCAAACTTTATTCTCCTTTTAAAGGTTTCATTTAAACTAGCAACATGCCTAATTAAAAGTTTTATTAAAAGGACTAATAACCATAGGGTTAATATCATGGTAAGCATTTGTTTATCTTGAAGGAGCAGCTTTGAAGAATGATTGAATTCTTTAAAGCTATAAGAAGAATTATCGATATTCATATCATTTAAGCTAACCTCTGCTTGGCGAGCCTTCATGTCAGTATATTCAATGGAACCGTTATAAAGCATTAAACTTTTTATAGGTACTATACTACAAGCTTCATTACTTTCAAAGGGAACGTAAACTCTCTCCACTCCATCCCCCCATAGAGAAGAAATGATAGAGCTTTTATCTTTGTATACCCCTAATACCTTATATGTAGCCCCTCCTAATTTTACTTCGCTACCAATTATGTCAATAGTATTGAATAGGTTATTAGCTAAGGTTTCACTTATTACCACCCTACTTCGTCCCTTATCGTTATCCTCTTGTGTAATAAAACTTCCACGTATAAATTGAAATTTATTAAAATAGGAATAGTTATAATCCGTCAATACTTCTCTTATTTGAGACGCTCTACTACCAGTAGTAATTGTGGAATTCATTTCACTTTCATAGGATACCTTATCAAACCCCTTTTTAATTATAGGAATTTTATCGTAGAATATGTAGTTTCCATCACTTAAAATTGCATCCCCACCTAGTCCACTCTTTAAATTTACCTGAGCAAGGTTTAAGTTGTTGTTTTGAAAACTTTCGAAGGAATATACTAACGAGCTTGTAAGCCCCAAAAGAATAATAAAGATTGAAAGCTGCAATATAAAGCTTTTAGTTCCATATCCTTTTAATTTAGTGTTCAAAGTCCTCACCTCAACCTTACCTGCATTCCATCAACTAAAGGTTTTGTGCTATAGGCTACAATGTCTGGGCTAAAATCATCAAATTGAACATCGATGGCGGAGCGGAAATCATCTGACGCCTTTATCGTCACCTTAACCTGTTCCACATAATTTTCACTGCCAAGGGCACCACTTCTTTCCTTAATCACATATACACAGTCTTCTCCCCCAAGATGTGTAATAGCTCCCTTAGGTACAAGAACACTATATTGAACACTTGGTTTTGACGCATTTACATTTACAACATCTCCATCCTTAACAGTATTAGCTTGTGGGGTTATTAGAGCTTCATAATTATAGGTACTTGTAGCTGTAGCATAAATTTTCGATGTTACACTTCCTTGGAATATTATCTGGTTTGATCCACCTGCTGTGGTAGCAGTAGGATCATTATTTTCCACATTAAAAGTTCCTCCGTCTCCAATATTAAGACTAGTAGCTTTAATTGCATTTAGCTGGAAAGTAGCTATGAATTTCCCATCTGCTATGGAAATCTCACATAGTGGTTGCCCCTCCATATAAGTGGCTCCCTCTTCAAATTTTATGTTTTTAATATTACCATTATAAGCAGATCTTATTATTCCATCTGAGGGGAATTTTGCTTTATAAGCTTCTAACTGCTGTTTTTTAAGAGCCAAATCCTTTTGTTTTTCCAATAGGTTTAGCTCATAATCCCTCTTGCTTTGAGCAGTGGCGGTAGCGTCCGTCTCAAGAGATCCAAATAGATTTTGATACTTTTCAATTTCAATTTGACTGAAGCTTATATCATTTTCCAAAGCTTTAATCTGAATATTTGCATCTGTCATATCGATTGAGAAAAGTTCCACTCCAGCTGTCACCGCTTGATTTTCTTTTACCTTTACCTCTTTTATCTTCCACTGGGTTGTTGCGTAAAGCTTTTTTACATTTGAGGCCACAATTACTCCCTGGGTTTCAATATCACTTACTAAAACTCCACTTGCAGGAGTACATTTATCTATTTGGGGAAGCATAAAATTGCTTATTGTCTTTGAAAAGTAGGTTAAAAAAAGCAATAACCCTATAAAAATTAAGCCTATATTTTTAATTATATTTTTCCTGTTTTCTTCTTTATTTAGCTCCATTTCCAGATTACCCTCCTGTTTTCGTTATAAGCACACAACAATTATTAATCGTTGTGTATCCTTTATTTAATACCTGATAGTTGAATACCTTCAACCAGATAATTTTCACCATATAAATATATTAGCAGTGTGGGCAGCATGTATATTACGCCACAAGCAAAGGCAAGTCCTAACTCCTCCGAATTTATTCTAGATAAAAATATTGAAAGAGGATACATACTTTCATCCTTTAAAAATATAAGAGGCTGCTCCACCATGTTCCAGTTATCTATAAATACCAGTATGGCTAAGGACGCCATTGCCCCTTTACATTGAGGAAGCACAATCTTGTAAAATAGCTGGAAATATCCCGCTCCGTCGATTTTTCCTGCCTCCATATATTCCTCTGGGATTGACTTCATAAACTGTCTTAATAAAAACACTCCAAAGGTTGAAAATATACCTGGCAGGATAATGGCGGAATACTTTCCTAAAAGACCCAGCTCTTTTAGCATGATATAGTTTGGTACTAAAGTAACTTGAAAGGGCATCATCATAACTATTATATATATAAAGAATATCTTGTCCCTAAAAGGAAATCGAAGTTTGCTAAAAGCAAAGGCTGCAAGGGTTGCAACAACAATCTGTCCTAAAACTATTGGGAGAGTTATGATTATTGAATTCCAAAACATAAGCAAATATTTGGGTTCCTTAAAAAATACTGAGTAATATTGAGTAGCAGTAACCATATCCGGAATAAATTTAAAGCTTAGCATTTTATTTGTATTTCCTTCTGAGGCACTACTTATTAAATTATAGGTATTGGCGGCTTCCTGCTTGGACATAAATGAGTTTGTAATCATATAAAATACAGGAAATAATAGCATAATAGTTACAGCTAATAAAAATGTAAATTTCAATAGGTTTTTTAATTTATTCTTTTTACTACTTTTCATACCTTCCCTTCTTTCCATAGAAAATTAGCCTTACTAAGAGCTTCCATACTTACTCTCTACTTTAGATAATCCGAGTACTAAAATAAATATTATGATTGCCATAACAAAAGCTGAAGTGGTAAGTCTCTGATAGGATAAATTCGTGAAATTATTGTTCATAAAATGCTGAAGCATATATATACTAAAATCCGGATAGCTTCCTTCTAGAAGATATGCTTCTCTAAATACTTTAAAGGAATTAACCATGGACATAATAGTAATAAAAAACATGGTAGGTGTTAATAGTGGTAAAGTTATTTTTGTAAAGCATGTAAAGGAACTTGCTCCATCAATATCAGCCGCTTCATAATAGTCCTTTGGTATATTGCTTAACCCTGCGAGAAAAATAATCATATTATAACCGCAATTTTTCCAAATGAAGAGCATCACTAGTATGGGGAAGGACCAGCCTGTATTAAGAAAATCCGTTGGCTTTATATTAAATAGCGTAAGAAAATGGTTCAGAACCCCAAACTGATTAAAGATGATATTCCACACCAATATTACTGAAGCTACTGGAATTACCATTGGCACTATAAACATCATTCTGAAATAGGGTACTGATTTTGCCTTATTATTTAGTAGCATAGCAAGAAGAAGTGAAATCAGCATAATAAGTGGAACACTTACCAAGTTGAATAAAATTGTGTTTTTAAAGGCCAATAAAAAAGATTCGCTTTTAAACAGGCTAATGAAATTTTTAAGTCCTACGAATTTGCTTTTTCCGATACCATCGGTAAAGCTATAATATAAACTGATGGCAGCCGGGAATAAAAAGAATAAGGAAAACCCGGCAAGACTAGGTAGGGCAAATATATAACCAGCTATAGCTTCCTTGTGTTTTAGCTTCAATTTTTAAAAACTCCTTCCTCATTATTTATAGAACTTATTATTCATTTAGAAATAGCTTTGCTTTCCTATCTATTTCATTGGCTGCCTGCTCAGCAGTAATGCTACCTTTTATATATTTGTCCACTGAACTTGTTATCATTTCATTTACAGTTTCATCATTCATTCTGAAATCAGATACTTCGGGTACAATACCAAAAAAAATCTTTTCATTGCCATTTAACGCTCTATTTGGGTGCATTCCAATGTCTGTAAGTGGTACTTTCCCGGCTGCTGCTTCTAAACTTAGATTAAATAAGGGTTTATATACTGCTACACCAGCTATAGGGGAATGTCCAATATTAATATTTGTACTTTTTACCAAGTTCTGTATAAAATCATAAGCAGCCTGCTTATACTTACATCTTGATGTTATCCCAAACATTTCTCTAGGCAGTCCATATATATCTCCATTGCCATAAGATGGTAATATATATGCTTCAGAATTTTTTTGGTCTTGATTAGCATTCCCATCCATCATTCCCAAATACCCATCCAATGCCATATAAGTTAGTGGGTCCCCAGTCTCTTGAATATTTCTCATTACAGCTAAATTATCATCTGCTAAAAGCGCATTTTCATTACTTTCAGTATCAGTCATTGTAACTGGATATATATAGTCCTTATAATCTTTCAGTAGGCTTATGAAATCACGTGTATTAAATTTTGTCACTTTGCTACTATAGTCAATAAACTGTGTCTTACTATTTGCTATCAAATCTATTAGTAATTTACCTTCATAATCAAAAATAAGGGCTTGTCTTTTGTCTTTTCGGGTAATCATGAAGTTCTTACAAGTATTTAAAAAGTCTTCCCAAGACCATCTATTTCCAGAAATGTTTATATCATTTACATCTAACTTTTCTTTCGTTGTAATTAGTGCAGGAACTGCATATAGCCTTGGTATAAAGAATCTTTTAGCATTATAAATACCACTATTCATAATTATTTTATTATAATCAGCTTCTTTATATTTCTTATCAGCATTCATAAAAGGATTTAGATCTATAAGAGTATTAGAACTTGCTAGCTTGTAAACAGATTTCACAATATCAGTAGTTCTGTCATCTGTAGTGCAGACAACATCAGGGCCTTCTCCAACCATTAACTCCAGATTTAACCGATTTTGAAGTTTCTCAAGATTATCGTCAAAATAAACAGGATTTACTTGGACTCCATCATAACTACCCAAAGCAAAACTATAACGAGACGCGACTTTAGAACAGAGAATATATATGGTTATTTCTTTCCTATTAGTCTCTGATTTTTCAACCTTTTTATTAGCATTGCAGGAAGAAATAGATATTAAAGAGATCAAAAGTAAAAATATGAATAGGCTCTTATATTTATATTTCATCAATTTGCTCCTTGTCTTTTATCTAAGATAGAATACCGTCCCTTGATATGGCAAAAAAATTGATATTTCTAATTAATTTTCATAAAATCTTTACCGTTATTATTCATTGAGAAATAGCTTTGCTTTCCTATCTATTTCAATTGAGGCTTGTTCAGCTGTAATGCTTCCTCTAATATATTTATCTACTGCACTTGTTATCATGTCATTTATTGTTTTGTCATTTAATCTAACCTCTGATACATTGTCAGATATAATATTAAAGAAGTTATCTTCATAACTATTTAGAACTCTAGTTGGATGCATACCAATGACAGTAAGTTTTACTTTTCCCTCTACCGCTCCCATTTTTTCATTGAATAATGGTTTATATACAGGTACACCTTCTAATGGCATTACACCTATATTCATATATGTACTCTTTACTATGTTCTGTATAAAATCGTAAGCAGCCTGTTTATACTTACATTTTGAGGTAATCCCAAACATTTCTCTTGCTACACCAATTACATCTCCATTCCCATATGATGGCAGTAAAAATGGTATTGCGTTTTTTTCATCTCCCATATAATCCACATAATCTAATGGGTCTCCTAAAGTAGGGGAACTTTTAATTATTGATAAATTACTATCTGCTTCCAGCGCTTTTTCATTACTATTATTATCTTTCATTATAGCTGGATATATATAATTTTTATAATCCTTCAATAGATTCACAAAATCCAGAGAGTTAAATTTAGTACTTTTGGTCTCAAAGTCAATAAAGCCTATTCTACTATTGGCTACCATATCAATAAACAATTGATTGTCAGTATCAAAAATAAGAGCTTGCCTTTTATCTTTTTTATCATTTATAAATTTTTTACAGACACTAATCATTTCTTCCCAGGACCATCTATCGCCAGATATCTTTATATTATTTTCTTCTAGTTTTTCCTTAGTTGTAGTTAGTGCTGGAACATCATATAGCCTTGGAATAAAAAGTCTTTTACCATTAAAAATACCGCTATCCATAATTAATTTATTATAATCTGATGCTTTATATGTTTTATCAGCCTTTATATATGGGTTTAAATCAATAAATGTATTAGAATTAGCTAACTTATAAACAGATTTTACAATATTCGTAGTTCTATCATCTGTAGTGCAAACAACATCTGGGCCCTCTGCGACCATAAGCTCCACATATAACTCATTTTGAAGCTTTTCGAGGTCATTATTAAAATAAACAGGATTCACTTTTATTCCATCATAACTTCCCCATGCAAAGCTATAACGAGATGCATCTTTGGAACATAGAATATATATGGTAATTTCTTTCTTTCCTGCTTCAGATTCTTTAAATTTTTTTCCACCACTGCAGGAAGTATTAAATATGAAAGAAATTAATATAAGAAATATAACTAAATGCTTATATTTGTATTTGTATTTCATCCACTAACTCCTATCATCCAATATGGCATTAAGCTCTTTTACCATTATATTTTAACAATTATTTTATAACATCCTTGTAACATACATCAATACCATAATATTGCAATTGATGAAAGCTTTTCATTTATACCACCATCTATCACTGCCGCAATAATATTATCCAGATAATTACTCATTTAGAAATAGCTTTACCTTTCTATCCAATTCACTAGCTGCCTGCTCAGCAGTAATACTTCCTTTAATATATTTATCCACAGTACTTGTTATCATATCATTTACTGTATTGTCATTTAATCTAAATTCAGAAACATTAGATATTTTATCGAAAATATTTTTTTCATCGCTATTCAAAATTCTATTTATATATATACCAGCTTGTGGAATAAATGGTTTTTTCCCTTCTGCTACTTCCATGCTTCGATCTGATAGTGGCTTATAAACCGCTGCACCATTTATCCATACTTTAGTAATATCAATATTTGTACTCTTTACATTGTTCTGTATAAAGTCATAGGCTGCCTGCTTATACTTACATTTCGAGGTAATCCCATACATTTCTCTGGGTACACCATAGATACCGCCATTGCCATAAGATGGCAATAAATATGCTTCATCATTATTTTGAGCACGTGTCGTATCTAAATATGTTAAAGAATCACCCATGCCTTCTGGATTATTTCTCATTACTACTAAATTATCATCTGCTAAAAGGGCATTTTCATTGCTTTCAGTATCCTTCAAAGTAACTTGATATATATAATTCTTATAATCTTTCAGTAGGCTTATAAAATTCTGTGTATTAAATTTTGTTACTTTGCTACTATAGTCAATAAACTTTGTCTTGCTATTTGATATTAAATTAATAATTAATTCATTCCGTTTATCAAAAATAAGTGCTTGATGTTTATCCTTTCTTGAATTAATAAAATTTTTACAGGTACTTATCATATCCTCCCAAGACCAACTGTTCCCTGAAATATTTATGTTATTTGCCTCTAATTTTTTCTTTGTGCTAGTTAATAACGGAATATTGTAAAGTCTTGGCAAAAAAAATCTCTTACCATTATATATACCACTATTCATAATTACATTATTATAATCTGATGGTTTATATGTTTTATCTACTTTTATATATGGATTTAAATCTATAAGGATATTAGAAGTTGCAAGCTTATAAACAGATTTTATAATGTCAAAACTATAATCTTCTGTACAGATAACATCAGGGCCCTCCCCTACCATAAGTTCCACATTTAATTGATTTTGCAACTTCTCAAGATCTTGATCAAAATATACTGGATTGATTTTTATTCCATCATAACTTCCTAATGCATAATCATGATTAAAGTCAGAAACTTTTTTTTCAAAACAATAATATATTGTTAGCTCTTTCTTCCCAACTTCTGATTTTTTAACCAACTTAGTTTCATTACAAGAAGAATTAAATATAAACGAAATCAATATTATAAAAATTAAAAGCGGCTTATGATTAAATTTCATCAATATCTCCTTTTATGACTATTATTATTCATTTAGAAATAACTTTGCTTTCCTATCAATTTCAATAGTTGCCTGCTCAGCTGTGATGGTACCTTTAATATATTTATCTACTGCAGTTGTTATCATTTCATTTATCGTGTCGTCACTTAGTCTAGCCTCACTAGCATTAGCTATCTCACTAAAAACATTCTTTTCCTCACTATTTAAAGGTCTATACATTTTTATCCCAATGTCTGAAATGTATCCTTTTCCTTCTGCTGCTTCCATAAATCTATTGAATAAAGGTTTATATACCGCTGCCCCTGCCGATCCTTGTTTACCCATGAGCAAATTAGTACTCTTCATCATACTCTGTATAAAATCATATGCAGCTTGCTTATACTTACATTTGGCTGTGATTGCATACATTTCCTGGGGTACCCCATATACGCCTCCATTGCCATAGGAGGGTAATAAATATATTGAAGGACTATTTACCTCGGCTAAATATGATATTGGATCTCCTGTATATGATGCTAACTTCATTACAGCTAAATTATCATCTGCAAATAATGCTTTCGTATTACTATCAGTAGCTTTCATTAAAACTGGACATATATAGTTTTTATAATCTTTGAGTAACTTTATGAAGTTCTGTGAATTGAATTTTGTATTTTTACTATTGTAATTAATAAAACTTTCTTTACTATTTGCTATTAAATCTATAATTAGGTTATTTCTGCTATCATAAATAAGAGCTTGATGTTTATCCTTTCTCGTTATTAAAAAATCTTTACAGGTACTTATCAAATCCTCCCAAGACCATCTGTCACCAGAAATTTTTATATTATTACTAACCAGCTTTTCTTTTGTCGTAATTAGTGCTGGAACGTTATATATTCTCGGAATGAAAAATCTTTTGCCATTAAAGACATCACTATCCATAATTACTTTATTATAATCTGATTGCTTATAGGTTTTATCAGCTTTTAAATATGGATCTAGATCAATAAATATATTAGAGTTTGCTAGCTTATAAACAGAACTTATAATACTTCTACTTAATATATTCGTACAGACAACATCAGGCCCCTCACCTACCATAAGCTCTACCTTTAACTGATTTTGAAGCTTTTCAAGATTGTCATCAAAATATACCTGGGTTACTTGTATCCCATCATAATGTCCCAAAGCAAATTCAATAAGATAGTCCGAAGGACCTTTAGGGAGTAAACTATATATTACAATCTCTTTCTTCCCTTCCACTAGTTTTGTATTTTGCTTTGTTACACCACATGAAGAATTTAGAGTTAAAGAACTCAACACCAAGAATAGGAACAAATACTTACCTATCAATTTCATCAATTAACTCCTCTCAATAAATAGATAAAACAGATGAAGAAATTGAAGTACTCAAACATGTTAGTCAAATATGTATATTTAAGTTATGAAATTATTTTATCATGTTGTTATTGTAATTTACTACAATATCTCCCGAAATGCACTTTTTTGCACGTGAAATGTATTAAACATAAGATTGATTAGTTATCAATAATTATCAATTCTTGAGTAAAGATACAATCATTGATACTAGTATTTAAAGTCACATTATTATATCTTTCGATTAATATATTTTTGATTGTTTTTAATCCAATCCCTCTATTTATACCTTTTGTTGAGAAATTTCTTTCGTATATTTTATGAATGGGAGGAGTATTTTCTAAACAAGTATTATTTATTATAAACGAAGTACTATCATTATTCTTAATCACAATAAATTTAATTGCTTTGTTTTCACATAATATTGTGGCTTCAATTGCATTATCAAAAAGGATTCCAATAATTCTACATATATCTAATATATTTATTTGCAACCCATTTATGGTTTCAGTAATCTCTATAGAAACGTTTATATTTTTTGTCTGAGCGCTGATAATTTTAGAAGAAAGCAATCCCTTTAAAGAATCAATTTTTATTTGGTCAAGTAGGGTATAAGAGCGATTTCTTTCTAGAATTTTCTTGCTTTCAGGCATCAATTCTTTATAATAAAATTCTTCTAATCCATCCATGTTTTTCAATTTTATATACTCACCTATAGTTTGAAGTATATTAAAATAATCATGTCTAAAGCTTCTTAAATCATTTGAAAGGTCTTCTAAAACAGAAGCATGCTGCTTAAATTGAGCTAATTCCTTATTTGTAAACTCTTGTTCCAAGTCTTTTTTAATATTTTTATAATTTAAATAGGTTAATATAAATATCAAAGTAAAAAAACTAAATATAAAAAAAAGATTTACAGAAATAAGACCTTTATCACCATTATTAAAAATTGCTTTTAATGATATGGCGTAGGAATAAAGGCAAATAAGAGCGACTATCAAGGAGGATCCAAGTAATGAGACCTTCTTAGCATTTATTTTAATCTGTTTCATAAGATAGTTATTTTTTATGATTCTGCGTGAAACTCTACTTAAAAAATAACATACTATTAGAATTAGAAAAGCTGTTATTAATTTAATTTTAGGATCGTTTACTATATCATAATATTTTATTCTAAAAATAAAAAGCAAAATGGCTCCGGCTATAGAATCTCCAAAAGCAAAGATTAGTTGTGCATAAAGGGTTGTTAATAACGCATAATATTTCTTTTTAAAAAGTAAACATAAGTAAATAAAAATTATTATTGTTGTAATAGGAACTATTAATTGATCTTTATGATAATTGTTAGACAGAAAGAATACAGCAAACATAATAATGGTTAGAATAATAATACTCTGCTTTGTTATTTTCATAGAGCTTACGTTAAAAACAATAATACCAAGATTGACAGAAAGAATAAATAAATATATTAAACTAAAAGTTAAATCAAACATTTTTTATCAATCCTTTCAAATATAAAAGTGATGCATAACAAGCTTCATCATTTACCATATATATGGTTTTATTTGTTTTATCAAAGGATTTAATTTTTGTGGTATTCACTAGGTAGGACCTATGAGCTTTGTAAAAAAAAGATGGTAACTCATCCTCCAAATCTTTCATTTTACCATAAAATTCAAAATGTCCTTTAATTGTATGGATACATAATTTATGATTAACTTTTGTTGTTTCAAAAAACATAATCTCCTCAAAAGGAAATTTTTCAATTCTGTTTCCTAAGTTTATTGAAATCTTTTCTTTCTCTAGAATATCAATGCTTTTGTAATCTTTGTAAGCTTCATTTAAACAATCTAAAATACTACTTTGTAGACCTTTATTATCAGATTTTAATATATAATCAAAAGCTTGTACTTTATATTTAAAAGTTAATAATGAAAACTCAGCATGTGAGGTAATAAAAACGATGTAACCCTTTGAATCATAATTTCTTATCACTTTAGCTAACTCTATTCCATTTAATTCATTTACTAATTCCACATCTAAAAAATATATAAAACATTTTCCCAAGTTTTTCTTCAAATAATTGATTACATCTTTGGGGTTGTCCGTGGATAAAGCTATATTGGTTCCATTAATTAAATTTACTATTTCTTCTTTTATAATACTCTCAATTTTACTGCGCTCCATGCCGTTATCTTCACAAATTATAATATCAAGCATTTTAAACCTCCTGCAAATAAAAAATTAATCGTACTATTTGTAGTATACGCTAACTAAAAGCGATACACTTCTCTTTATCTGTTCTAATTTTATACATTTGTTCTTATTTTAAACATTTTACTTATTTTTATTTAATTACTCGAATTTTATACATTTGTTCTTATTTTAAACATTTTACTTATCAGACATTAATTAAAATATTATCAAAGTTTTTTTATTTACAAAAAGAAGGATTTATTAATATTATGTGAAATATATTTAGTATTAGGTTAATAATTTTTGGACGTGTTATTTTGATAAAGGTTTTATCCATAGACGGAGGTGGCATAAGAGGTATTAT
>Ga0209125_1002732_pt1 | contig 13086 bp, 11 predicted proteins | sample BarGraIncub1131A_FD_184503 | JGI IMG/M metagenome (GOLD analysis project Ga0209125, IMG submission 184503) | Arctic peat soil microbial communities from Barrow, Alaska - Barrow Graham LP Incubations 11-31A (SPAdes) (version 2) | ecosystem: Environmental > Terrestrial > Soil > Wetlands > Peat... | reverse complement strand
CTCGGTTAGGGCACGTAAATCCAGCATCCAAGGAAACCTTCACGATTTTTCCTCCGAACCTTTCACGCAGCTGTTCATTAAAGGTGTGATAACGCTTCTTTTGCATATCATAATTCCATTCTATTTGTAGATTAATTTTTGACAAACATGACGTCACGAAACTTCTCCGCTACGCCTGAAATAGTTCGAGTTTCTCCCCACTCGGGCCACGAAAGAAGAAATTATACCGTCCTTCGCCTAAAGCCATCGGCTCAGAATCGGTCAGCTCTACCTGCTGAGTTTTCAAGTGCTCGATGGCTTTGAAAATATTCGATACACGGATTGCCAAGTGGTTAACAACCCCATCCTCATATTCACGACCTTTAGCCGCTTCGACTAATTCAACGACAGTACCCCCTAATTCTAAAAAAGCCAATTCCACGTCTCCAGGCTTAATGCGATATAAAAATTCAAAGCCGAGTGCCTTTATGTAAAACTGAATAGCCTTTTCTAAATCCAGGGCCTTAATCCCGATATGTTCAACCCCCATAAAAAGGGATGGATCTTCCGTTTTTTCCTTCTCTGACTTCTTTTTCTTCGCCGTTTTACTGATCAATGGCAAGATAGCTCCTTCCAGCTCCAGTAGCCTTTGCTTAATATCCAAACCTCCGGCATATCCCGTTAAATGTCCGTTTTTACCGATCACTCGATGACATGGTACCATCACTCCAATGGGATTTCTATGGTTTGCCATGCCCACCGCTCTCTGCCCCTTAAGATTTTTAACCTTTGTGGCTATTTCGCCATAACTACGTGTTTCTCCGTACGGAATACGCAGAAGTTCCTCCCAAACTTGACGTTGAAAAGGTGTGCCGATCTGATGAAGAGGAATCGTAAATGCCTTACGTTTTTCAGCAAAGTACTCTTGCAGTTGGCAAATAGCGTCACTATTTTGCTCTCGTTTCCTTATTAAGGAGCATTGTGGTAACCAGCGTAACATCCAAGCTCGCAAAGTCTGTTCTTCCTCAATTGATGGGCCAAGCCCTAGATAGCATAATCCTAGAGAAGTAGAAGCGACCGTTAACTCAACCTCTAGGTCTTTGATGGTCACCCGTTCCGTCCAAAAAGCAACCGTTTCGTCAAATTCCTCATCTCTATTGGTAGGCATTAGACACCCTCTCTCTTCTGCAAACTATCTTTTCGTTCTTTTCCCATCTCATCCTTTTTTATCTTAACTTCTATAAGTTGCTTCGTTCTTATTATCCAATAATCTTATCATAATTTAAGATAGAATAAAACGTAAGATGTGCCTAAAGAAAACTTGGCTAGCGCCAAGCCTTCAGGCGCCGGCGGTCGCCTTAGTTGCACTTATGCTGCAGAAAGTATATAATATAAAGTTATACTTTCTGACAGTGTAAAGAAAGACCCTGGAGGTCTGACTCTAATATAGTTGTCAGACCTCCAGGGTCTTTGCTAAGGCGCACTTGTTTTACCAAATTATTTAAATAAGCTCTGAACCGCTATTGCGACAAACAAAATAGCAATGACTATTCCTATTCTTGGCCACATAGCTCTTAAATGTTTCGTACACATTTTTTGATTTCCCCCTCTAGAGCAGCCGCCTCCGCACCGCTATAGTCCCCTTCAGAACTATAATCCTTAAGCATGTTTCTCTGATTTATGGACAAAATGTTGGATAACAAAGCCGATGATCCCTATGACCAACAAGGCGAAAAAGGCCGCTAGAATATAGCCGAAGGCTTCTTGCCAGAATGATTGATTAAGTCCGGCGATTGCATAGTTTGAGAACAAGGCGTGCTTCCAGAATGCCCCTCTGTCCCACTCGCCCCAAGCCGTTCCTGAGGCTAACAAGCCCAGAGGGGTTAGTAAAGCAACAACAATCAGTCCTGCAATGTAACGACCATAAGGAATGTGAGACGTTGATCTTCCAGAATCACTGCGCATTTCAAGCAAGACCGGGTTAGAACGTTGCAAATAAGCAATCACGAGTCCCGTCACGACTCCCTCGACCGGTCCAGCAATGACGAGGTGTGCAAAGGCCATTGCAGGTATTGCAACATTAAATCCATACGGGCTGTAAAGTGGCATTCCATTCGCAGCATGGAAAAGCACGGGCTGTAATCCAAATTCAAGGGCAGCACAGAGTGCCGCAATATTAATTCCGATGTATCCAGCAATTCCCGCTCCAATCATGCGACGCTTGGAAAGCGTGTCGCTTTTCCCAGCGATGAGTTGATAGATTGCGTAGCTGACAAAGGGCATGACAACGGCCATATTGAAGATATTTGCACCTAGTGCCAAAATACCACCATCTCCAAAGAACAGTGCTTGAAGAATTAAGGCGATAGACACAGAAATCATGGCTGCCCAAGGCCCCAAAATGACAGCAAGCAACGCACCACCGACAGCGTGGGCGGTCGTTCCATCTGGAACTGGAACATTGAACATCATGATGGTGAAGGAAAACGCTGCACCCACTGAAAGCATTGGAATATACTTAGCACGAACTGTACTTGCTGTTTTCGAGGTGGCTAATGCGACCATCATTCCACTGGCGATGCCCAGAACTGCATCTGTCTGTGGACTTAAATATCCGTCAGGAATATGCATGCTAGAACGCCTCTTTCTTTGATCTGAAGTCATGATTCAATCATGATTCGTTTCCTTTCGTTTCGTTGTATGGTTGGTTATTTTAACTGAAGTACCATCCTTCTAAAAAAATAAAAAGACCATAAAATTCGACTCTAATGAATCAAACCTCCATGGTCTTTGCAAACACCTTCATGGTTTCGCTCTGCAATATTTTTTTATCTATCGTGACAGTCTACATCCGGGTTTAATATTAGTATTCTACAATCGTCCGTGAAAATCCTGCTTATCGTCAAATTCTGCGAAATATTCCTCATGAATCTTAAAAAGAACAAGAGTACAGGAGGAATTAACACCTTTGTGTAGAACACTATTAACATAGATAACAATTCATCATGAAAAAACGAGACCATGGAGGTCTTGACTTGACAATATGTCGGGTCATAATTTCCATGGCCTTTTTTATTGTCTACCTTGCGTAATTTTTAAAAAGAAGGAGCAAAATAAGATGTGTGAAGCAAACGCCTATGTCAAAGATGGAGAAAATGAAGTGTTGTTCATGGAGTCGGTCGATACCATTGAGCCCCACGAGAATGGGCTTAAGCTCATGGATATTTTCGGAAAGCAATTGTTTATCCAAGCCAAGATTAAAGACATGACCCTTCTGAACCACCGTATTTTATTAGAAAAAACGGACATCTAATCATGAAAGGATGAGAGATAAGCAACATGGATCTTCCGCTTTGGCTTCAAAAGAACAGTTCACTTACGCCTTCCCCTTCAAAATTAAAGCAATCAGGCTTTATTCAAAAAACCCTTCAAGGTATTATTGATTTTGTGAGGGAGTCCGTTTTTTCTGAAGAGATTGCACTTCGCACAGGGTTCCTGCAAGCCATGGATCCTAGGCTGAAACTGTTCGCCATTTTTTCGCTCCTCGTAACTGTCAATCTCCTACGCCATTTACCGTTACTTTGGGGGGTCTATCTGGGTATTGTAATCCTAGCCACGTTATCAAAGGTTCCTACTCTATTCCTTATTAAGCGAGTTTGGTTAGTGATACCCTTATTTACCGGAATCATGGTCTTCCCATCCTTATTTAATTGGGTGCGCCCAGGTGACCCCCTGTGGTTTATTTGGACTTTCCCAACCCCACTCCACCTCGGGCCCCTTCATTTTCCACGTGAATTAATCATTACTCGGCAGGGCTTTTGGGGAGCGCTTCTCCTGATCAGCCGGGTGGGTATTTCCGTCACTCTCGCCGTTCTTCTCACTCTAACGACACGTTGGAACTACCTATTGCGGGCATTACGTACCTTTTTTGTTCCGAAGATTTTCATCGTGACTTTGGAAATGACGTATCGTTATATTTTTGTCCTTATCACCCTTCTAGAAGATATGTTCTTAGCAAGGAAGGCCCGCGACTCAGGACATTCTTCCGGAGCTGAACAACGGCGATTTGTTGGATCCTCCATTGCGAATCTTTTCGGTAAATCTCTACAAATGAGCGAAGATGTCTATACCTCGATGATCGCACGGGGATATACCGGTGAAATCTATACCCTTCAACGTTTCCAACTGCGCTCAATCGACGTCTTTAGTCTGGGCGTCAGCTTAATGGCCAGCTTAACACTTTATGCTGCCGACAAAGTCTTAGGAGGATGAAAAACTTGTCTAAACAAACCGTTCCTCTGTTCGAATTATCGGCTGTTTCGTACGCCTATATTCCAGATCATCCCGTTCTGTCCGATATTGCTCTTCAGCTCTATCCAGGGGAAAGCCTTGTTATTCTGGGAGCAAATGGTAGCGGAAAATCCACTCTACTAAAGATCCTTGCGGGGCTTGTTCATCCCACGTCCGGCCAAATTCTGGCTTTTGGGCAGGAACTGACAGAAAAGAAGCTGCAAGAGCCTTCCTTCTTATCCGAGTTTCGCCAACGTGTGGGCTTTATTTTTCAAAATTCTGATGCTCAGCTATTCTCAGCGACCGTTCGTGATGAGTTAGCTTTTGCGCCACTGCAACTTGGCCTTTCTAGAGAGCAAGTAGAACAACGGATTGACGAAACCGCTGACCTGCTAGGAATCACACCCCTGTTAGACCGTCCCCCCTATAAGTTGAGTGGTGGGGAGAAGAAAAAAGTCGCTTTGGCATGTGTTCTAACGGCGAATCCCGAAGTCTTATTCCTTGATGAACCGACGAACGGGCTCGACCCGCGCACCCAGTTTTGGCTTGTAGAATTCCTCTCAGCCCTTCAAACCGCAGGAAAAACAGTCATAACCGCAACGCACGACCTTTCCATCGTGGAAGAAATCGGCCAACGGGTGATTGTCCTACGCGAAAACCACACAGTCGCAGCAGACGGCACACCCTTCGAAATCTTCAGTGACCGAGAACTCCTGCTCAATGTAAACCTCATTCATGAACGCTCTCATTTTCATATCGGCGGAGCTAAGAAACACGGTTAAAGAAAGGGGTACTTTATGGACATCACATTACAATCGATCGGTACAATTCATACACCCTATTTCCCCGTTAACACCCCACATCAGCCGGTTGCTGATGCACCCGGTGATTTTTGGATTACACTGAATCCTGAATATGCGAGCGCTTTAAAAGACTTAAACACCTTCAACTACATTTATGTCCTCTACCATCTAGATCAAGTGACCCCTCCAGTCGAACTTCTCACCAAATCTCCTTGGGCTCCTGAAGCTGAAATTGGACTCTTTGCCAGTCGTTCCGCGCAGCGGCCCAACCCCATCGGTCTAAGTATCGTCAAAGTCAAAGAAATCAATGGAAATGAAATAACTATCTCAGGAATTGATGCCTATAACGGAACCCCCTTACTGGACATTAAGCCTTATCTACAATTCCTGGACAGTAAAGAGGATGCCAATAATGGATGGGTCGATACCCTGCCTGATAAAGAACATACCATCGCGCACGCTCTTGGACTTACCCATGAACACGAACATGCTCATTCACACGAGACCGTTCACCCACACGTCCACCACGATCACGCACATGACCTTAACCACAACCATAAACATGGCAATCATCCTCATGAACATAACGATTAAGCTTCATAGATAAGGGGTACGAATTCAAAAACTCGTACCCCCTATCTTCACGAGCCTTGTTGACGATGACTGACCCTTTTTGATATACTAAAATGGTGTTCTGAATTGAATAAATAGTCGTTCGGTTGGGGTAAACTTCGCGAAAGCGAAGGACGCTAAAGTCATGGGTCTAAGGCTTAAAGCTCAAGAGTACTGGTGCTTTTAAAAGCATTTTTGAGTTCAAGCTAAGATCGCCAGGCTACAAGCATAGAACTTCTCTGGGGAGAGTAGTCGTACAAGACTACTCTCTTTTATTTTTGGAAATATTAAAACGTTGTGGAGGTGTATCAATGCTCATTGGGATTGCCATTATGATCTTTCTAGTCTCTTATCTCTTCATTATTTCAGAGAAAGTGCCTCGTGCAGTAATCGCGGTCTTCGGTGCCACATTACTCGTCATAACCGGCGTTCTTACTCAAGAAAAAGCGATTCATCACATTGATTGGAATACCCTAGGGCTCTTAATTGGGATGATGATCATCGTCGATCTCACTCGCCGATCCGGAATCTTTGCCTTTCTGGCCATCTGGGTAAGCAAAAAGGTCAAAGGAGATCCCCTATTACTGATGCTTGCCTTGTCCTTGCTCACGGCTTTCCTATCCGCACTTTTGGATAACGTCACCACTGTCTTATTAATTGTTCCTGTAGCGCTCTCCATTGCTGACCAATTAGAAGTTGATCCAGTTCCCTTCCTCTTCAGTCAAATTATCATGAGTAATATTGGTGGCACAGCAACGCTCATCGGAGACCCACCGAATATTATGATTGCGGGACAAACGGGTCTCAGCTTTATGGACTTTATAATTAATCTCGCCCCGATTGTGCTTGTCCTTATAGCCGTTACTTTATATATTTTTCACCTTATGTACCGTCACAAATTGGTGACAAAAGATGCTTTAAGAGCGAAGCTCATGGCTCAAAACGAATGGGACGAAATTAAGGACTTTGCCTTACTCAAGAAAAGCCTTTTAGTGTTGAGCCTCGTCATCTTGGGATTTACTCTACATTCCATTCTTCACCTAGAGACAGCCACCATCGCACTCAGCGGCGCCATGCTCTTAATGATCTGGGCCCATGAAGAACCCGAAGAGGTTTTCCTGGCCATTGAATGGCCTACGCTCTTTTTCTTTGCTGGTTTGTTCGTTCTCGTTGGAGGCCTTATTGAAGTTGGAGTGCTTGACCGTCTGGCAGAGTGGAGCATGGGCTTAACCCAGGGCGATCCCCTCTTGATGGCTATGTTGATTATCTTTATATCCGCGATTCTCTCGTCTTTCCTCGATAATATTCCCTTCGTCGCAACGATGATTCCACTGATTCAAAAACTTGCCTTACTCAGCCAGTTCACGCCGATACAAACACAGCCTCTCTGGTGGTCTTTAGCCTTAGGCGCCTGCCTCGGGGGTAACGGAACTTTAGTGGGGGCTTCCGCCAATCTCATTGTGACAGGAATTGCTGAGAAAAACGGCATCAAAATAGGCTATCTCCAATTCCTTAAAGTAGGCTTCCCTATCATGCTTCTCTCCATTGCAATTTCAGCGGTATACCTTGTCCTTCGTTATTTATAAGACCGGATTCATCCCGACCCCGAAAATGCCCTCTCCACATTTCGGACAGCACCCTCGGTCTAGACGATTAACTATCACAGAGTCACGTTGAATCACAGCTTTCCCACACCGAGGACAAAACGTAGTATCTCCACCTCTGACATTTCCCAAATACACATAGGGAAGATCCTCTTTGGCTATACCCCATAATCGTTCTAAGGTTTGTCGATCCGTTGGTGGAACCGCCATTCGGTAAGCGGGATGGTAGGCACTCAAATGCCAAGCGAGTGGAACCTTGAGAGCACTTAGCCAATGAGCCAACTCGCTGATCTCCTGGGGGTTATCATTGGCCCCAGGAATGACAAGTGTTGTCAGTTCAAGATGAACCCGTCCAGCCAAGCGCTCGACATTGTCTAAAACCCACGCCAGTTTACCCCCACAATAGGTCTGATAAAACGCCTCTGAAAACGCCTTAATATCAATATTGACAGCATCCACGAATGGAATCAGTTCTTCAAGGAAACGTCCGGAAATCGTCCCATTACTAACGAGAACCACCTTTCCTCCTTGAGCTCTGACCAAAGGAGCGGTATCCCGAATCATCTCAAACCACACGCTCGGTTCTGAATAAGTAAAACACAGCCCCAAGGAATTTTGAGCCTGACCTGCAAGCTCAGCAGGTGTCACTTTTTTTCCAGGTTGATGTTTTTGGGATATCTCGTGATTTTGACAAAATGAACAGCTTAGGTTGCAGCCAAAGCCCCCAACGGAAAAAATCGAAGAACCGGGATAAAAGTGGTATAGGGGTTTCTTCTCAATAGGATCTATATTCCAAGCCGCCACTTCACCATAAGTTAGAGATACAATCTCTCCTTCGCGGTTTTGTCTTGCATGGCACCTCCCAGATTGCCCTTGCCTTAATTGACAACGTTGGGGACACAAGAGACAAGTCGCAGTATAGGATTCCGTCCCTAAGTCACCTACATTAACGACATTGTTTCTATTACTCATAATGCCGAGTGACCTCAAACCGCCAAAGCTCCATCGCTTCTTCTCCTGAGATCCCAGCCTTCTGTTTGGCAATACTGATCTGGTCTGAAACGGTATCCACCCCGTCCAGATGAGGGAGTAAAAGCCCAGTTTTCCCATGTTGGCGAACCACGACCCCGTACCTCCAAGGATCCAGTTCTTCCGGTCCTGCTATTTTCTCAAGTTCACCAAGGACATCCACGGTAATGCTCAAAGTATCCAAATCGTCAATTCCAACGGGCCTAAAACGCGGATCTTCCGTACCTGCAGCCACCGCATTATGTTGAATTTCCAACGCAAGATTGTCCTGCCACGGCTCAGTCGTTCCAATACATCCCCGTAAATTTCCACTTTGTTTCAGCGTTACAAAGCATCCCCTCCGCATACCAAACACGGACGCGAAGATGTCGGTTAAATCCAAGAGGGCTGGATCATCCTTCTGTAAATAGGCTTTAAGACAACGCCGAGCCCATTGCGGCAAGGGCGACGAATGATAGAGATCCGCTATCATATACCCCACACCAAACGGCCCTTCATAAGACAACACCTCTGGGGCGCCTTCTTTCGCAGCCAATGCCAAGCGCAAGCTTCTGTACCCACACTCCCCAGCCTTTTCGACAACGTCAACCGGCAAACTCATGAGCTTCTTGGTATCCCTCTGAAGCGCTTCTAGTACCGCCTTATCAAATTCCGGTCCAGCAGCATCAAAGCCGTATGGCCCGTCTTCCTTCAAACGATGGGAGAGATCCCCACTGGCAACAAGAGCATAGCGTCCCGGCAGCTTATCTAGAATTTGACCGATGCTCAAACCATATTCTTCCGGTCGCTCTAAGGGCATTCCTAAAAGTACTACCTTACCACTCCAGCCAGCCTTTAGTAAAAAATAAAGCGGCACCAGTGCGCCGTGATCCATTGTCCCTTTCATGGGAAGAACCCCAGCAAGGTGTTTCTTAAATAAATCAATGATCATTGGATCACTTGCAAATGACAAACTGACCTGGGCCGCTCCAAATTGATTGAAATCCCCTAGGACGACGTCATCGGTTAAAAGAGTCATCCCGTCCTTAGTAAGTAGTGCATGAGGAGAAATCAAAATCACCGTCTCGACGTTTGATTGAACAAGACGACTCGCTATCTCATGGTAGGCATCCAAACTTCCTTGGCACTTACGCTCCTCTCCCCGTCCGATCTCCGGAACGAGAATGGGTGGATGCGGAACAAAGACCGAATAAACTAAACTCATGAGTGAAACACTCCTTTTTGCAATCTTATATTTATTTTACCCTGATCTCGCTCTAAAATTCAAAAAAACAGGAACACCAAGTCGTAAATTAACTTGGTGTTCCTGTATCGTACTAGTCATCAACTAACTTTAAGTTTATCGATTGCCTGCTGAAGATTCTATGAGTTTAATGGGCCTCGTAACTTGTATCCAATGTATAGAATTAGAATCCAAACTGGTCCGATATAGAGAGAATATACCATATCGGGTATGAACGCCATCAGCCCTATCACCATCGCTAAAAATGCTAAAGTTACATAGTTAGAAATGGGGTAGAACGGAAGTTTGAAAGCCAGTTTGTCTGCTTCCCCCGCTTCTTGCTTAATACCTCTAAATTTCAAATGCGTAATCAAGATCATGGCCCAGTTAAAAATTGCCGCGATTGTCGCTACAGAAATAAGATACAAGAACACCTTCCCTGGGACAAGAAAGTTAAGGATAACGGCGATTAAAGTAAGTGCTGAAGAAAATACAACGCCCGCTACCGGTGCACCCGCCTTACTCAGACGAGTAAATATTTTCGGGGCACTTCCATGAAGCGCTAAACTGTGTAGCATTCGTCCATTACTATACAGTCCGCTATTATAGGTAGAAAGAGCGGCTGTCAAAACAACCACATTCAAGATACCCGCTGCCGCCGGAATCCCGATTTTAGCGAAAATCTCTACAAAGGGACTACCCGTCGTCCCAACTAAGTTCCATGGATAAATAATAGTTAAAACTAATAAAGCCCCCACGTAAAAGATGAGAATTCGCCACACAACTTGATTGATTGCTTTGGGAATTGATTTCTCCGGATGATGAGCTTCTCCCGCCGTAATACCAATGAGTTCAACCCCTCCAAAGGAAAACATGACAATGACTAACGATAACAGTAAACCCCAAACCCCGTTGGGCAAATATCCTCCGTGGGCCCATAAATTACTTAGACCAATTGGGTGACCGTTATTTCCGAACCCCAAAAAAATAATAAAAAAGCCGAATAATATCATCGCAACAATGGCCACGACTTTAATAAGGGAAAACCAAAACTCAAATTCTCCGAAAGCTTTAACATTAATGAGGTTCAGTAATGTAATTGAGATTAAAAAAACTAAGGCTGAAACCCAAGTGGGAACTGCTGGAAACCAATAGTTTATGTATACTCCAACGACAGAAAGTTCAGCCATACTCACGACAATATAACAAAACCAGTAGTTCCAACCGGAAAAGAAACCTGCAAAATCTCCCCAATAACGATCAGCGTAGTGACTAAAGGAACCTGAAACCGGTTCATCAACGGACATTTCCCCGAGAGCCCGCATGATAAAGAAGATCGCAATCCCACCAATAATATACGATAAACTGATTCCTGGCCCAACCAACTTAATCGTAGTTCCTGATCCATAGAATAGCCCTGTTCCGATGGCTCCACCCAAAGCAATCATTTGGATGTGCCTGTTTTTCAGTGACCGTTGTAATTCATGATGTTTTTGATTGTCTGTCAAATGATTTTCTCCTTTTTATTTTATTTTCGCCTTTGTTCGCTCTATATCGATAGGATTCCCATCCTACACCCTAAATATTAATACACCTAACTTAAAACATAATTAGGCCGGTGATAAATTAATTTATCACCGGCCTTTAACGAAAGATGCGATGCCCACACGATCCAAGCTATTAACCTTGGATCGGTTTAAGGTTACAAAGAAAGTGCCGGAGCACCTTCGGCTCATAGGTGAATTCCAAGCCTTTAATTTGGTCTCGACGTTCCCAAATTGCCACTAGAGCATCCACGACTACATCCATATGGTTATCAGTATAGACACGGCGAGGAATGGTCAAACGCATGAACTCCACATCGGCCTTCTTTTGAATTCCGGTCTCTGGGTCGCGGCCCAGTAATAAAGAACCTATTTCGACCGGGCGGACACCTGCTTCAAGGTATAGTGCGTTACTAAGCGCTTGGGCTGGGAATTGTTCTGCTGGAATATGGGGAAGAAATTTTCCAGCATCCACGAAAACAGCATGCCCACCGACGGGCCACTGAATGGGAATACCACGCTTACGAAGTTCATTTCCGAGGTATTCAACTTGTCCAATTCGGCTTTCGAGATAATCGAGGTCCAGACCTTCATAAAGTCCAACCGCTAAGCATTCCATATCACGACCAGACAGTCCGCCGTAAGTTATGAAGCCTTCCATCGGTACGCAAGTCGTACACGCCGCTTGATACACTTCTTTTTCCTTCTTAACGCCGATCAGCCCGCCCATGTTGACAATGGCGTCTTTTTTAGCACTCATCGTGAAGTAGTCGCCCATATCAAACATTTCTCTAACAATCTCTTGAATGCTTTTATTTTCATACCCTGCTTCACGTCTTTTTATAAAATAAGCATTTTCAGCAAAACGAGCAGCGTCAATGTCAATCTTCAAGGAATATTTGTCCGCAATTTTTCGAACCCCACGGAAATTTTCCATGGAGACCGGTTGTCCTCCTGAGGAGTTACAGGTTACTGTCGCAATGATGAACGCAATGTTCTCAGGACCTTTTTCAACAATGAATTTCTCGAGCTTATCTAGATCAAAGTTACCCTTAAACGGATGCTCTTTTTGCGTATCAAAAGCCTCTTCAATCACAAGGTTCACTGCGATCATACCATTCATCTCGATGTGAGCCATGGTTGTATCAAAGTGCATATTTCCCAGAACAAATTGCCCGTTGTGTTTTTTCAGATTAGGAAAAAGGACTTGCTCTGCCCCACGCCCTTGGTGAGTCGGAATGACATATTCATAACCGAAGATGTCTTGAACGGCATCTTTTACTTTGAAGAAGGACTTGCTTCCAGCATAGGACTCATCCCCGAGCATCAAGGCGGACCACTGTTGATCACTCATAGCACCCGTCCCGCTATCTGTGAGAAGATCAATGTAGACGTCTTCGCCTTTTAAAAGAAAGGGATTATAGCCTGCTTCTTGAAGTTTTATCAGACGCTCTTTACGAGAAATCATGCGGATTGATTCTACCATTTTAATACGATAAGGTTCTGCTTTTCTAGCCATGATAAAGTGCCTCCTTTTATTCCAGACAATTTAAATTCTATGATGACAGTATTGCAAGTTGCGTGCCACTGTCAAAAAGGATCAAAATGTCCGAAGCAAGCCACGTCCAACGGTGGCGAACGGCGGATTGATAAGAATAATTGTCAATTTTTCTTCTAAGTGGAAATAAAACTTATCACTTAATCGTTTTCCTGATTCCTATTGATTTTTTAATCTTAAACGCTACCCAGAGTAGGAATACCCATAGAGGGAGAATGTAGACTGCGAGTTTCATATCCTTCATCGTGGTCATCAAAGCCACAATCATGACTAGGAAGGCAAAAGCAACATAATTACTGTACGGGTATAGAGGTGTTTTGAACGCTAGTTGATCGACAGCTTTCCCTTTCGCTTTGCGGAATTTAAGATTGGTAAAAATGATCATGGACCAGTTAATAATTGCGGCAATAACGGCGATGGAAATTAAGTACATAAAGACTTTACC
>Ga0209125_1002731_pt1 | contig 13088 bp, 10 predicted proteins | sample BarGraIncub1131A_FD_184503 | JGI IMG/M metagenome (GOLD analysis project Ga0209125, IMG submission 184503) | Arctic peat soil microbial communities from Barrow, Alaska - Barrow Graham LP Incubations 11-31A (SPAdes) (version 2) | ecosystem: Environmental > Terrestrial > Soil > Wetlands > Peat... | reverse complement strand
TGATCTAAAATATCACGCATCATATCAATTTCATTCCCTCATCCCCTTCCAACTTATAATTCTACCGCTAATGTAAGAGATTGTTTCAACATATCTTCAGGTCTGCATTTAATTTTTTAACTTTGAGACATCAATATACTGTTTAGTAACCGGACAAGTAACCGGACAAGTAACCGGACAAGTAACCGGACAAGTCCTTGCTGATGATTATTAGGTAATTAGAATGTTGATTAGAAAAGCACCGACCATGATACCGACCATGATTATAGAATTCAAGTTGAAAAGCACTTAGAGCAACCGAAATGACCAGTCAAACCAGCGAACCAGTATTCTTGAAACCTCGGAAAGCACTCAACAAAGCCTTCTTGAAAGTAAAGCCAAACAGGATTGAAATCGAGCGTTTCAAGACCAATTTGATACAGTTGCTTGACAGGATCAAAGACGCTGAATCGGAAGAGTTTCACAAAAACCTGGTTTCCGATTTTCTAAAAGACACCTACTACAAACAAAATCATTTTATCAACACGAAGGGCCGGAATGACCTGGTTATCCATAACGGCGATAAGGCATCAACAACAGTTGGCGTAATTATTGAAGCCAAAAGCCCGACCAACAAGGCTGAAATGTTGAAAGTATATGCTGCCGGTGATACTACGGAGCAAATGCTTACGAAAATCAACGTGAAAGCTTTTCAGGAATTGGTTTTGTATTACTTGCGGGAGCGGATTACTCATAAAAATATTGAGGTTAAATACCTGATAGCAACCAACATCAACGAATGGTTCATTTTTGATGCCATGCAGTTTGATCGATTGTTCGCCCAAAATAAAAATCTTGTCAAGCTCTTTAACGAATTTGAAGGTCACCGAACGTCTGAAACCAAAACCGATTTTTTTTACAAGGTGATTGCCGAACCCTTTATTCATGACTTGAATCAAAGCATTGAGTATACCTATTTCGATATTCGGGAATATGAAAAACCATTGCGAAACAGTGACAAAAAAGACGATAACAAACTCATTTCGTTATTCAAATTGCTTTCGCCCGAACATCTTTTAAAACTGCCCTTCGCAAACGACAGCAACAGCCTGGATAAACGGTTCTACGGCGAATTGCTTCACATCATCGGCCTGACCGAAACCAAAGAGGGTAGCAAGAAGCTCATTGAGCGAAACAAGGTTGGCGAACGAAATACGGGCTCGTTTCTTGAAAATGCCATTATCCAGTTGGACAGTCTTGATAAAATTTCACGGATAGAAAACCCAAGTCAGTTTGGGGCGAACCTGCAAGAACGACTTTTCAACGTCGGGCTTGAATTGAGCATTACATGGATCAATCGTATTTTATTCCTGAAACTCTTAGAAGCACAACTAATTACCTATCACAAAGGCGATAAAACCTACGAGTTTCTTGGTTTTGATACAATCAAAGACTACGACGATTTAAACAGTTTGTTTTTTCAAGTGCTGGCACGCAAGCAAAACGAACGCAACGACGATGTAAAAACGTTGTTTGCTAAAGTTCCTTATTTGAACAGTTCCCTTTTTGAACCAACAGAAATGGAACATACCACCCTATTCATAAGCAATTTACACAACGACATTACCATTCCGATTTATTCCTCGACCGTCATCAAGGACGACAAAGGCAAAAAGCGGACCGGCTCCATCAATCCGCTGGAATACCTTTTCGAGTTCCTCAATGCCTACGATTTTGCAAGCGAAGGCAGCGAAGAAATTCAGGAAAACAACAAAACCCTGATAAATGCTTCGGTTCTCGGTCTGATTTTTGAGAAAATAAACGGCTACAAAGACGGTTCCTTCTTTACGCCTGGTTTCATCACCATGTACATGTGTCGCGAAACCATCCGCAAAGCGGTCCTTCAGAAATTCAAGGATGCCAAAGGCTGGGATTGTGAAGATCTGAACGCGCTGTACGACAAAATTGAGGACCGAAACGAAGCCAATGCCCTCCTCAATGATTTAAAGATTTGCGACCCTGCCGTCGGTTCCGGTCACTTCCTGGTTTCGGCGCTCAATGAAATGATCGCCATCAAAAGCGACCTTAAAATACTGCAGGACCGTTCCGGCAAGCGCCTTAAAGAATACCAATTCGAGGTGGTGAACGATGAGTTAATCGTAACCGACGAAGACGGAGACCTTTTCGAGTACAACCCTACCAACAAAGAAAGCCAGCGCATTCAGGAAACCCTGTTTCACGAGAAGCAAACCATCATTGAGCATTGCTTGTTTGGCGTGGACATCAACCCCAATTCTGTCAAGATTTGCCGCCTGCGCCTGTGGATTGAACTCCTGAAAAATGCCTATTACAAAAACGAAACTGAGCTCGAAACCCTTCCGAACATCGATATCAATATCAAGTGCGGAAACTCGCTGATTAGTCGCTTTGCACTGGATGCCGACTTGAAACAGGCGCTTAAAAAGAGTGAAAGTAAATGGACGATAGATAGTTACCGTATTGCTGTAGACACCTATCGTAATGCTTCTAACAAGGAAGAAAAGCGGGAGATGGAGCGGCTCATTAATGAAATTAAAAGCAATTTCCGCAGCGAGATATCGCTGCAGGACCCGATAGTCAATGAACTTAGTAAAGCGCATGGAAAACTCTATGCGTTGTCAAACCAAGTACTGCTTTACGAACGATCCAATAAAGAAAAAGCCGATTGGACCCAAAAAGTTGAAAAGTTGACTGTAGATTGCACTAAACTCGAATCTCAAATCGAAAAAATAAAAGCCAATAAAATTTACGAAAACGCCTTTGAATGGCGGTTTGAGTTTCCAGAAGTGTTGGATGACAATGGTGGTTTTGTGGGGTTTGATGTGGTGATTGGGAATCCGCCGTATTTTTCATTATCAAAAGCGAAGGAGTATTCAAAATACTTTGAAGGTGCAGGTTACAAAACCTATTCAAAAAGTGCGGATATTTATTGCTTATTTTATGAACTTGGTGGTAGGTTGTTAAAAACGCTGGGGTCGTTAACATATATCACTTCTAACTCTTGGTTGAGAGCAATTTATGGAGCTTCACTCAAACAATATTTTAAAAACAATCTTCAACCGATACGGTTAATGAATATTGAAAATGTTCAGATATTCGAAGAAGCCACTGTTGAATCAAATATTATTACATTACAAAAGAAACCATTATTAGAATCATTTGAGGTAGCAAATCTATCTAATGATTGGGTTTTTGCATCATCACTTTCAGAATATTTCGATGCAAGAAGTTTTAATTTTGCTGTTCCAGAAACATCAGAGTGGTTTATTGGTAATCAGTTAGTTGGAAACTTAAAAAATAAAATTGAAAAAGGGTCAAGATTATTAAAAGATTTTGATGTACGAATAAACTTTGGTTTAAAAACGGGTTTAAATGAAGCGTTCATAATTGATGAATCAAAGAAAAATGAATTAATTTATGTTGATAAAAATAATGAAGAAATAATTAAGCCAATTATCCGTGGAAGAGATCTTAAGAAATACGCATATGGATTCGAAAATGTATACATAATTAATTCACATAATGGAGTAAAATCAATTGGATTGAAAAGAGTTGATGTTGAACATGAATATCCTACGATCTTTAATCATTTAAAAAGTTTCTTGCCTCAAGTGGAAAAACGTTCAGATATGGGAGACCATTGGACAAATCTTAGGAACTGTGCCTATTTGGAAGACTTTAACAAAGAAAAAATAATCTGGGGTGAAATTTCTGATAAACCCAAGTTTGCATTTGATGACAAAAGTTATTTTGCAGAAGCAACTACATTTTTAATGACAGGAGAAAAACTGAAGTTTCTCTTGGCAATTTTAAATTCAAAAGTGTCAGAATGGTATTTCAATTTAATTGGAACCACAACTGGTATGGGAACAAATAGATGGAAAAAATATAAAATCGAATTACTACCAATAAGGGAACCTTTAGAATATCAAGAAAATAAGATAGTTGATCTCGTTAATAAAATTTTAGTAGAGAAACATATTAATCCTATAGCCAACATAAACGGCCTTGAAAATCAAATCGACCAACTCGTTTACCAACTTTACGACCTGACCGACGAAGAAATTGCAATTATCGAAAACGGTGTAAAATAACAACCATGACCAAAGAACCCGTGACAACTTGTCACGGGTTGAACAAACATTATATCTCCAAGTATCCTTCAATAATCTTGATCAGAACTGAGTGACAGGATCAAAATTCCGTATTGTACCTATTTCGACCAACTGTCAATCCTACCAAAGATTTCATTCATTAGTTGAGTATTGTTTTGATAGGCTGTAGTTTAAATTTGCGTTGTAATTAACGTTTGATACCTGTCATTTATTTGGCGGTACAGCGACAATGTCGACATATCCTGAGTCGAACATTCTATCATGTCTTGTTCTGATTTGATTGAAAAGAAATCGCAAATACTTTGCAATTTGTGAAGTAGTAATTATCTTTGCATATTGAGAAACTGAAAAATGAGAATACGGAATAGAGCACTTTTAGACAAGTTTGTAAAGAAACATGCTGATTCAAAGAAAGCGATTCAGACTTTCATCGAGTTTGTCGAGGAAGCTGAATGGCAGAACTTAAGCGATATTAAAGCTGATTTTAATTCAGTAGATTACGTTTCTAACGAGCGATTTGTATTCGATATTAGAGGAAATAAATACAGAATTATTGCAGTAATCATTTTTGTTGGAGGAGTTTTTTCGATACGATTTGTAGGTACACATGCTGAATACAGTAAGATAGATGCCAAACAGATATAATAGAAAGTAAAAGAAATGATGGAAAAGAAATTTAGTGATCTTACAGAAATTCACACACTTGAATTGTTTAAACAAGTGTCTGAATATACCGATGCTTTAATTGATGAAGCAACGGCTAACGGTTCGTTGGAAGAACAAGGAGCGGATAATGAATACACTCGTGAAATTGGACGTGTAGGTCGATTGTGTGCAGACTATGAAAGTATGTACATGAAATTTGAACATTTGAAGTTCAAATCACCACTGGTGGTTTCAATTGAAAACGAAATGGAAAAACGCCATATCAAACAACGCCAAACGGCTTTATTATTGGATGTTAAAGAATCTACCTTTAGCCAAATAATGACAGGTAAGCGCCCAGTATCGATGCGTATGGCTAAACGTTTATATAAAGAATTAAATATTGATCCGCGGCTTATTTTGGAGTTCTCATAATCAAAACGTGGTGCGATAGGCTTTCCTCACGGATGACCTTTGAGGGCTATATTGTCCGGACAGCTTCGTAGGTGAATTAATCACCTACTTCCTACTCGATTAATTCATTTAGCAAAGCTAAGCTTCCCAAAAAACTCCGGACAATGAAAATCGGGTATCTTTGTTGAAATCGGATTCCAACTAACATAATGCGGTGTTGATGTTCCGTCAGCACATTTATAAAAATTCCCCAAAAGCATTTCAGGTAAATCAGTTGGATCAATTTCCATGAGTTCAAATGGTATCCTGACTGTGAGTTCCCAATAACCGGGACCTTCTTTTTCTCTAAAAGCCTGTCTGTACAATAACGGAAAACGGTCAATTTGCTTCATTTGATTTTCAGAAAAAGGGACCACATTTTTATCGCGTCCTTTTCGGGTGGTTGCAACACAGGTTCCGATACAATTGAATTCAAAATTCATATAAGTGTCACTTAGCGGTTTTTTACAGAAAAACTCTACACAACTGTCTTCCCATACAGGGTCTTGATCGTTTACATACGACGCTCTTAGGTTGTTTTCACTTATCTTAAATTTAATATACAACGAATCAACTGAACGTGCAATAATAAATTCCGAATCAGGACAATAAGGAAACTGGCTATGCCAGTTTACACTTTTGATAAAATGGTTTTGGATTTCAGTATTCAGAATTACTGATGCAGTTTTAGCATCTGCGTCATTTAAAATGTTTAGAAACTTTATATTAAGAGTATTCATAAAAAAAACTTTTTGTTAGTAAAGAAAAGGTATGCAATAATAATCAAAGATTATTATTGCATACCTTTTACTATATCGGTAATTTGCTGAGCTATTTCGACAGCAGATTTCATACTTGATGCCTCAGAATAAATTCTTATAATTGGCTCTGTATTTGATTTTCGCAAGTGAATCCATTTGTCAGACCAATCAATTTTTACTCCATCGATAATATTGATATCAAAATCCCTGAATTTATTGGCGATCTTATCAAGAATTAAATCTACATTCGTTTCAGGTGTAAGCTCAATTTTTTGTTTTGCCATGTAATAAGTTGGATATGCTGCCCGAAGTTCACTGGTTTTCTTCCCGGATTTTGCCAAATGAGTCAAGAACAAAGCGATTCCTACTAATGAATCTCGCCCATAATGACTTTCTGGATAGATAATCCCTCCATTTCCTTCACCTCCGATAACGGCATTAGTTTCTTTCATTTTAGCTACAACATTTACTTCTCCAACTGCCGCAGCTTCATATTTTTGTCCACGACTCTGTGTTACATCTCGCAATGCACGAGAAGAACTTAGGTTAGAAACAGTGTTACCGGGTGTTTTTGAAAGAACGTAATCTGCAATAGAAACCAATGTATATTCTTCACCAAACATTTCTCCATCTTCACAAATTATAGCTAATCTGTCTACATCAGGATCGACAACAAAGCCAACATCTGCTTTCCCCTGTTTCAACACCGAAGCTATTTCGGTTAAATGTTCGGGAAGCGGTTCCGGATTGTGGGGAAACTGTCCGTTTGGTTCACAATATAATTTATCTATCTGATTTACACCTAGAGCTTCCAGTAACTGAGGAATGACTATCCCACCCACAGAATTTACACAATCAATGGCTACTCTGAAATTTGCATTTCGAATAGCTTCCACATCAACCAATTCCAGGGCAAGTACAGCATCGATATGTTTCTTTGCGAAGGAAGTGTCAATGGTTTCTTTGCCCAACTGATCAACTTCTGCAAAAACAAATGATTCATTTTTAGCTATTTCTAAAATTGATTCTCCTTCAGCAGCATTTAAAAACTCTCCTTTTTCATTTAAAAGTTTCAACGCATTCCATTGTTTTGGATTATGACTGGCAGTAAGAATGAGTCCTCCGGCAGCCTCACTCATGACCACGGCCAGTTCTGTGGTTGGTGTTGTTGCCAGTCCGATATTGACCACATCGTATCCCATGCCCATAAGTGTTCCAATAACGATGTTTGAAACCATTTCACCAGAAATGCGGGCATCACGTCCAACTACAATTTTCTTCTTTGAATTACTTTTACTGATAAAAGTGGCATATGCAGCAGTAAATTTTACAACATCCAGTGGACTTAAACCTTCACCACTTTTACCACCAATAGTTCCGCGAATTCCCGAAATAGATTTTATTAGTGTCATCTCTCTTTTATTTCTCTTGAATAATTAACGACTTAATTTTAATTTCAGTTCCCAATTCCAGGCACTGAGTAAGGTGTCTTCAACTGTTTCAACAGCCTTCCAGCCAAGAACTTGATTAGCATGAGTGGGATCAGCCCAGACTTGTTCTATATCACCTTCACGACGATTTACAATTTTATAGGGTACTTTTACACCTGTTACTTTCTCAAATGTTTCGATAATTTCGAGTACTGACAAACCCCGACCAGTTCCCAAATTAAATGTTTCAATAGCTGTTTTGCAGTTGTCGTTCAATAATCGCTTTACTGCAAGAACATGGGCTTTTGCCAAATCTACAACATTAATATAATCACGAATACATGAACCGTCCGGTGTATTGTAATCATCACCGAATACTTTTAATTCTTCCCTAGTTCCTATGGCTGTTTGAGTAACAAAAGGGAGCAGATTATTAGGTATACCGCTCGGTAATTCACCAATTTCTGCTGATGGATGTGCACCAATCGGATTAAAATAGCGTAAAATAATAGCTTTATATTCAGGATTGGCATAAATAGTATCCGTGATTATTTCTTCACCTATTTTCTTTGTATTGCCGTAAGGTGAAAGAGGCTTTTTGATTGGGGCAGATTCTGTTACTGGTAATATATCGGGTTGACCATAAACGGTACACGAAGATGAGAATACAATATTTTTCACTTTATACGTGAGCATCAACTGCATCAGATTCATCAAAGATCCTATATTATTTCTATAATATAACAAAGGTTTTTGAACGGATTCACCCACTGCTTTGCTTGCTGCAAAATGGATGATGGCATTGATATTATCCTGTTTATCCTTGCAGTATTTTTTAAATAATTTGTCCATTGCCATATAATCAGCACAATCGATATTCTCAAATGTTGGGCGAATACCGGTAATCTTCTCTATTCTATCCAAAACCTGAATGTTCGAATTGGACAAATTATCAACTATGATTACTTGATAACCAGAATTTTGAAGCTCTACAACAGTATGTGAACCGATATATCCGGTACCACCCGTAACTAAGATTTTTTCCATTTGTAATTATCCTTAATACAATTTATATTCTACAAAGGCCTCCATAGCTTCGTACGATGCGAGTCCCAATCTGTTGTACAGATTTGCTGTTGCCTGATTGCGTTCTTCCGCACGTTGCCAAAATAATCGTTCATCATTCCCTAAAAATGGAGCACTCTCCATTTGTGATTGATGTTTCAGGATGGCATTTCGTTTTCGTCTTAACTGTTCAGGACTAATTGGAACGGCCATTTCAATATGGTCAATTTCCCATTCGGCCCAAGCACCACGATACATCCAAATACGGCATTCCTTCATCCATTCTTTTGCTTTCAATTCGTGAATAGCTGCCAATGCAGCATCCAGACAGACTTTGTGCGTTCCATGCGGGTCAGCCAAATCGCCTGCCACAAAAATCTGATGAGGCTGAAATTTATCTAACAAAGTTATGACCTTGAGAATATCAACATCCTTTAATTTTCCTTTCTGAACTTTACCTGTTTCGTAGAATGGTAGATCTAAAAAATGAATATTTTCTGGTCTTACTCCTATAAACCGGCAAGCCGAACGTGCTTCTTCTCTACGAATTTGAGTTTTTATATAAAGCACATCAGCTGTATCAGAATCACCGGCCTGCTTTTCCTGAGTTAGAAAATGAAGCATCTGAGCATATTTCTCCCGAATAGCATCATTTTGTTTATCAAAACGGTCAACCACATTTTGCATTAGGGAAATATAACGTATCAGTTCCTCATCACCAACTGCAATATTTCCGGAAGTCTGATAGGCAACGTGCACATCATGATTCTGATCAACCAGACGCTGGAATGTTCCCCCCATAGAAATCACATCATCATCCGGGTGAGGACTGAAAACCAATACCCGTTTTGGATAGGGTTTGGCACGTTCAGGTCTATCCGAATCATCTGCATTGGGTTTACCTCCCGGCCAACCGGTAATTGTATGTTGTAAATCATTGAAAATTTTGATATTTACATTGTAGGCCGTACCAAAAAATGCCAATAATTCATCTAGCCCATGTTGATTGTAATCTTTATTAGTCAGTTTTAGAATTGGTTTATCTGTTTCGTTGCAAAGCCAAACAATAGCACGACGGGTAAGCATATCTGTCCATTCACAAGGACCAACCAACCATGGATGACTTATACGGGTCAGTTGCTGAGCTGCATTTAAATCAATGGCTGCTATCGCATTTTTATGTAATTGCAGGAACGAAGCAGGAACGCCGTCATCTGTTTTGCCTTCAATTACTTCTTTTAGAATGGATGATTTGTGTTCTCCCCATGCCAACAAAATAACCTGCTTTGCATTAAGCAAGGTTGAAAGTCCCATGGTTATAGCACTTGATGGGACTTCGGAAATGGAACTATAATATCTTTTCAGGTCCCGTTGTGATTCATTGTCAAGGAGCATTAAACGAGTTAATGTACTTATCTGTGAACCAGGCTCATTATAAGCAATGTTTCCGACCAAACCCACACTTACCAAAACTAAATCCAATCCATCGTATTTTTCTATCAATTCCTCGTAATTACGACAGAAGTCATACACATTGGAGCGATTTACAGTTGTATCCGGAGTATGAAAATTTTCGGATTTAAAATTTACTTTATCAAGTAAATAAGATTGTAGATGTTTCGCATTAGAATGCTGTTCAGCCTGATTGACCGGAAAAAATTCCGAAACGTTGAAAACTACTACATTGGCAAAACTCAAACCTTCCTCTCGGTGCATTCTCACCAATTCATCGTAAATACCCAGTGGAGAAGAACCTCCTGATAAGCCAAGAACACAGCGTTCGCTATGATTTTCTTTCTCACGGATTAGCGTAGCTACTTTTTGAGCAATGTCTAATGCACCTTCATTAGCATCAGCATATATATTGGTTCGGAGTTTTTCATATCGTGTCTGACGTAGAGATTCGATCATGTCGTTTGACCTATAGTAACGTTCCGGAGTGCGTTCTAAAGTTATTTTTGAGCTTAAATTATATTGCATTTCCATTTAATTTTTAAATAAGTAACTTGTTAAACGAAGTATTAGCCTATAAACTTTCAATTTCTTTAAAATAATGATAGGTACCGACCTTTAATTCAACTGTTGCGGATTCATCACAAACAATTATCCCTCTTTGGTGCAATTGTAAAGCTGTAATTGTCCACATATGATTAACAGAACCTTCAACGGCCTGATGCAAAGCCTGTGCTTTATTATGTCCATTGACGATAATAAGAACTTCCTTTGCATCCATCACGGTTCCTACTCCTACAGTAAGTGCCAGTTTTGGTACTTGATTTATATCGTTACCAAAGAAACGTGAATTAGAAATAATAGTGTCCTGTGTGAGGGTTTTTGTTCGGGTGCGCGAGTGAAGTGATGAGCCGGGTTCGTTGAAAGCTATATGTCCATCGGCTCCAATACCTCCGAGAAACAATTGTATTCCACCTACTACTTTGATTTTAGCTTCGTAGGCTTCACATTCATCGTCTAAATTGAGAGCATTACCGTTTAAGATATTTACATTTTCTGGAAGAATATCTATATGAGCAAAGAAATTATCCCACATAAAGCTGTAATAACTCTGCGGATGCTCTTTTGGAATACCGACATATTCGTCCATATTGAATGTGACCACATGTTCAAAAGAAACATGCCCAGCTTTGTATAACTCTATCAGCTTTTTATATGTTCCTAAAGGTGTTGATCCGGTTGGCAAACCCAACACAAAAGGATGATCCTTGCTCGAAGAAAATTCATTAATTCTAATGGCAATATAATTTGCCACCCATGTTGAGATACCTGAAATATCTGGTTGTATAATTAGTCGCATAAGAAAATTTATTTATAATAGACATTATATAAGTTAGATGAACGCTTTCGCTTCATTTGAATCAGACATATTGACAGTGATATATAACATAAATAATGCCTACTGAAGTGATTTTTGAATTTAATTGTTGTTTAATACTGCCCATTTTGCAGCTCCCAGAATTCCTGCTTTATTTCCTAGTTCTGCAACACAAACTTTTGTATTTACATTGCAACTGGCTACTACGGATTTATTTACTGCTATTTGGATTTTTTCAATGTAAAACTCACCTGCTTCGGAGATGCCGCCACCAATGACTACTCTTTGTGGGCTAAATACATTGATTAATCCGGCAATGCCACGTCCTAAAAAATCACAATGTTCATTTATTGATTCAATTGCAAGTTTTTTATTTTCAAAATAATGCATTACAATTAACTTTCCGGTAATTTCTTCTGTAAATTGAATTCCATTTTCTTTGCATTTATTCTCATAGCTTTTAATCAATGATGTAGTAGATGCATATGCTTCTAGACAACCAACTTTTCCGCACGAACAGGCTATCCCATTTGAAATTAGAGGAATATGTCCTAACTCAGCACCACGATTATCATAGCCTCCAAAAAGTTTGTTATCAATGATTATTGAGCCACCAATACCAGTCCCAACTGTGAGGAATAGTACATCTGAATAGTTTCTTGCGGCTCCAAAAGCCTGTTCTCCCAGACCCATTAAATTTGCATCGTTATTTATCACAACAGTTATTTTACATTCCTTTTCTATTTCAACTGCTAGCATCACATTTGACCAGCCTTTAATATTATTAGCCAGACCAATCAATATGCGATGTGTTCTGTCGACAATACCGGGTGTACCGATACCAACTCCAACAGGTTTGATATTTTGAGAGATAGCATATTCTTGTACTTCCTTAATTGAGAATATAATATTGTCAATTACTTTCCGAGCATTTGTATTTGCCTGGGTCGGTATTTTATTTTCATAGACTAAACACCCATCCATTCTGACTAGACCATACTTTATAAATGTTCCACCCAAATCAATTCCAATGGCATATTTAAATGTGTTATTCATTTTTTTTAATTTTTTATTTAAGTCTAACTACTCTTCAATGTTATAATTCAAGATAATTTTATTGCCAATATAATTTGTCATCCAAGTTGAGATACCTGAAATATTAGGTTGGATGATTAGCCGCATAAGAAAATTTATTTATAATCTTACAGGTTTTTTAAGACTGAAAGTATTATTTAGATATAAAACTTAATTTAATGCTTTGTGCATTTAATTTTTAATTACGAAAACTTTATCCCTTTTACGAATCTTATAACCATATGTTCCAAAATAAAGGATAAATAAATAGGCTGGAATAAAAATCCAGTAAGCATATTGATAATCTGCAACTGTTGATACGTCTGTAGTTTTAAATAAGTCTAAAAGGAATCCAAAAATTAGCGGAAGCACCGCTCCACCCACGATTCCCATTACCAATAGTGAAGCTCCTGTTTTGGTAAATTTTCCCAGATCAGCAATTGCAAGTGGCCAAATAGCTCCCCACATTATTGAATTGGCAAATCCGATAGCTATCAGACCATAAATTCCTATTTCTCCCGGAAGGAAAATAACACATAATGTTGCCCCTAAACCAATTATTGTAAATAACTTTAAAGCAGTGGTTTGTGAAATAATTTTCGGTATCATTAATACACCAAAAACATATCCAATAAACATGCCTATCGGAACATATTTTGCGTATCCTTCGGGATTGGCAACGTTTTCACCAAAAACA
>Ga0209125_1002730_pt1 | contig 13091 bp, 4 predicted proteins | sample BarGraIncub1131A_FD_184503 | JGI IMG/M metagenome (GOLD analysis project Ga0209125, IMG submission 184503) | Arctic peat soil microbial communities from Barrow, Alaska - Barrow Graham LP Incubations 11-31A (SPAdes) (version 2) | ecosystem: Environmental > Terrestrial > Soil > Wetlands > Peat... | reverse complement strand
AGACGGTGTGAACGAAGTTTCGTACATCATGTTGGAAGTGGTGGAGGAACTCCACTTGCTCCAACCTGGTAATTCAGTGCACATCAGTGCCAAAACACCAGACAAGTTCCTGAAACGTGCCTGCGAAGTCATTCGCCAGGGACACGGTTATCCATCGGTGTTCAACCCGGATATTTATGTTTTGGAACTGCTTAATCAGGGCAAAACCTTACAAGATGCCCGCGAAGGCGGTTGCAGCGGATGCATCGAAGTGGGTGCGTTCGGCAAGGAAGCCTACCTGCTCACTGGCTACCTGAATGTTCCCAAAATCTTGGAAGTGACATTGAACAACGGCATCGACCCTGTTACAGGCAAAGTGGCCGGGATGCAGAGCGGTGACCCGCTGACGTTCAAAACTTACGAAGACCTATACAACGCCTTCAACCGTCAATTGAATTATATTGTCGACCTGAAAATCAAGGTGAGCAACTACATCGACCGCATGTTTGCCAAGTATGCACCCGCACCTTTCTTGTCGGTGGTGATCGAAGATTGCATCAAAAAGGGAAAAGATTATTACGACGGTGGGCCACTTTACAACACAAGCTACATTCAGTGCACCGGACTGGGCACCGTTACGGACAGCCTTTCCACGCTGAAGAAGCATGTGTTCGAGGACAAGACGTTCACGATGGAACGCATTTTGGATGCTGTTTCAAGAAATTTCGATAAAGAGGAGATTTTGCGCCAGACCATCATCAACCGCACGCCTTTTTTTGGCAACGATGACGAGTATGCCGACACCATCGCCGTCCGCGTGTACAACGACCTTTTGAAAGCCATCGACGGTAAGCCCAACATCAAGGGTGAAACGTATCACCTGAACATGCTTTCCACCACCTGCCACATCTATTTTGGCAAAGTGCTGGGTGCCACACCCAACGGTAGGCATGCCGGAAAATCGATTTCGGACGGTACCTCGCCTTCGCACGGTTGCGACACACACGGACCTTCGGCGGTGATCAAATCGCTGACCAAACTCGACCACGTTAAATCTGGCGGCACCCTGCTCAACCAACGCTTTCTGCCCAGTCTGCTTAAACGCGACCAGGATTTGGTGAAATTGGGCAGTTTGATCCGCAGCTACTTCACCATGGGCGGCCACCACATCCAGTTCAACATCGTGGATACGGCGACGCTTCTTGCAGCTCAGGCGCAACCTGAAGATTACAAGGATTTGCTGGTGCGCATGGCCGGATACAGCGATTACTTCAACGATATGAACGGCGACTTGCAACAAGAAGTGATTGAACGAACCGAAAATGAATCGTTCTAGAATGACCGCTACCATTTTCGACATCAAACGCTATTCCATCAACGACGGGCCTGGCATCCGTGTCACCATTTTTTTTAAAGGCTGCCCGCTTCGTTGTCAATGGTGCCATAATCCGGAAAGCTTTTCCGCGCGGATCGAAAAAATGTACAACGCCAACAAATGCATCGGGGCGCAGGCCTGCATCGAGGTTTGCCCTTACAATGCGTTGACATTGACCAGAGGGGGCATCATAACAGACTGGGAAAAATGCAACCTCTGCGGCAAATGCGCCGAAGTTTGCCCGACCAAAGCCATTGAAATGACAGGCTATCAAGAAACGGTTGAAAATATTCTCAAAGAAATCGAGAAGGAACGCATCGTGATCGACCAATCCGGAGGCGGTGTCACGTTTTCTGGCGGTGAGCCAATGCAGCACTATCCTTTCCTGCTCAAACTGCTTGACGCCTGCGGTAAAAGCGGCTTTCACCGCACCGTGGATACCACCGGATATACTGAGACCAGCAAACTGCTTGACGTAGCTACTCGCACTGAACTTTTCCTCTACGACCTAAAACACATGGATCCTGCCAAGCACAAGCAATTCACCGGCGTGAGCAACGAGCTAATTTTAAGCAACCTGCAGGAACTGGCCAAAACCGGTGCCAACATCAACATCCGCATCCCTTTTGTGGGGGGTGTCAATACGGATGAGGAAAATGTGACGCGTTCAGCCGAGTTTATTACTGCGTTGGCAGGGGAGAAAAAAGTGGTGAACATCCTAGCCTACCACAACATAGCCGGCAACAAGTATATGAAGTTGGAAAAAAACTACGACCAAGGTGAGCTGCGAGAGCCCACCAAAGAAGAGCTCGACCGTGTTTCAGCCATTTTCGAAAATCAAGGACTGGAACTAATTTTTGGAGGTTAAAAAACACCTGTAAAAAAATACAATTTAATGATTGAATTGTGGCATTTTTTCATATCTTTATAATTGTTAACTCATTCCTTTATTTCATTTTTTACAACTCTTCAAACTATACGCTATGGCCAAAGATGTCAAGCGCACCTTAGAATCTAATGCTTCTTCTCTTGAAGTATTGAACGAAACTTCACTTCAATTACTGGAGATTAAGGAGGAGAATGAGATTTACAAAATTCTAGCCTCTGCCATTGCTAAGATTATACCAGGAGTCTACTGCATTGTAAGTAAGCTTCAACCGGATAAAAAGAACTTGAGGATTGTACAGTTGAATGGTATTGATAAGCTCATTCAAGCTGCCAAACTCATTCTGGGTAAAGACCCGTACGAATTGGATTTTCCATTCGATGAATTTTTACATAAACACGAACAAGCCTTTAGAAGTAGAAGACTTTTCCGTATTGAAGAGGGCATCTATAGCATTTCGGCTGGATCTATCAACAAAACAATCTGTAAAGCTATTGAAAAGCTCGACGGGATATCCCACATTTATACAACCTGTTTTTATTTGGAATCAACATATTTCGGTGGACTGACGTTGATAATCCCAAAGCGTGTCATAAAGACCGGCATTATAAACCAGGAAACAATACAAACCATCGAAACCCTGGCCAATATGGCCACCGTACTCATACATAAATTGCAGGTAAACGATGAGTTGATAAAAAGCAGAAAAACACTGGAAACCAGTTACTCATGGTTCAATTTGCTGTTAAACAATTTGACGGACATTGCCTGGAGGGCCAACGGAGATGGTTCAGAGGTTGAAGATCTGAACAATTCATTTGAACGAATCTACGGATACTCTGCCGATGACTTTAAAAAGAATCCGAACTTATTGATGGAGTTGGCACATCCGGATGATAGGCCGGTCGTCGCCAAATTATACGATGAACTATACCGAAATGGCAATGTGGAGGCCGAATACAGGGTGGTTCGCCCGGATGGTAAAATTACTTGGTTGTACGACAGAGTTTCCATCATTTATGACGATAAAGGGACACCCATCCTGAGGGGCGGAATCGCTAAGGATGTTACAGTATTTAAGGGAATGAATTTAAGACTCCAGGAGGTTATTTCGGCAAAAGACAAAATTCTATCCATTATAGCACACGATCTAAAATCGCCTTTCCACTCCATGATAGGATTCACCGAAATTTTATCTGAAGAATACAGTTCAATCAATGAGGAAAACCGATTGATGTACATCCATTTACTTCACGATTCTGCTGTTTCAACTTATAAACTTTTGGAAAACTTACTGGAATGGAGCCGATTGCAACTAAGCGATTTTGAAATTCATAAAAAATGTATTTGTCTGAAATTCGTTATTGACGACTGCATTTCACTTTATAGGGTATCGGCTGAAAACAAAAAAATCACCATCATCAATCAAGTTTCGGACGAAATCAATGCGTATGTCGATGAGAATTCCATCAATACCGTGATGAGAAATTTACTGAACAACGCACTTAAATTCACACCCGAATACGGTAGTGTCACGTTTCTTTCCACGCAAAAGCAAAATGTTGTTGAAATTTCTATACAAGACACCGGTCAGGGCATCAAGCCAGAAAGGATAAACAAACTCTTCAGCATGGGAGAAAATACATCCACTCCTGGCACAAAAATGGAAAAGGGGACAGGAATAGGATTGGTGCTTTGCAAGGAACTTCTTGAAAAAAACGGTGGTTACATTCAGGTTAAAAGCGAATTGGGTAAAGGCTCCTCCTTTACATTGGGGTTGCCGCATAAAGCTGTTGAAGCCAATCAATCAAATTGAAAAGTGTGTGAATTATACAACAAATAATCAAAGTTATATAACGAATTCGTGCAACAAGTTGCTGAAATTTGTCATCTTATTAAAAGCCCTAAAACTTCAAAAAGATGAAAGCAACCAAATTTTATGCACTTATCGCAGCACTCGCTTTTCTAACGGCATCGTGTGTTGAGAATTCCGGAAAATACAAAGCCGCCGTTGCGCAACGAGATTCTTTGGCCATTGAAAAACAGGTCTTGGATTCCAGTTTCAACCAAACCCTCACTCTTTTGAACGAGATTGAATCTGGATTCAAAGTGATCAGCGAGAATGAAAAACAAGTTCAGCTGAACCTAAAAGGTGTAGAAGGTAAAAGTCTCAACCAAAGAGAACTCATCGTTGCTCAAATGTCTGCCATCAAAGCGAGCATGGAGCAAAACAAAGCCAAAATTGCAGAGCTTCGGAATCTGGAGGTTAAAAAAAGAAAAGCAAACAACCTGTTGACCGAAGAAAACAGCAAGTTGACTGAAACCATCAATCTACTGCAGACCAAAATGGATGAACAAGGCGTTCAAATTCAAACACTTCAAACAGAACTTGCTCAGAAAAACATTGTCATTGATGAACTCACCACCACCGTGAATAATCAACAGAATGAGTTGGAAAAGCAACAAACGACCATAAATGAACAGGTAACGGACAAGAATACGGTCTGGTATTGTGTAGCCACCTCCAAAAAACTTAAAGCTGCAAAGATTATTACAGATGCAGGTCTCTTTCAGTCTCAGAAATTGATGAAGAATGATTTCGATAGAACCTACTTCACACAGGTTGATTTGAGAAACGTTTCGCTGATTGCCACCAACAGCACGAGTGTAAAGATCCTATCTTCACACCCCCAAAGCAGTTATCATCTGGTAACCGGTACCGACAAGAAAATCACGATTTCCATTACCGATCCTTCCAGTTTTTGGAGTGTATCAAAATACTTGGTTGTCAAAAAATAATTTTAGTGAACAAAACGATGCTTCATTAGAGAAGACACCATCTTTGTAACTAAAGAGGCCGGATCATTCGATCCGGCCTCTTTCCAATTTATAAGTTTAAAGTATTACTTCTTAATCACTTTAGTTGTCAGAATTCGACCGTCGCTCAACTTCATATTGACCAGGTAGAATCCCGGTTTCCAATCGGATGCACGGATGCCACTTTCAGCTATTGAACCAGCTGCAGATGCATTTACGGAGGCCACACGTTGTCCACTTATGCTATACACTTCCAGTGAACGAATGGCTTCCGGGTGGTTGAACTCAACCGTTTCGGACACCAGCGTATTCTTTACGGAAGGAATCACTACTGCCTGATGATCCAAAGCAACAGGAACATAATTAACCGTGATGGATCCAGCAAGGCTGATAGCGCCATATTCAGAAACCGCAACGATTTCATATTTACGGGTGCCCGCAATCAGATTCAGGGAGTTCGTGGTCGTCATCGAGGTCAGTTTACCATTGATGGAAACCAGATAGCTGATAGCCCCGTCAACGGCATCCCAGTTCAGTTTGGTCCCGGCAGCAACCAGATTGGTGGGTGCAGCCGTTGTTTCAGTCTTGGTTCCGGCAACCCAACTGTCTGTTCCACCCAATACATTCGATAGGGTATATGCGGCAGCTTCTGAGGCGGTCAATACGGCCGTCGGGCTTGTTCCATTTATCGTGGCATTGCTGCCATCTATGTAGGAGAAGTTGCGGTTGCGCTTGCTCAGATCCAACGCATTGTAGGCTGAATTGACGCTACCGTATTCTGCAAACAAGGCAGGGATGGTGCTCATGTTGATCCAACCGGCAGCTTCCGGAATAATGTTGTACGTCGTATTCAAAAAGACCGCACGCGGTGCATTCTGCCACGGGCGTCCCAAATCAAACTTGCCATCCTGTGAACTGGCACCATCCACTTTACAATTGCTGAATACGTATCCGTAGGTGTTTTCAGCAGAAGTGGCAGGAGCACAAATCACATCACCATTGCTGCGATCTTCCATATAGAGTTTGCACTCGTCAAAGTAAGCTACTCCGTTACCGAAGATGTAGTCCACCGTACCGCGAATGTCGCAGTTCAAGTAATACTGACGATCTGTACCCGTATTGGAGGTCAGGTGTGTATCCTGATAGCTCTTCAATACTACGTTCTTGAACACGGCCTTGTCGGCATATACTTTAAGAGCCACAGCCTGACCAGCATTCACACCAGCGGTATTTTGCATCGTGATGTTTTCGCAGTAGAAGTTGTCAGCCAAAATTTCCATGGTTTGACAGGTAGAAGTCGAGAAACCATCCACACCACTTCGCTTGTCGCCTGTGATGATGACACTGTCCTTATGCTGACCGATCAGTGAAACGAAGGGTTTGGTTTCAGCCAATGTTGGCCTTTCAGCGTAGATGCCATTCTTTACGAAAATCAAATAAGGTGTCGTATTATTGGCCGGAACAGCATTGAAAGCAGCCTGAATGGTCGTACCGTTACCAGATCCGTCTGAGGCTACCACATAATCAAAGAGCTTGGCAGTTACAATCGGTTTTGCTTTCGTTGTGAACGTCAGGGTATCGGCCACACATGGGTGCAAGTATTTATCCAGTACAGCACCTGCATGGATGATCATCGAATAGGTCGTGCTGAATTTCAGGTTGTTATAGGGCAATGTCAAGGTCGAACCAATGATGGTCACAGGTAGGACTTGTCCGTTCAAATTGAATGCATAGGTACCGGGAAGGATACTCTCATTGAAAGTCAACTTGATGTTTCCATTGATTGTCGCACCCGTAGACATGTCGGCAGGAACCGATGAAACCACATGTGGATTGATGCCATCATCCGGAGCCATCTTCAATTTGTAGGAAAAAGCGTTGACGCTGTACACCCAAATCTGTGTGCCGTCCCATTGGAGGCGCAGTTTTGTTGGTACGGAAGACTGTGCGACCGAACTGCGGATCGTTACAGCATCGTTGGTGCCGATGACGAACGTTTCAATCGTTGACCATGTGCTATCGTTGATCTGTTTCTGCAGGAAATACTGCTGCGGAACCAAGCCACCGGCACATTGTACATACATGTTGAACTCACCCAGTGAAGGCAATGTCGGCAGCACCACACTATTGCAACGGAAAGCGTAGGTAAAGGTTGAAGAAGTACGCGCTCCTGCACTCACGACTGAATCCAATACCATCGAGTCCGCTGGTGTTGCAGCAATGGCAATTCTTACCTTTCCGGCAGCAGTTGTCGGCACGGAAGTTGCCGTCGGCACCCATTGGATCAACGTATCACCGGCAGTTTCAATACCCGTGTGGAAATTGAAGCTGGTTCCGGCATAGCTGTTGCCTGTCAGATCGGTGATGGCATTCGTTGGAACACTGACCGAGTAATCCGTATCATAACCCAAACCGCTGTAATTGATGTAGATCAGGTTGCTGTTCGAACCTGAAACAACAGCAGTCAGTGTTTTGGAACCCATCGAAATGGTGGCCGAACCAGCTTTGCAAGGTTCACTCATCAACAACGAAATGAAACCGTTAACCGGCATCAAAGCACCAGAAGAGATGGATATTTTATTCAAAGTTGGCAAGATGGTGTCCAAAGTCTTGAATGTCCTGAATATCATAACTTTATTACCAGTACTGTCCGCATTTAGGAATGCCTCCGGCTTCACTGTGAACGAATAACTGGTATCCGTTTTCACAGTACCATAGTTGATGGTCACAATGGAATCACTGATGACGATGTTAGACTCGGGAACGACAGCGTTTCCGAAAGAAACCAGCCCAGTACCACGTTTCACTTTTTGTGAGAATGCGATGACGATACTGCCATTAGTATGAGGTATCACTGCGTTGTTTGCATAGTTGATGGAAGTGGCCACTGGCACGATCAAATTGGTTTTACCATAAACCAACACATCGTGCAAATAAGCGTTCTGAGCAGCAGTGTTGCCTTGGTATCGCAGGCTCACATTGGTGCGGTTAACAACCAATTCGGTCGATTGACCGGCAGCAGCGGTCGTATTGGCACTAAACAACGTCACCCAGTCCGCATCTCCGTCACCTTTGCAACTGATGGTGCAACCGCGTGAACTTCCGGTATAAGAGTGTTTGAAAATGGCTTTCGATACACTTTTCAGTCCCCTCAAAATAAAATAGGAACTGGCTGCAGCTACTTTCTGAGTCTGGATGGCACCTACAGAGGTAATTCCATTATCGCTTTTTGCGGGATAGGTTGGCACGACAGCCACATTGTACAGGTCAAAAAAGATGGAGTCCCCATAATTGGTGACTGTACCTTTCGTCGTTAGTGAAGTGGTTGCAGACAAAGCATCCCAAGTTTGGAAGTTCTCACTGACCAACAACTGGTCCACCCAGGGATTTCCTTCGCTCTTGAAAGAAAGTTGGAAACTGTCGCACACATTTTTATACTCATCCATCAGGGCACCCTTAGGAACAATCAAAGTATAGGAACTTCCCGTGATAAGGCCTGTGTAAGGCAATGATACAGTGCTGTCCAGGATAGTGGGCGTCAACGTTAAGCTACCCAATTTGATGTCACCGGTACCGGCAACCATTGCTTCATTGAACTTCAACGTAATGGTGCCGTTCACCTTCACTTTGGTAGCAGAAGCCACTGGATTGGAGGCAGCAACAAAAGGTTTGACACCATTGTCAGGATTTCGATAGTATTTGTACACACTCAGGTTGTAGAACCACAGGTTGCTGGAGTTTTTGATCACACGCAGCTGCACGGAATCCTTGGTGATGGCATTGGCGAAATTTACCAGACTCCTGTCATTATAACCCAGAATAACCTGATCAATAGTGCTCCAAGTATTGTCCATGCCTAGTTTCTGCAAGTAGTAGATTTGAGGATCAGCCCCGCCACCCGATTGAACGTACATGCTGAAATCTCCGATGCTGGGCAGTTTAGGCAGATAGACCGTATCGCACTTGAAAGCGTACGTATAGGAAGCTGCCGAACGGGCACCTGCACTTAAAACATTCATGAACGTCAGCGGTTTTCCATTGGCCGAAACCGTTACCGTACCTGTCGTGTTTACAGAAGTGGCATCCGGTGTGAAAATAAGCGCCGTGTCACCTTTCATGGCAACAGCTGTACGAAAAGTATATTTACTGTTAGCCATGGAATTTCCGTAAATGTCCAAAATGGAGTTTTCCGGAATACTCAGTGAATAATAGGTATTGGCAGTCAAGCCGCTGTAAGACAGATAAACCAGATTGCTATTGGAACCAGACAAAGCAGCAGTGACTGGAGTGGCTCCAAGTGTTGCAACGGCCGAACCCAACTTCACGCCTTCGTTCAACTGCAACGCAATGACTCCGGAAGTCGGAATGCAACCTCCATCAACCGGAGACATCAATGTCACCCTTGGAGCGACCGTGTCAGGAGTCTTGAAGGTGTACGTCACAGTAGATCCGTTGCCTGCGCTTTTACTGTCCAGGAAGGCATTGTCAGGAATAGTCAAGGTATAGACCGTATCAGTCTGAAGACCTGAATAATTTAATCTCACGATAGAATCAGTCACTACAATATTCGTTTCAGCAAGCTGTGTGTTACCAAGGGTAATGTTAGTAGTATCGGTAGCACTGCGCGTCACTTTTTTGGAAAAAGCAACAACGAGGGAACCTGAAACGGGTATATTACCATTGTTTGCAGGTGTGACGCTCATAATAGTCGGCGGAACGTTGGTGACCGGATTCAATTTCCAGCGCGGATCTCCGATTCCACTAATGGAAGAAGGATTGGTCAGCATCGTCAACGTCGAATAATCGTAAGAAACCGACCTCGCCGAAATGGTATCCAGTTCAGCCAATGCTCCCGTGAATTTAGTAGCTGGGAAATTGGAGGCGAGCACGGTTTTTTTGATGTAGCCAAGATTGGTCGCCGAAGTACTCATGGTCAACAACATATTGGTGGAAGTGGCATCGTACGATTCGGACATGATGCAGTTTTCAACGATCACAGAAGATCCAGCATTTGTATTTCCTCCACAACGTAAAACGGCCTTGCTGCCGGAAGAAGAGACCTTTAAAAATGTGCAATTCAGGAATTTAACGGTACTTGCCGGTGTCGTTTGTTCAGAATACCAGACTCCATTGAAGCAATTGTAGAAGGTAGAATTCGAAACTAATACATTGCCGATTTTGGCAGTTTTCACACCCAATACAGAATAACTTGCTGAATTCCTTCCCATGTCATACATGAGGCAGTTGTCAATAATCAGGCTTCCCAAAGTCGTGATGCTTGTCGTGTTGTCCATGCGTAACATGTCGCGACCATAACCGTGGAATTTACTGTTCTTGAACGAAATAGTAGCAATGGAGTTTACACCTGCCACCGATTGCAAAAAGTAGTTGCCGGATGGAGCTGCCAAACCTTCCGCATCATAATAACCCTCGATTCCATCAACGAATACGCTTGGCGACCCCGTGATGACGAAACCAACATACAATGCAGGTTTTGTTACTGCAGTAGGTTCTGCAAAAATGGAAACGGTTTTGGTGATTGTCTTGGCTGCACCAATCGAATACGTACCGGATGCCATATAAATGGTATCCCCGGCAGTATAGGCTGTCCAAGCAGTGTTGAATTCGGCTAGCGTCGTTACATGATACTGTGCGGCTCGAACGGTCACCCCAGTCATCATGAGCAAAGCCACAAGAAAGTAGATGGTTTTTTTCATAGGTAAAGGTATTAGTAGATTTAAAGAAAGTGCTGTGTAGAGAACTTCCAAATATATACTAATGAATCATTTACCTATGCGTAGTTTTTACCTGAAAAGGTGTAAAAATTGAGATGTATCGGTAAAACGACCAAAAAAGGGTGGGGTAAATTGCTTCGCAAATAATCCACCTCTGTATTTTTTCGTGCTTACGCTGAACAAAGTTCACGAAGCTGTCATTGTAACCAGCAGACCCTAAATAAGTTGTATAGTGGAATAAACGGAGCATATCCGTTCACTTTTCTAAGCCATGGCAGGAAAGACAAAAGAAATGAGCAAGATCAAACAATTAATTCAGACGCTCTTATTGAAACTGCTCGGTTGTTCATAGCATCACAGATAGATATTGGTTCAACACGGTTACAATTCGCATATTTTCAGCATATTTCATCAATTTATCCAAATTACGGTCTTTTCTTTTGAGGTAATTCCTCAACACTTCGGAAGTTATGTTTGTTCCTACTTTATTGCGGTAACGAAGGGCATCACATACCGATTTCTCTATTGTATATTTTAGCTGCTAAAGCCTTTTCAATAGGTGAAGTTTTACTTTCCGATGCAGGAATTTATGTGTGTTAATAATCAATGTGTTACAACGATTAAGGTGCAAATAGGATTCAGAAAACATTCTAAAAAATATTCAAATCACTTCAAAACGATCTTGTAACTCCTTAGTGTTTGCTGCTTAATCCTTACAAAATATAAACCAACCGGTTTGCCACTTAAATCCAATTCGACAACTTTTTCTTCTGCTTTTGATTGTAGAATTACTTTCCCAAGAATATCACACACCGTAATCCATGTTTCAGATTGAGGTCTTTGATTGAATTGTATATTGACTTTCTCTTTTGCTGGATTCGGATAAATCTGAACATCTTCATTTACAATATTGGATTCAAGACCAGTAACATGTTTTACGGTAATGACCACCTGATCGGATGAGGAGCTAACCGTCCCGTCGTTGACCACCAGGCTGAACGTGTACTGGGTGTCAGTCGTGACCTGTGGTGCCATAAAAGTTGGCTTGGCTACTGTGTTGGAGCTCAGGGTGATGCCGCTGGGCGCCGTCCATAGGTAAGTCAGGGCATTTGCGTCAGCATCCGAGGAGGCCGAGCCGTCGAGCGTGACGGTCGCTCCTTCGTTCACGGTCTGGTCCGCTCCGGCATTGGCTGCCGGTGCCCTGTTGTCTTGGCCTGATAGTTTTACGAATGCCGAGCCGTTAGCCGTAAAATTGGGAGCAGAGACCTGCAATGCTGTCTTATCAAAATAATCAGCCTTGATTCCGGAGGACTCCTCACTCTTGCTTGAATCCCAAAACTTATAAGTGATCGCATGACCTTCCGTAAATCCGTTTGATTGTCCGACATCTGCCTTGGATGCCGCAATGGATATGAAATTGCCACTATCGATCGGCTTGGCAAGAATGGCCTTACCGCAACAAATCGAACCATCGAATACGGCAATCTCATCTCCTGCCTCCATGGCTGCTCCATTATAAATCGCTTGCAAAGCGGTGATGGTCATGTGATCCTGACCATTACCCGTAAAGGCAACCTCAAAATGACCTTTGACATGCTTTACAGTAATGACCACTTGGTCTGTTGCGGAGTTAACCGCTCCATCGTTGACAATGAGACTGAATGTGTACTGCGTGTCTGCTGTGACCTGTGGCGATGTGAACGTGGGCTTGGATGCAGTTGTCGAGCTCAGGGTGATGCCCGCCGGGGCCGTCCATAAATAGGTCAGGGGATTTGCGTCAGCATCCGAAGAGGCAGAACCATCCAAGGTCACTGTCGCTCCCTCGTTCACGGTCTGGTCCGATCCGGCATTGGCTGCCGGTGCCCTGTTGTCTTGACCTGACAGTTTTACGAATGCCGAGCCGTTAGCCGTAAAATTGGGAGCAGCGATCTGCAAGGCTGTCTTATCAAAATAATCAGCCTTGATTCCGGAGGACTCCTCACTCTTGCTTGAATCCCAAAACTTATAGGTGATCGCATTACCTTCCGTAAATCCGTTTGATTGTCCGACATCTGCCTTGGAGGTAGCAATTGATATGAAATTGCCACTATCGATCGGCTTGGTAAGAATGGCCTTGCCGCAACAAATCGAACCATCGAATACTCCAATCTCATCTCCGGCTTCCATGGCTGCTCCATTATAGATTGCCTGCAAAGCCGTGATGGTCATGTGATCCTGGCCATTACCCGTAAAAGCAACCTCAAAATGACCTTTGACATGCTTTACAGTAACGACCACCTGGTCGGATGCGGAGTTAACC
>Ga0209125_1002724_pt1 | contig 13103 bp, 15 predicted proteins | sample BarGraIncub1131A_FD_184503 | JGI IMG/M metagenome (GOLD analysis project Ga0209125, IMG submission 184503) | Arctic peat soil microbial communities from Barrow, Alaska - Barrow Graham LP Incubations 11-31A (SPAdes) (version 2) | ecosystem: Environmental > Terrestrial > Soil > Wetlands > Peat... | reverse complement strand
AAGCAAGATAATTAAGAGAATTAGTCAAACATTTAAGCTAGTTAAATGAAATAACTGAGGATTGTTGGATTGGTTGCCATAAGTCCGACAGCCTCCTAGGAGAGACCTTGGCTACGCCAGCCGAATCGAGAGCTCCGAGGTGCTTTGCACAGGCATTGGCACGTCCGAAGTAGGCTCTTGGACGAAATCAGGATTAGTGGCATCGGTGTATTCCCGCACCTCGGTTTACCCCTCAGCCTTTAATCCGGTCCTCGCCACGTGCACCTGAAGTTCGCGCCATTCCTGCCTAAGCTGGTCCGGTTCGCTGGAAATCCTGCTCAAAAGCTGGAACAGGCGGCTCTCGGCACCCTTCTCGAAGGAGACGAAACGCACGCCGACCATGGAAAAGAAAGAGTGCACGACCTCGACGGCGAGGACGAGGGGAACGCCCTCTTCCTCGGCGCGGATGGAGAGGGTGCAGATCCCACCCAGGGGGACCATGATGCATTCGTCGGCGCTGATCAGCGCGCCCCGCAACGAGATGTTCTCCAGGCGGCTTCGATAGCTCATGTCCTGGTAGGTCAGGTCGCTCTGCGCGGTAAACTTGATCCGGTGAAAGCGCCGGTATTCCATGGGAACTCCTAACGTCGTCTGGATTGTCACGCTGTATCTTATCGTCAATCGTGCCGGAAACTGAAACCTTTTCTGGGACCGTGACGTTATTGCCGGATGCTTCCCATTGATGCCTGGGGAAGCGCGATACGAGACAAAGCGCGCTGGCCGCCGGTGCCGCAGCTTTTCCGATTGACTTCGCGTGCCAAGTATTGTATTAAATAGCGTTTCCGAGCATTCTAATTTCGGCGGTCCCGGTGGCAGGAGCGATCGGGCGTTCGCCAGAATAAAATACACGAGAAGTCAAGAGGGCCGGAGCATTGATAGAAGACAAAATCAGGGTGTTCAGCGGTAACTCCAATTCAGTTCTGGCGAACGAGATCTGCGCCTGCCTCCATGTGCCGCTCGGCCAGGCGAAGGTGAAGACCTTCTCCGACGGCGAGATCATGGTGGAGATCGGCGAGAACGTACGCGGCCGGGATATCTACGTGGTGCAGTCCACCTGCTCCCCGACCAACAACAACCTGATGGAACTGCTCATCATGATGGACGCCCTGAAGAGGGCCTCCGCGGCCACCATCACGGCGGTCATGCCGTATTACGGCTATGCCCGCCAGGACCGCAAGGCCGCGCCGCGAACACCCATCACGTCAAAGCTGGTGGCCGACCTGATCACCACGGCGGGAGCGAACCGGGTCGTCACCGTGGACCTGCATGCGGGCCAGATCCAGGGCTTCTTCAACATCCCGGTCGATAATCTCTACGCCGCCCCGGTGCTCCTGAACCATCTGAAAACCCGCTTCGCCGCCGACCTGGACAACCTGGTCATGGTCTCGCCTGACGCGGGGGGGACCGAGCGCGCCAGGGCCTTCGCCAAGAGGCTCGGCTGCACCTTGGCCGTCATCGACAAGAGGCGCACCGGGCCCAACGTGGCCGAGGTCATGCACCTGATAGGCGACGTGAAGGGCAAATCCGCCATCATCCTGGACGACATGATCGACACGGCCGGCACCCTCACCCAGGCCGCTCTCGCGCTGAAAAACCACGGGGCGACCAATATCTACGCCTGCGCCACCCACGGCGTGCTCTCCGGCCCGGCCATCGACAGGATCAACGCCTCGGTCATCGAGAAGGTGGTCATTACCGACACCGTGCCTCTTGGCGACAAGGCGGCGCTCTCCGACAAGATACGGGTGCTCTCCGTCGCTGAGCTTCTCGCCGAGGCGATCCGGCGCATTCACGAGGATGAATCGGTCAGCTCCCTTTTCGTATAGATAGTAGAAACTTTATTGCACCAATTGCCGTGTAATTCATAAAAATAACAACGATTGATATCGGAGGATGTATGAGCAAGCAGATACTGAATGTGGAACTGAGGGAAGAAACCGGCAAGGGCGTTTCCCGCAGGCTGAGGGTGGCGGGTCGCATCCCCGCCGTTGTTTACGGCAAGGGAATGGAATCCGTGGCGGTTTCCATGGTACAGAGGGAGCTCTCCGAGGCGATAGCCGGCGAAGGCGGCCGCAACCATATACTGACCCTCAAATGCAAGGGCGAGTTGAACGGCACCACGGTCATCGTCGCCGACCTGCTGAAGGACTGCATCAAGGGGACGCCGCGCCACGCCGACCTGCACAGGATCAACCTCGCCGACAAGGTGAAGGTTCACGTCAAGGTGCTTCTGGTCGGCGAGGCGGCCGGAGCCAAGGCGGGCGGCATGGTCGATTTCGCGATGCATGAAATCGAAGTCGAGTGCCTTCCGACCCATATCCCCGGACACATCAACGTCGACATCACCGAACTCGTTGTCGGCCACTCGATCCACGTGGGCGACATCGTCGCTCCGGTCGGTACCGTGATCCTCAGCGACCCCAAGGCCGCCGTGGTCAGCGTCCTCGCCAAGCGTGGCAATGAGGAAGCTGAAGCCGATGCCGCAGCCGCAGCCGCAGCTTCCGCCGCCTCGACCGCAGCCGCAGCCGCAGAGCCCGCCGCATAAAGCCAGGTAATCCATGGCTGCAAAACTTATCGTAGGGCTCGGCAATCCCGGGCCACAGTACTCATGGACCCGCCATAACGCGGGTTTCATGGTTTTGGACCGCCTATCCCGCCTCGCAGGTATTCCGGTCACCAGAAAGGCCTTTTCGGGGCTTTCTGGTGACGGGAGCTGGGCGGGGGAGCGGGTCTACCTCCTCAAGCCGCAGACTTTCATGAACCTGTCCGGGCGTTCGGTGGCGGAGGCGCTCCGGTTCTATAAACTACCCCTCTCAGATCTCATCGTAATCCATGACGACCTCGACATCCCGTACGGCAGGATACGGCTCAAGGAGGGGGGCGGACACGGCGGTCACAACGGCCTGCGTTCCCTGGCCCAGGAGCTCGGCTCACCAGATTATTTGCGCATCCGGATCGGCATCGGTCGACCGGTTCACGGCGACGTGGTGAACTACGTCCTCTCCAACTTCGCCAAGGAGGAGATGGATGGCCTGCAGGACGTCCTGGACGGGACGATCGACGCTCTGGAGATGCTCCTCAGGGAAGGGCTGACCAAGGCGATGAACACTTTTCACTGCAATTGACGTTTGAAAGCAATGGACAATTGACAATTGACAACGAAAACCGTTGCCGTTGTCATAGTTACTACTGTGCAGGTAAATTCTAAATATTACAGATAGAACCGTCGGACATTAATCGTACTCAAAGCATTTAACAACAGGAAGTCCATTGTCAATTGTCCATTGTCAATTGTCAATTGCCTTAAAAGGATTCTTAAATGGGTTTCAATTGCGGCATCGTCGGTCTCCCCAACGTGGGAAAGTCCACCATCTTCAACGCGCTCACCTCCGCGGGGGCCGAGTCCGCCAACTATCCCTTCTGCACCATCGACCCGAACGTCGGCATCGTCTCGGTTCCCGACCCGAGGATGGACCGTCTCGCCGAGATCGTCCACCCGGAGCGGATGCAGCCGACCACCATCGAGTTCCTGGACATCGCCGGGCTCGTCAAGGGGGCCAGTCAGGGAGAGGGGCTCGGCAACAAGTTCCTGGGGCACATCCGTTCCACGGACGCCATCCTGCACGTGGTGCGCTGCTTCGACAACGACAACGTGGTGCATGTGAGCGGCAACGTCTCGCCGCTGCGTGACATCGAGATCATCCAGACCGAGCTGGCGCTGGCGGACCTCGACACCGTGGAAAAACGCATTTTGCGCGTCGACAAGCAGTCGAGAAGCGGCGACAAGAAGGCGAAGGAAGACGGGGATTTCTGCCTCAAGGTGAAAGCGACCCTGGAGCAGGGGCTCTCCCCGCGCAACCTCGCCGAGAACGAAGACGAAAAGCTGATCCTGCGGGACATGCACCTCATGACGGCGAAGCCCGTGCTCTACGTCGCCAACGTGGCCGAGGACGATCTGGACGGGAAGCACCCCTATGTCGAGGAGGTGCGCAAGCTCGCGGCGAGCGAGGGGAACGGCATCGTCTTCATCTGCGGCTCCATCGAGGCCGAGATCTCCGAGCTGGACGGCGAGGAGAAGCAGGCGTTCCTGAGCGAGATGGGGCTCGCCGAGTCCGGACTGGACCGGCTGATCCGCTCCGGTTACGAGCTGCTCGGCCTCATCACCTACTTCACCGCGGGGGTCAAGGAGGTGCGCGCCTGGACCATCACCAAGGGGACCAAGGCGCCCGGGGCCGCTGGCGTGATCCACTCCGACTTCGAGAAGGGTTTCATCCGCGCCGAGGTGATCGCCTATGCCGACTTCATCGCCGCCGGCGGGGAGGCGGGCGCCAAGGAGAAGGGTCTCATGCGCCTGGAAGGGAAGGAGTACGTGGTGCAGGATGGCGACGTCATGCACTTCAGGTTCAACGTGTAAAACAATAGAACGCGGATGACTCGGATTGAGCGGATTCACGCGGATCCATACCTGATAGCGACAAGACTTGGGTTAAGCCTTTTCAGATTATAAATCAGCGGAAATCCGCTCAAACAGATTTGCATCCGCTCTCTATTGCCTCGCTTGAGAAGTTTTAGCTTGTCAAGGCCGCCTATCTGTAGTAAAGCTAGCGGTTCCATAGAACGGCATGACTGCCGTATCTCCTTGCTCCGGGCAGGACCCGGGGCTCAATCAACCGTGAGGAGGCATAACAAATGAGGATGTACGAAACGATTTACATCGTCCAGCCGGACCTGGGTGAGGAAGAGATCAAAACTCTCACCACCAAGGTGCAGGACGTGATCGCCAGCCTGGACGGCGAGTTCAAGAGGCTTGAGGACTGGGGCATCAGGAAACTGGCCTACCCGATCAACAAGAGCCCGCGTGGCCGCTACTTTTATCTCCGTTTCGACGGCGATTCCCCGCTGATCGCCGAGTTGGAGCGCCGTCTGCGCCTTGACGACAAGGTGTACCGCTACCAGACCGTCAAGCTTGACGTTGACGTGGTGGTGCCGCCTGTCGCTCCGGTGAAGGTTGCCGAGGAAGGAACCGAGGAAGGAACCGAGGAAGTGACTGCTGCAGCTGAGGTCACCGAGGTTCAGGCCGAAACGACTACTACGGTGGAGGGATAGAATATATGTGCGCCGACGAGAGAACACCCCAGAGAAGCACCACCAGCGGCCCGAGGAAAAAAAGGCCTTTTCAGCGTCGTAAAGTCTGCCGTTTCTGCGCGGACAAGCAGGTTTCCATCGATTACAAGGATCCCCGCACCCTGCGTTACTTTGTTTCCGAACGCGGCAAAATCATCCCGCGCCGCATCTCCGGCAACTGCTCCAAGCACCAGAGGCAGATCACCGAGGCGATCAAAAGGGCCAGAAACATTGCGCTGCTTCCCATCGCGGGCAGCCACGCAACGAGCTAGTCCGTGTCGCTTACCATGAACCCCCTGCTGCAGGGGCGCATGCTGGACGTAATCAAGGGGAGCGTCGCCACGGCGACGCTCTTCCTCGCGTTCATCTTCCTTCCCGTGCTCGGCATGATCCCCGGTCTTTTCGCAGCCGGACCAGGGGTCTACTATGCCCTGAAAAGCGGCAGGGGAACCGGCGTCGCGCTGGTGGCGGCCACTTCGGCGCTGCTCGCGGTCGTCGCGGAACCGTCGATGCTGGCAGTCTATCTGTTGCAGGCGGGGATCATGTCCCTGGCCCTCTCCGAGTTCCTGATCCGGCTCAAGGGCGGGGCGCGCTCCGTCATTTACGCGGTTGCCGTCAACCTTCTGTTCATCGCGGCTGGTGCCGCCATCTACGGCTACTTCTCCGGCGCCGACCTGCAGGCCAAGGTGGTCAAGGGGGTGGAGGCGAGCATCACCCAGACCGCCTTGCTCTACCAGAAGGCGGGGATTGCCGGCGAGGAGTTTAAGGGGCTGCAGGAGTCGATGCGCCAGGCAGGCGCGCTGATCGTCACCATCTACCCGGCCCTGGTCACCGTGGCGCTCGGCCTGGTCGCCTCGGTCAACCTGATGCTGCTCTCCCGGATCGCCGCGCGCTTTCGCGTTCCGGTCTATCTGGGCGAATTCAGGAAATACTGCAACCCCGAGCCGCTGGTCTGGCTCCTGATTGCGGCCGGGTTCGCCATGCTGGTGCAGGATACCATGGTCCAGCTGGCGGCGCTCAACGTGCTGATCGTCCTCGGCACCCTCTACCTGGTGCAGGGGCTGGCCGTCATCAGCAAGTTTTTCAGCAGTCTCAAGGTGCCGTCATTCGTAAGAATAATCGTCTGCCTGCTCCTGATCCTCCAGCCCTTTCTGGCGCTGGCGGTGGCGGCGCTCGGCATTTTCGACCTCTGGGGCGATTTCAGATCCCCCAAAAAACAGGAAAACCTGTAAATATCAGGCTAGGAGGCATTACATGAAGGTGATTCTCAAAGAAAACGTGGAGCATCTCGGACTTATCGGCGACATCGTGAAGGTGGCACCCGGCTACGCGCGTAACTACCTGCTCCCCAAGGGTTTCGTAATCCAGGCAACCGAGAAGAACGCCAAGGAACTCGCCCACACCAAGAAACACCTTGAGTACAAGAAGAACCGCGTTCTTGAGGCAGCCAAGCTAATCGCCTCCAAGATCGAAGGCCTGGCACTGGTCATCGCTCACCAGTCCGGCGCGGACGACAAACTGTTCGGCGCGGTCACCAATATGGAACTGGCCGAGCTTCTGAAGGCACACGACCTGGACATCGACCGCAAGCGCATTGTGCTCGCCGAGCCGATCAAGCATCTGGGCGATTTCACCGCAGTCGTGAAGATCCACCCGGAAGTCAGCGCCGTGCTGAAGATCTCCGTCACCAAGCAGGCATAACGGTTCACCAGATAAGCTAAGAAAATGAAGGGCCGACTCCCGCGGGAATCGGCCCTTTTTTCGTGATTTCAGCTCCGGCGCGCAAGCTAGGAACGGTTTCACTTGTGCCGCCCGGCCCATGCGGCGGTTACCCTGGCAATGAAGGAGGTGCTATGAAGATTCAGAGGTTCGCTAAACAGGAAATCGCACTGCGTCAGATAGAAACCGCCTTGAGCATTTATTACCAGGAGGGGGACCTCTTTTCCGTCATCACCCTTGCCGGCGCCGCCGAGGAAATACTCGGACAACTCCTGGCGGATCGGGATGGAGGTTCGGGTCACCGGGGGGCGATCAGCTCTCTTATGCAAATACTGAGACCCGGGCGCCGGAAAGAGCCGGGGAGGGAGGAGTTCTCGGGCCAGGAGGACGCTTGCTTCGTGCACCTGGACCCCCGTCACGAGGCTCGCTTTCTGCTCGGGAGGGCCATCGACGATTACTGCTCGCTGACCGGCGCTCCGAGCGCAGGGATGCTGAGGTTCCAGGGCGAGCAGCCGGCAAAGGCTCGCTAGCCGCGTGGGGAGGCCGCTGCTTCACCCTCAGGTCGAGCAGCGGCCTAATGGCTTTACTTGAAGCGTGCCCCCTCGACGATCAGGCTGTAGCGGTACCCCGAGCCGAAATCGATGTTGTTGTACAGGGTTCCGCTGACGGTAACCAGGTCGCCCACCTTGGGCAGCTCCTGGGAGGTGATGGTCAGGTCGTTGTTCTTTCTGCCCGCACTGCCGCTGCCGTCCTGGATGTGGATCCAGTTCCTTTTCAGTATGCGGGGCGACACCGTCACGACCCTTCCCCTGACCACGATGGGCTTTTTCTCCAGCCGGGTCTTTTTCGCGTAGAGCTGGGCGATGGTATAGGCGTTCGGCCCCTTGGCCTTGGCCACCTGCCGGATGTCCACGCGGTTTCCCTTGCCGCCCTTTCGCGCGGCTGCCTTGGGAGCGGCAGTCGCAGCCTTGGGCGCGGGGGTGGCCTTGGGAGCGGGCACTCCCGCGTGGGCCATCTTCAGGGCTGACGGGCTCAGCGTGAGCTTCTGGTCGGTTAATCCCGCCGAGAAGATGAGCCGGTCGAATTTGCGGTGCAGCCCCTTGCTGTTGAAGTCCTTCATCTCATACCCGGGGATCAGCGTCAGTTCCTGGCCGACCGAGACCTTCCTGAGTGGTATGGCAACCCAGACCTTATCGCCCCCGTTATTGAGCAGCACGTAGGTGTAGCCTCCACCGTCCATGGTCTCCAGAATCTTGCCCGACAGGGGCACCTCCTTGGGTGCCTGTTTTGCCGCGGCGACCGGGGAGTTCTCCGCCCCGGCGCTGGTTTCATGGCCACCGAAGGTAAGCATCGCAAGGGCCACTAGAAGACAGATATTTGCTGCGCAGGGTTTCATGACTACTCCTTGAGTGGGATTAAGACCTGCTCCGGAAAGAGCAATTCCTAACCAGGTAGACTACTTTTTTCCCGCACCATTGACAAGCCTTTTGTTGCAACGGTGCGGCTCTTCTCCGCGCTTCATCTTCCCGCAAACAGCATACAAAAAAAGGCGCCTGGAAGCGCCTTTTTCCGTAACAGATATGCGGTTTTCCGTTAGACGATTTTTTTCATTCCGGTCATTGCCGCGCGAAGTTCCGCGCCGACCTCCTCGACGAGGTGGCCGCGGATCTCCCGGTTCACCGAGACAAGCAGGCTGTTGTCGACGCTGTTGTCCTTGGGTGCCAGGCCCTTGCCGATCACGTCGGTGCCGACCCTGGTCATGAAGTCAGCCAAAAGCGGCACGCAGGCGTGGGCGAACAGGTAGCAACCGTATTCCGCGGTGTCGGAGATGATCCGGTTCATCTCGTAGAGTTTCTTGCGGGCGATGGTGTTGGCGATGAGCGGGGTCTCGTGCAGTGACTCGTAGTAGGCGCTCTCCGGCTCGATGCCCGACTCGACCATGGTTTCGAAGGCGAGTTCGACGCCGGCCTTGACCATGGCGACCATCAGGATCGCCTTGTCGAAATATTCCTGCTCCGAGATCTCGCCGGCCGCGTCGGTCTTCTCGAAAGCGCTGTTGCCGGTCTGCTCGCGCCAGGTCAGCAGGTTCACGTCGTCGTTGGCCCAGTCCTGCATCATGGTCCTGGAGAACTCACCGCTCATGATGTCGTCCATGTGTTTCCAGAACAGAGGACGCATGATCTCCTTCAACTCATCGGCCAGCTTGAAGGCTATCAGTTTGGCCGGGTTGGAGAGGCGATCCATCATGTTGGTGATGCCGCCGTACTTGAGAGCCTCGGTGATGGTTTCCCAGCCGTACTGGATCAGCTTGACGGCGTAGGGAGCCCCGATGCCGTTTTGGGTCATCTTGTCGAAGCAAAGCAGCGCACCCGCCTGAAGCATGCCGCAGAGGATGGTCTGCTCCCCCATCAGGTCTGATTTCACCTCGGCCACGAAGGAGGATTCCAGCACGCCGGCGCGGTCGCCGCCCTGGGCGGAGCAGAGCGCCTTGGCGATTTCCAGGCCGTCCCCGTTGGGATCGTTCTCGCCGTGGACCGCGATCAGGGTCGGCACGCCGAAGCCACGCTTGTATTCCTCGCGCACCTCGGAGCCGGGGCACTTCGGAGCCACCATGATGACCGTCAGGTCACGGCGGATCTGGGTCCCTTCCTCCACTATGTTGAATCCGTGGGCGTAGCTGAAGATGGCGCCTTTTTTCATGAGCGGTATCACGCTGGCAACGACATCCGTGTGCTGCTTGTCGGGAGCGAGGTTCATCACGATGTCGGCTGTGGGGAGCATCTCCTGGTAGGTCCCCACCTTGAAACCGTTTCCGGAGGCGTTCAGGAAGGACTGGCGTTTATCGGCAATCGCCCCGTCGCGCAGGGTGTAGGAGACGTCGAGGCCGCTGTCGCGCATGTTGAGCCCCTGGTTCAGCCCCTGGGCGCCGCAACCGACGATGACGATCTTCTTACCCTTGACGTAGCCGCAGCCACCGGCGAATTCCGAGGCGTCCATGAAACGGCAGGTGCCGAGTTCCTGCAGCTGGCGGCGCAGCGGCAAGGTGTTGAAGTAGTTCTCTCCCATAATTATCTCCTCTATCTTGGTTTAGTGACTGGTTCCGTCAGGGTACCGACTTTACCTTACTTTCAATATTGCGTAAATTGAATTATTGTGCATATTGTGTTGCGTATGGCGCAACCCCTCCCCGCTCCCCTTATCAGGGGAGGGCTTTTTTAGAGCCTCCCCGCTCCCCTTGTCAGGGGAGGGCTTTTAGCGCCTCTGTGCTCCCCTTGTCAGGGGAGGGCTTTTTGAGGCTTCCCGCTCCCCTTGTCAGGGGGGGGATTTTAGAGCCTCCCTGCTCCCCTTGTTTTAGAGCCTCCCCCCTGACAAGGGGGGATTGAGGGGGGTTGGGGGTTGGGGGTTGGTTTAAATGGTGACACAATAAATATCGTCTTTCCAAGTAGCGCTGCAGAGGAGTGGCATGGACATACGTGAAATGGAAATATTCCTGACCGTGGCGGAGTTGCTCAATTTCGGGCGTGCCAGCCAGGTCTGCAATCTGAGTCCGTCTGCGCTCACCCGAACCATCCAGCGGCTGGAGGAACAGGTGGGGCAGACCCTCTTTCTGCGCGATAACCGCACGGTGGCGCTGTCGGCCGCCGGGGAGCGCTTCAGGGACTACTCCCGGCGCGCGGTGCGGGAGTGGCGGGGTTTCCGGGACGCGACGGGGAACGGGGAGCTTCTGTCAGGGACGCTCTCGATATACGCTTCCATCACCGCGGTTTACAGTCTGCTCCCTCAGTTGCTGGAAACCTACCGGGGGCGTTATCCCGAGGTGCAGCTGGAGCTGCGCACCGGTGCCGCCGAACAGGCCGTGGCCCTGGTGCAAAGCGGCGAGATCGACCTCGCCGTGGCGCCGCTTCCCGACCGGCAGCTTTCCGGGGTCGAAACCCTCCCCATGGTCACCATCCCGCTGGTTTTCATCGCATCCAAACAACCAGGAGCCGCCGAGACGCCCACCAAGGGGGGATGCCTCGATCTTTCCCGTGCTCCTCTGGTATTGCCTCAGACCGGGCTCTCCCGGCGCCGGCTGGATCAGTGGCTGAAGGAGCATCGCATCACCCCGAACATTTCCTCGGAGGTTTCCGGAAACGAAGCGATCATCGCCATGGTGCGGCTCGGCTGCGGGGTCGGCATCGTCCCCGAACTGGTGCTGGAAAAGAGCCCTTTTCGCGACGAGGTGAGCGTACTGGACCGGGCGCCCGTGCTGGCGCCCTATGTGGTCGGTCTTTGTTCCACCAAAAGAAACCTGCAGCGTCCCAGCGTGCGAGCCGTCTGGCAGCTTGCCGAAGAGCGTTCCGAGCGGACCGGCGCGGGTCGGTAGGCCAAGAAAGCCGGTTCCGAAAGACCCCTGTCCGTCTCAAGAGATTCTGCTCGGCTTTCGAAAGATTCCGCACCCCCGGAAACGGTTTCCGTTTTTCCAAAAACCGAAACGGTTTTGAAAGAAATGGGCTCCGTTTTTCAGAAAACCGAAACGGTTCTGGAGGAAATGGGTTCCGCTTTTCCAAAAACCGAAATAGTTTTGGAGGAAATGGGTTCCGCTTTTCAGAAAACCGAAACAGTTTTGGAGGGAACGGATTCCGTTTTTCCAATAACCAAATCAGTTTTGGAGGAAATGGGTTCCGTTTTTCCAAAAACCGAAACAGTTTTGGAGAAAATGGGTTCCGTTTTTCAGAAAACCGAAACGGTTTTGGAAGAAATGGGTTCCGTTTTTCAGAAAACCGAAACAGTTTTGGAGGAAACGGATTCCGTTTTTCCAATAACCAAATCAGTTTTGGCCAAAACCGTTGAGGTTTCTCGGATTTTGTACGAAGTTTTTTTCGAAAAGGAAAACTTTTTCAGAGAAACCGTGTGTTTTTTGGTGGGATTGTTTTTTTTGCGGACAAAAACGCGGCTGCATCTTGTGATGCAGCCGCATGGTCGATTTTATATTGCCCTGACGGCATGTTCCGGCGCTTTCGCCTCTGCATGGAATACTCGGACCGCCGGTTTTGTTGGCTGTTCCTCCAAATGATCAGCCTCAAAGAACGATAATGCTGACGGGCGAGGACCATCGCCCCGTACTACCATCTCCGTGGTACCTGGCCCTGAAGTGAAGTCTCTTCGCCGGCTCAAGGCCCTTGAATTCGATGCGGGACTTGGTGTATATCCCCTGGCTGTTCCACGATGTTTCGACGGTCGGATCTTGATCCGTCATCTGCAGCTCGGTGCTTGCGGTTTTTTTTATCCGCTTTGCCAGGACAATGATGGCCCCTGACACGCCTAGGTGTTTCACGAACACGTCCGGCGTGAGGTCCAACAGGTTCGCCGCCGGTTTGCCGCTGCCTTTTTTCTTAGGCTCATAGCCGCAATTGGCCAGGATGCCCGGATCGTTCCTGGACAGTGAAAGCATGACAATGTGGTTGGCGTTCAGCGACAGGGCCAACTGCCCGGCCGCCAACAGGGCCTTCTTCTCGGCGTTTCTGTCCCGGTCGCCAGCGGCCGCCGCGTCACGCGCTTTCCCCAATTCATCGGCCAGCTCCCGAAGCCTAGGCGATTTGGTCACGTATTCGGGTAGCGCGTCACTGAACGCGAGGTGATTTTCCAACTTGTCCGCGATGTGGTGCACGTTGACGATGAAATCGTTGATGGAAAGCCCGGTGAAGTTGGTCTCCAAAAGCTCTGGTACAATCGGCATCTTTTTCCTCCTGAAGAAGTGGGTTTGATTTTAATTGGGCAATGCTAACATCTGTTGCGAGGGTGGCAAGCGGGGGACTTCACTTTTTTCGGCAATCGTGCTGTTTTCCGCTACGGAAGGTCTGTGGACAGCTACGACCGCTCATGACAAAACAGTTTCGTGGCAATTGTAGTCGCAACCTCTGAACTCGCTCAATCCGCGTTCCATTGCTTTCGTTTTGTGCCTGAATTTAGTTTGGGACCTATTTTTAAGAATTAATTAAAGAAATTGCCTTGAAATCGTTAACGTGATATGGATAAGCCGCTTTTAAGAGGCATTACATCCGCCCCTTAGGGCCACCCGAGTGGCCGTATCTTGATATATGAATAGATTCTAGGGGGGTAGTCGGTTAGAGCCACCTATCCAGCTACTCCCAGTTATATCCGTTTGTTACATCGCACTCCGTAACCGGGCCCGTTGAGACCGCGCGTTCAAGCAGCCTTCTAAATACGAGGCCCCGGCT
>Ga0209125_1002720_pt1 | contig 13113 bp, 8 predicted proteins | sample BarGraIncub1131A_FD_184503 | JGI IMG/M metagenome (GOLD analysis project Ga0209125, IMG submission 184503) | Arctic peat soil microbial communities from Barrow, Alaska - Barrow Graham LP Incubations 11-31A (SPAdes) (version 2) | ecosystem: Environmental > Terrestrial > Soil > Wetlands > Peat... | reverse complement strand
CGAACTCCATCGTCACTCTCGCAAACCAGGCCAAGACCGACGCCGATGCCAATAAACTCGCCGACGCCTTGTCCGCCCGTTCGCGCATTGAAGAGCGCACCCGTTATTATCAATCCGAACGCCTGCTCCTCTCCGCAGTGGAATCCCTCACCGCTGCAGACACTGTTCCCGTCAATATGGACGTGCTCAACAAGGTCTTCGACGTGGCACTCAAGAAACTGTCCATTGAAGTCGTCTCTGGTGGCGATCAATCCCTCAGCGACGTCGCCCAGGCACTGATGCCATGGGTGGTGAAAGTTACTGCCGCAGGTGTTCCTGTTCCTGAAATGCCCCTGCAGCTGGTTTCCCCGGAACGCAAGGTGATGCGCACAGGCATTACCGACGCCCAAGGCCAAGCGGTCTTTTACCCCGATGCCTTCGTGAGCCGTGGCGCAGGTGAGCACATTTGGAAGGTCATGGCCGACCTCGATGTGACCCGCAACCAGATGGATCTGCTCGAACGCAAGCGCGCCGATTTCCGCTTTACCGTCACTCCCGTCGAATGCAAGGTGAAAATGCAGCTCAATGGAATCCCCGTTGCCGCCGCCCGCACCGAACTCATCAAAACCCTCGCCGACTATGGCTTTAAAGAAGATCCATCCGCCAAGCGCACCTTGGTTGCGTCCACCGAAGTGGCACAGAAAGGCTATAGCCAAGGCCTTTCCCAGGCCACCAGCTTCTACATGAACGAAGTGTCGCTGAGCCTTGCAGTCCAGGATGCCGCTGCCCGTAACCTCCAAGCTTCCGTTACCAAAGCTGTCGGCACAGGCAACAAAGACGAATCCATCGTAGGTGCCATGCGCAAGATGCAACTCGGCCCCGATGCCAGCGCCCTGTCCAAGGCCGCCTGCGGCGACGGAGCCCCTACAAAGCCTCTGCCCACTCTCGCTATTTTACCCTTCAGCGCACCTCGCAACTGGTACAGCGACGAAGCCAAAGCGGGCCTCCTTGCCGATATGGTCGGCGGGGCAATCCATCGCATGGAATCCTACCAGTTGGTGGAACGCACCCGCTTAAATGAACTGATGCAGGAACAGACCGCAGGGCAGTCCGGGATGATCGCAAACCCCGTGGAAATGGGCCAACTTTTAGGCGCGCAGTACATCATGATGGGCACGCTTCTCGGTGACTGGAACGCCATCCGCGTCGAAGGAAAAATCATTGATACCAAAACGGGGGCCGTGGTCAAAACCTTCAGCGCCCAAGGTAGCTTGGACAATATTGCGGATCAGGTCGCCAAGCAAGTCCTGTAAATACCATACTTACAACAAGAAAAGCGACCTTTCAAGGTCGCTTTTCTTGTTGTGAGCTAGCCAGGATGCTTACTGCTGGCAACCATCTTTGGTGCGGCCGCAGTCTTGACTTTCTGTATCAATAATGGTTGCGGGCTCTTTCTTTTTTGCGCAAGCGCCAACGGTCATGGCAATAGCGAGGGCGATAAAGAGGAATTTAAGTGTTTTCATGGAAACTCCTGAATGGGTTGAATGATCTTTTCAATATATATCCTGCTGGGGAATCCGCACAGATACCGGATCAGGGAATTTTCAGGGATTTGAAAGGGAATAATTCGCTTGACTCCACCACATGTTTTGAATCGCTTTTTCCCGAGAATTGCGTTTTGCCCACCTCCCAATAACGTCTACTAGGTACACCTTGTTCTGCTGCTGCCCCATATTCCTTGGAGGTGGAGTCAAACGAGCAATTCCCATTAGAAATACGCTTAAAGCTTGTTATCTTTTCCACATCCCACTTCTAGGAACAACCATGAACATACACAAACCTCACATGCTAGGCCTGATTTTGGCTCTCGCAGTTGCGCACGTCTCTGCTGCTCCAGCCCAAAACAGCGACCTCTCCTCCGTGCCTGCGACCGCACCGGCGTTTGTTGAGACGACTCCAGCACCCGCTGCACAAGCCAATGCGGCACTCGATGGACTCGGTGACAATCTGGACGACAAAGCAGCCCAAGAACGCATGCTCGAGCTCATGCAACAAGGCAAGTATGTCCGCAAGTCCCTGTTAATCACCCCCACTCTGTTCTGGATTGGCGATGGCCAAGGAGAAGCCCGCGACAATAACCGTATCGTTACGGCCTTGCGTGACTCCCTGAAACACATGGCCCGTTTTGACATCAACACCGTCCCCGACCAGGCTTTTGCAGGAATGCGGAGCGCTTGGCAAGCCCAAGGTACTCAAGGTGCTGGTGCGCAACGGGAACTCGCACTGAGCTCGCTCGTCGAAACGACGCTAGGACCAGCACTGCTAGGATCCATGATGGGCCCCTTGAAAGAACGTGCTGAGCGTAACTTGACCGAAGCGGAATCCAACTCCTTCATGGTGGACAAAGCCAAGGAAAGCGGAATCTCCGCAGTGGAAATGAACCTCGTGCTCAACTCGGGCTTTATCGTGGTGCCTGTGCTCCAATTCTCCGTGAGTACTGCGAGCGACAAACTGCGCGTCGTGATGATGAAGGGCGGCCTTGTATTATACCAGGTAAAGGTATCCCGCGACCGGATCTGGCTCGAAAAACGTGCAACCTTGATCCGTAATGGCCAGGCCATGACTGGACGTGATGGCTACTCGATCATGGAACGTGCCATGATGCCTGCCGATCAGCGCCTGCTTCCTACCCAGGAATTGATGGTCCGCCGGTCCATGGATGAAATGATCGGTGCGGTTATGCAAGATTTGCGCGATTTGAACGACTTCCGCTTGCTCGCCCAAATTACCAGCGGCGAAGGCAGTACCTTCCAGGCTCCGTTCATGCCATCCGAAATCAAGGACGTCACCCAGGACAAGTTCTTCGAACAGGTCGAACAAGTGCAAGGCAAAGATGGCGCAGTCACAGAAGAAGTCACCGGTTGGGGCTTTGTGCGCACACCAATCAATTTCAAGACTCCGGTCAAAATTTTGGATACCAACATCACCGAGTACATTTGGGAAGGCTACCTGCCCAGCGGCAAAGCCCAGGCATTCTCGAACTTACGCGAATATAGCCGCATCTTCGCCGATATGGACTTCCGCGGTGGCGTGGGTACAGTATCACTGACCGTTCCAGCCTCAACCAATCAGATTTTCAAAACAGCTAGCAAGACACCCGGTGAAGAATTTACCGTTGGTGGAAATGGCTTGTTCTTGCAGAATTCACTTCTCTTTGGTCCCATCGGCTTCAGTCAGCTCCACTTCCGCCTCAATACGACTTACAAATTGTATAGTCTCGACTCTGGCGCTCTGTCCGCAAAATACTATGGCAACAACATGATCAATTTTACTGGGATGGCAACCTACGATGTAGGCCTCGGGCTCGAAAAGAAATGGTGGATTGGTCGCTTTGTTCCGAACCTAGGTGCGGATGTCCGCTTTGGAGAAATGGGTATCTACGGCGAATACGGCTCAGGGATATTTACCTCAACTTTAGATTTATATGACTACTACATTGGCGCACGCGCAACTGCTGGCCTTGAATTCGCGTTTACCCCGAATGTCCGTTTAGGAGTCTCAGCTGCCGGACTCTGGAACGCAGGTTTCGGAAGTTGGTCGACAAAGGATTCCGAAGGAAATACGGATGCGACCTATACCAGTGCCCTTGAATCAGACACACCATCCATTACACCAACTGGTATCGAAATGGGTGCCTACCTAATGGTGAATCTCTGGCCATTGCAGAAGCTCAAAGATGTCATTATGAGCGGAATGACATCCGCAATTGCTTCCGGAACTTCGGTTGCAACCCACTAAATAACCGAATTCATCAAACATCACAAAACGCCAGTTTCATACTGGCGTTTTTTTTGTGGTATTATTTGTTAAATTGCGACCCTCCCCGCTTACCAGGTCGAGGCTTTAAGGAGATTATCATATGCTGAAAGCTGAAGAAAAAGTTTTAATCCGCACGGCTCTAATGGAGTATCGCACCTTGCTTTTCAAGGTGTTTAAAGGCACGACTGAGGAAAAGGGGCGGATTGCGAAAGTGAATAAGCTCCTCCAAGGCTGGAAAGTCTAGTTCCGGCGTTGATGATCACTACGCTGCGGTGTTGCGCTCGGGCTCGCATACTATGTTTATGCCGCGCCCTCGCGACGCCTAGCATCGTAGCAATCCTGAACGCCGGAACACGCGTCTTGGATAATACAGCATCGGGTCGCCTTCTGCGAAGGACTGCGATGCGGGGAAAATAACAGGATAAGCCGTTGCAATACAGCATCGGGGCGCCTTCTGCGAAGGGCTGCGATGCGGGACAAATAACAGGATAAGCCGTTGCAATACAGCATCGGGGCGCCCTCTGCGAAGGGCTGCGATGCGGGACAAATAACAGGATATGCCGTTGCAATACAGCATCGGGTCGCCCTCTGCGAGGGGCTGCGATGCGGGACAAATAACAGGATACGCCGTTGCAATACAGCATCGGGGCACCCTCTGCGAAGAGCTGCGATGCGAGGAAAATGACGGGATTCGAAGCCTGTTTACTGGCAAGAAATATTGGCCATATTGACACAGTCCCAACTGCAAATAGCCTTGCGTGGAATGTTGAGAGGACAGAAGGTTGCATTGGGATGGCTTGGCACCAAGTTTTTAACACATGAAGCATAAGCGGAATCAGCCACCCAAGCCGCAGCACAATTCGCAGCGGACTTATCCGCAGTAAAGCTACTCGACTGGCCTGTACAGGTCTTGCTGCCCCACGATGTCGTCACATTCACACCAACAAAATGCCCCTGAGACACGATCGGTGTCGCCGTTTCGCGAATCGTACTGCCTTGGTAGGGGGCACTGACGGAACCATCTGCGGCGAGTTGAGCAGTGCTTCCTGTACCAATATACTCAGCAAATTGCTCCTGAGAGAACGAAGCGGACAACAGAATAAACATCGAGTCTTGAGTAAACCAGCGCATGGAAAGGGTACTTCCGGTGGAGTCCTTGAAGTTCCAGATCCCCTGGATGCCCTGACCGCTACCCAAGCGGACCAGCTGAGTCGTATCAGTACCATATGGAATGAGAGTCAGAACCGAGTCCTTGATGGAATAAGGCTGCAATCCACCCTGATCAACTTGCCAAACGTTGCCATTTTCCTGTGTTTCACAATAACCAGAATTGCCGAGAGTGAAGGATCCGACCCCAAAAGATTGTATTGGCGTTGCTGTCGCTACGTAGTACCCAGAAGGCAACCCACTCATGGTGCCACCCGAATCCACAATGGTCCCATTCGTCGTAGGGGTATTTGATGATGTGGTCGGGGTTCCTCCACAGGAAACCAAAACCAATGAGACGAGTATGCCGAAAAGAAACTTCATAGGATTCCTATTGTACACAAACTATTTACTTGCCGTTGATGCCGATGATACCAGAACCGAACTAGATGGAATGGTCGGATAAGCAGAATACTTCGTCACTGAACTATCCAACTGGTTCAGCGGGTATTTCCACACCGCATCCCACGAAGCCGTGTAGAGCGTATCGCCCACGACCGTCATATCGTAAGTGGTGCCCATGCCGCCCTTCCACGTGTCGCCCCCCAACAACGCCCACCCCTTCGGTTGCGCAGGAGCCATATACACGACCGGAATGGCACTCCAAGTACCAGCAACGAGCAGATGGTTATTCCAGGTGGTCATGGTATAGGCATCGGCGGGTGTTTTGCATAACGCAATAGTTGTGCCATCCTTGGGATATACGTAACAGCTATCAACAGGAACCCAAGATGAGCCATTGACCAGTTTTTGAACACCTGTGCGATTATAGAATCCGACATACAATGAATCATTAAATACCGCCATGGAACGAGGGAAGCGCCCATCATGTTTGGTTGTATCAAAGGCTGATGAGGGATCCTGAATCTTCTTCCACTGCGCATCGCTTGGCGTCCAAGCCCATACACTCGTATCGTAAGTTGCTGCGTAGAACGTTCCATGGTACTCAATACCAGTATGGAAGGAACGACTTAATGGAAATTGCCCTGCTGAATTCACGTCAATCCATTTTCCAGTTGCATTCCAAAGAATGGGTCGCGCCTCCTTGTCAGGGGAAGCAAGGCTTGCAATGATTCCTCCTTTAAACTTAGCCATGCCAATCACAGAAAATCCAGAGTCAGCGCCCGTATTCATATCCAACCAACTCTGATCACGGGTATCGAACCTCCAAATACCCCCAGTTTCTTGGGTCCCTATATAGACAAATGGGCTATCCGGTAGCCACGAATACGGGGCAAGTTTACCTGGAATCCACAGAGTATCCCAAATCATTGAACCTTGTCGCGAAGTAAACATCCGATATTTTCGAAGTCCATCGACTGTTTTTGCATCCATAGCGAAGATTTGCAAACCAACATGCGTTATTCGCTGGTATCCAGCATTATCACTCAGATCCGTACCGCTTGCGGTTAATCCAGCACTGCGCCAGCCCCACTCTTCACTAGACACAGGCGGATTCGTACCATGTTCACCAGAAACGCAGGATACGAAAAAAAAGGCTGCAAATGCAGCCCCCCGGATAGAAGTCGAAAGGAACGCTTTTAGCATCAGTTGGTTACCTGGGTGATTGGAATGGTACTGCTGATAGTCCAGCCAGAACGGCTTACACCGGTCATAGAAGGATCATTGCTCGCGTCCCAATTGGACCAGTCGCCATAATTGAGCCCAAACGTAGCACCAGCATCATCGGGCCATACCGCATTGGGAGCCAGCGCAAGGTCGGTGCAATGCAGGTCTACGCCATAGAGCCCGCCACCGAGTTCATTGAGATTCGTTGTACAGCTGGGGACAGACCATACACTCAGCAAGGGCTCCTTGCCATTTTCAGTCACAACCCGGAATGACAGATCAAATCCAGAGACATTCGTTATCCCAAGGTTCTTGACCTGAATACGAGCCCTTAAGTAGTTCGCGTCGGATTGATCCAACACCTTCACCTGCAACGAGGTATCCGAGATCGTAGAGGAGGAACTGGAGGGCGTGGAACTGGATGATGAGACAGTGGAATCCCCGGCCACCAAAGAACCAGCAATCACGTTACCCATGGAATCAGTCAAGGCAAGTCCGACCTGGGTTTTGTCAAAGGTGCTCCAGTCTACTAATCTTAATCCCATATCGCGCTCGACAATAGTCTGCCCTGGGTACAGAATATATTTGTCGAAAAGCACATCGAGCACCCAAAGATTATTGCCCAAAGAGCGTGCAGACAATTGGGCATCGGGCGTGTACCAATCGCTCGCCGGTGGCTGCAAGGCTTTTCCTGCGGGTAATTGGAAATAATACAACGCATGGTAATTGGCCAATGGCGCAGCCCCTGTATTCTGGATCGTAAACTGAGGTTTGAATGTGGTGGTTTCCCAAGGTGCAGCATCGGTCACCTGCACTGTCGCGGCCACTTTCAGCAAGCTTTGGTCTTGAGCTACTGGCTCCTTGCCCCAAAGAATCGAGCCATCAAGCGCATACACCACAATCTTCGCGTTGGACTTCACTTGCCCCATGCTCTGGTCGGCGGAATAGTCGCGCCAATGGTTCCATTCTGTCCAGTCTCCGTAATGCAAGCGAATTTGCCAGCCTTCCGTATTTGGATAAAAAGCTCCTGTATCGAGACTGATTTGACTTGCGTCAATCACAAAACGCCACTGATCGCCACCCAAATGTTCGAGGGTATGCGAGGCTTGCGGAGAATCAAATTCGACCGCAGGATTACGGGCAGAATCGGCCGTAAAGTAATATGCCACCTTAAAGCCTTGGATCGGAGACGCGGAAATATTGCGCACTAAGAAACGTGGCCGTGAAGTCGCGGTTTCTCCTGCACTGCGGGCTTCGCGATGGTACACCACCACAGGCACAGTGAGCGGGGCCGGCGTCGTAGCAACATTCCAGATGCTTGTTGCAGGGGCCACTGGTGCCACTTGAGTCGCAGGGTTGGTCGCCGTTCCCGAACCCACGAGTAAACTTGCTGGTACCGTGCCCGCGTTGCCGAGAATGGCAATAGTGGTGCTGGTGGGCAGGCTCGCCAAGGTCAGAGTATCGGCCCAAGCTTTGCCCGAATAATTGGTAGCAGTAACCACGACCTGAGTCCCTTGCCGCGCAATGGATACATTGGCCATAATATCGCTAGGGGTGAGCATGGCAGACTGGGCAACACCTGCATCATCCAGATACCACACGTAGGCACCGTAACCAGGCTGGTAGGCTGCCACCAGACGGAATGAACTGTCGGCGTTGCGCAATGCCACACCATGGTAGCCAGTATCGGCAACGACCGGCTGCACATTAAAGTTACCTGTCAGCGCCAAGGACTGGGTCGCAACACTCAGACCAGAGGTCATATTCAAGGCCGGCACCACAGCCGAACCTGGAGTAGACGACACCCGAAGCAAAGCTCTGGTTGATTTCGTTAACGCAGCGCTACAGGTCTCATCAAGAGCACAGAGCAGATCCGATCCCATGCGCGTGGCTCCGGGATTATGTACTGCAGCATGCACGTCCATGCGTTCCACATCCTTGGAAAAGTTGAAGGGGCCATGCAGCACAGGTTCCCAAGGCGCCTGCACGCTGTGGATCAGGTATTTACGCGGAGTTTGAAAGAAACCCTTCAAATTTTGATTGCTAGGATCTAGAGCTGAACTTGCATCAATCATCTTTTGGCTACTGGCTTCCACTACGGCGTCTCCACCTTTGAGCCAATCATTTTGGAAGCTAGTCAGCATTGTAAGCAGGCTATCGTTGATGTTTACTCCGCTCACGCCTTGCACGCCTGTTCCAGATCCATATTCCTTGGCAAGCTTGTTCGCTTCATCGCCTAAACTAAAGCAACCCGCTTCCGTAGGGTATTCCTGGTCACAGAATTTGGTTGCACCCTTTGAAATTTGCCCCAGCAAAGCAGAAACCATGGCACCCGTGGAATCAGAATACAACGGCAACATCACAAGTTTACTTCCGTCAGGCCGGGTTGGGAAGCCAGTAGTTTTCAAGTCGCGTATAAAATTAGAGCCCCACCCCAAATACGAGGTCTGCACACGGGCTTTGGTTAAGGAAGCACGCATACCGGCAAGCTCATCCGGCACGGATTTGGTGTCGCTGCTATTGAATGGACCAGGAACATCGTATTCGAGTTTTGCCGTATATGGTCCTAAATATGGCCCGATCAATTTCACGGATACATCCGTAAATGGACCGCCAATTGCACCAACCAGAGCGCCCACGGGGCCAGTGACGATGCCCAAAACTCCCATTGGCGTACCATCAGCCCATTTTGGGTTGGCAACACTAAACCCGCCATCCAATCCAGCGCTAGTCCCTTCTTTCACTTTAGTCCAAGTATCCACGTTAATGTCCATGCTGATCAGCTCACGATTGGCATCGGGTGCATCTAAATCGGAAATGAGAGTACTCAGACCAGGGTACAAATTTTCAATTTCAGCAGGCTCACTCGCAAGAGCAGAACCAAAATGCGGAGTATTGACCGTTACAATCTTATGGATGTGGTTCGCAGCATTCAGCGTCCCCACAGGGAAGGCCGCGTTACCCTGCAAGCCACGCAACATTTCACGCACCGCCAGGCCACCTTGGCTATGGCACACTAGGTCAATCTTGAGGCTGTCGTTTTGGGTCCAGTCCTTGCCTTGCGTGCTTGTAAAATAATCATTGAGCACAGCCTGGATGCGTCCATACAAGGCACGCGACTGCGATGTTGCAGAATCGTTGCTAAATAGCGGCAAAGCATCTACCCAGCTGCTATCCGCAGCATAGGCTCCAGGGGATTGAAAGAAATAGATCCCGTTGTGATCGTAATCGATATCTAGGTTCTGACTACGCTGCAACATATCGGGTAAGGTTCCGTTGAGGTAACCCTTGACCTTGGCGGCACGGAAGCTTGGGTCGGCTTTACTGTCCACCACGGGAATGGCACCCCAAACCTTAAAATCACTGTTCAGCCCATGCACCAAAAGCACGGGACGGGCAAGCTTGCCAGGAGTTCCCGTAAACGTGTACTCAGGGAAGGTGACATGATGATTGTTCAATGTTGTGAATATATCGGCCACTGGAACGGTCAGTGTCGTTTGCCCGATTGTATTATATGTCCAGTTCGTAGTATTCAAGTTACTGAGATCGACAACACTCAATAAGCCATCTGGCGTACCACAATCTGCAAGAAGGATGTCGCATTGATGGTCCTCGACTTCAAAATAGCGTGAACCCGCATAAGTAATGTTGTTACCGCACTTGATCGTGTAAAGCGCAGTACCCATATGGAAATTATCTTTATAATTGAAATGGCCTATGCCTGTATGAACATACTCATACCTCATGCCTTCTTGCAATTCGACAATATTAAATACTCCGGGCTTGAAGTGTCCCGTGCCATCGTCGATATCGTTACAATAGCCAACCGGCGTATAATTTACTGTACTCACCCAGGGCAAGGAGTCGGAAGGTGAGGAAGGTACCATGTCATAGGAAGGGATTAGCCCAGCCACGGCATTGCATGTGAAGATTGAAATCAAAAATAGGCCAAATAATAGGGCTCTATGTTTGGTTTGGTTTGGTTTGGTTTGGTTTGGTTTGTCATCTAAACTCCTGGTAATTTGCAGGGCAATAATACATTAAAAACAGCAAAATACATACAAACTTTAATTCACATGAGTTATCGTCATTTCCAAAGAAGTCAATTCGTTGTACAAGAATTGAGTGTATATCTCCGACCATATTTCAATGGGCGCAACCGGTCCAAGACAGATAACCACCTCCGCACAGCAAAAAAGGCGAATCCACCGGACCCGCCTTTTCATTTTCACACCAGAAAGATTATTTCTTGGCTTTGAAATCGATGAGAATCGTTGAGGTTTCTTCGCCTTTTACCTTGACCATTTGTTCTTTCATCTTGCCGCCGCACTTGGCACCCACAAGGTGGTCACCGGCGTCGAGGTTCTTAATGGTCAAAGCTGCGCCGTCGGTAAAGTCGGCCATTTCACCATCGACATAGATCTGACATTTGGGAGGATTGGTGCTGACGTCGATGGTTCCCTTGGGAATCACGGTGCGAGCATTGTAGGTGTTATTGGAATCGGGCCAAACATTGAAGCGTACGTTCACCAGCTCATAGCCTTGATCAACAATCACCAAATTTTGACGACCTGATTTCACGGTCATTTCTGTAATTGGGGACTTGCCTAGAAATTTTCCGCCCAGATAAACATCGGAATTGGCAGGTTCGGTGATTACGGTCATCACGGCTTTTTTGCCGCGAGGTGGAACATTCATGTCCCCTTCATCGTCCTGAGAATAGGCAGCAACACCAAGCAGCAGGCATAGAAGGGTGATAAAAGACCGTTTTTTCATGAAAACTCCAATGTTAATTCAGTCCAAAAAATATAAAAGATCGTCAAGAGTAGTGTCATGATTGTGTAAGGGAAATCAACAGGTAATTTCCCGGTTCGTGGTACTTCTCACTGTAATCGGTTAAAAACGGGTATTGGATTGCTATTTTTCCGAGCGCAGTAGACACCCTTAGAGAAAGGTATCCCCGTGGCCCCAAGAATCGTGAGTAAGTTCGGTGGAAGTTCCGTTGCAGACGCGAACCAATTCAAGAAGATCAAAGACATCATCGACTCCGATGAGCGTCGCCGCATTGTGGTGGTTTCGGCCCCCGGTAAAAGGCATTCCAAAGAGACTAAACTCACTGATCTTCTCTATTCAACCCACGATCTGGCGCTCAAAGGCCTGGATTTTACCCAGCCTTGGAATCTGATCCGCGAGCGCTATCTCGAAATCGTACGGGATCTCGATGTTAAGTCCACAGTCGTTTCCGATCTGGACCATCTCGAAAACCTGATTCGCAAAAGCCCTCAGGACATCTCTGTCGACTACCTCGTATCGCGTGGTGAATTTCTCTGTGCCCGTATCATGGCCGAATATTTAGGCGCAACCTTCGTCGATGCGTTCCCTTTGATCCAATTTGATGCCATGCACCGTGTTTTCCCCGAGAGCTATCGCGCGATCAACAAGGAACTGAGCGGTCCCGGAATCTACGTGATCCCAGGTTTCTATGGCGCGGATACCCACGGCAAGGTCAAAACCTTCACTCGCGGTGGCTCCGACATTTCCGGCTCAATCCTTGCGCATGGCTGCGATGCGATCCTCTATGAAAACTGGACCGATGTGTCCGGTCTTTTAATGGCCGACCCGCGCATCGTAAATAATCCCAAGCCCATGAGCTTTGTCAGCTACCCCGAAATCCGCGAACTCGCCTACTCGGGCGCAAGCGTGCTGCACGACGAAGCGATCGCCCCTTGCCGCGACAAAAATATTCCCATCAATATCAAAAACACCAACCGTCCTCAAGACGCAGGCACTCTGATTGGCCCACCTGCAACTAACGCAGGCCATGTCATTACAGGCATTGCTGGTCGCAAAGGCTTTGCCATGATTCACATTGAAAAGTCGATGATGAACAAAGAGCGTGGCTTCGGGCGCAAGGTCTTCGGTATTTTTGAGGAAAACGGCCTCTCTTGGGAACACTCCCCCACGGGTATCGATTCCATGTCGGTCGTCGTGGAGCAGAAAGCCTTCGCAGCTGTCGAAGAAATTGTCATGGATGCCTTGATTCGCCAGATGGCACCCGATAGCGTGAAAGTCCAGAAGGATCTAGGCCTGATCGCCACAGTAGGTCATGGCATGTCGAACCATATCGGCACTGCAGCCAAGCTCTTTGGCGCGCTTGCTGGCGCTGGCGTGAATGTCCGCATCATCGACCAAGGCGCATCCGAAATCAACATCATTGTAGGCATCGATCAAGCCGACTGTGAAAAAGGCATCCGCGCAATCTATGAGGCGTTTGAGGCATAAAAGCTAGTGGCAAGTGGAAAGTGAAGGCATGTCACGCGTAGGGTTATCTAGTGGAAAGTGGAAAGTGAAGGCAGGTTACGCGGATGGTTATCCAGTGGAAAGTGGAAAGTTATACCAAGCATCGCTGGAATGGAACGAGAGGAAAGTGGAAAGTGAAGGCATGTCACGCGTAGGGTTATCTAGTGGAAAGTGGAAAATTACGCCAAGCACCGCTGGAATGGAACGAGAGGAAAGTGGAAAGTGAAGGCATGTCACGCG
>Ga0209125_1002719_pt1 | contig 13115 bp, 10 predicted proteins | sample BarGraIncub1131A_FD_184503 | JGI IMG/M metagenome (GOLD analysis project Ga0209125, IMG submission 184503) | Arctic peat soil microbial communities from Barrow, Alaska - Barrow Graham LP Incubations 11-31A (SPAdes) (version 2) | ecosystem: Environmental > Terrestrial > Soil > Wetlands > Peat... | reverse complement strand
AGTGAACTGCACACAGCGCAAGTGAACCTGATACGGCCTCACGGGTGGGTAAGCGTCCCAAATAGCGCGAAGCCCGATTCCTGGTCAGACCCGTGGGGTGAAAGAGGGTGGGGTAGTTCACAGGGAGCCCGAGGTAACTGGGGAAGCCCTGTATCGTTCCGTGCAGTCTGCGGTCAGGGAGATTCAAGAGGCAACTCAAGGTCGACCGAAGCGGTGCAGGGTGCAGATGAATCCGTAGTAGTGACGAAGTCCCGGCCTGAGAAAGCTGGTAACAGTCTGGAGGAGAAAACTGGGACGACCCGCGGCTTGGTTCGCGGGGGGCGTCAGAAGCCAAAAGCTCTGACGTTTTGCGAAGGGAGGAAGTTCATTTGAAGGGAACCGGAACAAGAAGGAGTGCTCATCTGGCCACAAGCCGTCCGACGGGACGGGGCACTTTCTTGCGGAAGACCGTGACAGGCGATCTGCGGGAACAGGCTGGCCTCTGGAGTAACCCGGGGGAGGCGTCATACATTGCCCGCAAGGGATAGCAGGTGGCGCAAGCCGGGAGAAGAACCGGAAGAGGAGCAGCACCAACAAGGAAAGGGACCCCGGAAGCAGACATGACGAGAGTGTATTACAGTTTATATGATCGCTTGCTCTCACCAGAGAGTCTTCATCGAGCGTTTCGGAAAGTGAAGTCAAACCATGGCAAACCGGGAATAGACGGCCAAACCGTGGAGGGGTTCGCCGAAGGTCTGCCCGATGAAATCGTCATGTTGGTCCGCGAACTGCGGGAGAAGAGTTACCGACCGCTTCCCGTCAAGCGAGTTGAAATAGCAAAAGACGGGGGTGGTGTAAGGTTACTTGGCATTCCTTCAGTTCGGGACAGAGTCGTTCAGCAGGCGCTTTTGGAGATTATTCAGTCGATCTTCGATCCAACATTCCACCCCTCCAGCTACGGCTATCGGCCCGGGCACAGCGCTCATCAGGCGATAGCCAAGGCGGAGATGTTCATCCGCAGATACAACCTGCGCCATGTCGCCGATATGGATTTATCGAGATGTTTCGATACCCTTAATCACGACCTGATAATTAGCGGTTTGCGGAAGCGGATAGCGGATGGGAGCATATTGGGTCTGGTGCGTCTGTTTCTCCAAAGCGGGGTAATGATAGGAAACAGGTTTGAAGAGGTTGAAGAGGGTAGCCCCCAGGGTGGGGTTGTTAGTCCCTTCTTAGCCAATGTCTATCTGGACGCATTTGACCAAGAGATGAAGAGGCGAGGTCATCGCATCGTCCGGTATGCGGACGATATCCTTATCCTTACCCGGTCGAAGAGTGCTGCAGAAAACGTCCTGAAACAGGCAAGCCAATATCTTGAAGAAGAATTGAAGCTCACCGTTAACCAGCAGAAGACTGAAGTCGTGCACAGTAGCGACGGCATCAAATTCCTGGGTATGGAGATATGCACGGCATACACCCGTATTCGGGATAAGAAGGTCTGCGGGTTTAAGGAGAAGGTGAGGAAGATTACCCGGCGCAACTCGCCGGTCAATCTGGAGAAGGTCATAAAGGACCTTAACCCGGTTCTTCGAGGCTTTGCCAACTACTTTAAAGTGGCAAATTGCAAAGTGGTATTCAGTGCGCTGGCGCAGTGGATCAGGAGGCGCCTTAGAGCTAAACAGCTGGAACTTTGGAAGAAGTCGACACGGCTGCACCGAAGGTTAAGGCAGCTCGGTTATAAGGGAGAGTTCAAGCATATCAAGATGAACTCTTGGCGTAATTCCGCAAGTCCCCTGGCCAATATGGCTCTCTCCAATGATTACCTCCGAGAGCTTGGCCTATTCGACCTGAGCAGAGTACGAACGGCGGCAACCGCCTCAAACTGATGAGGATAGGATGGACATGAGCCGTATACGAGGCCCGTACGTACGGTTCTGTGAGAGGGCTGAGGCGAACCTGATCAGTTCGCCTCACCCTACTCGATCCTTTCTCCCCGATAAGAAGGTGTAGGCCCCAGGTCCTGGTAAAGAAAACCGTTTCTCAACCTCAACCTCTACCTCAACCTGGTTTCTAGCGCCATGTTTGCCTTTACATTAAAACCACCTCTCTGATAGTATACTCAGTTCATGAAGATAAAACGCCTCGAAATTCTCGGTTTCAAATCGTTCCAGGACAAGGTCTCCCTCGACTTCCCCCAGGCCATTACCGGCGTGGTGGGCCCCAACGGCTGCGGCAAGTCCAACGTGGTGGACGCCATCCGCTGGGTCATGGGGGAGCAGTCCGCCAAGAACCTGCGCGGCAAGTCCATGGAGGACATCATCTTTGGCGGCACCGAGTTCAGGAAACCGCTCGGCATGGCCGAGGTGTCGCTCTTCTTCTCCACCGACGACGGTCGGGTACCTGCCAAGTACCTGAACTTCTCGGAAATCCAGGTCACCCGCAGGCTCTACCGGGACGGCGAGAGCGAGTACCTGCTCAACAAGACCCCCTGCAGGCTCATGGACGTGGCCGAGCTCTTCATGGACACCGGGATCGGCGCGCGGGCCTACTCCATCATCGAGCAGGGCAAGATCGGCATGATCCTGCACGCCAAGCCCGAGGAGCGCCGCTTCCTGATCGAGGAGGCGGCGGGGGTCACCAAGTTCAAGGCGAGAAAGGTGGTCGCCCTCAAGAAAATCGAGGCCACCCGGCAGAACCTGCTGCGGATCGGCGACATCATCTCCGAGATCAAGAGGCAGATGAACGGTCTGCAGCGCCAGGCGAAAAAGGCGGAGCGCTTCCGGGAGATCCGGCTCGAATTGAAGGAGATCGAGCTGCTCTTCGCAGCCAAGGGGTACGCGGCGGTCGAAAAGGAGCGGGAAGGACTTGAGACCGAGATTTCCGGTCTGAAGGCGCGCAGCGAGGATTCAGCCGCCAGGCTCGGCGCCGAGGAACTCGCCGTCGAGGGGAAAAAGATCACCCTGCTAGAGACCGAGCGCCAGCTCGCCGCGGCCCAGGAGGAGATCTTCCGCTGGAAGGGCGAGCTGCAGGTAGGCGAGAGCAAGCTGGAGTTCCAGCGGCGCGAACTGGCGAACCTTGAGCGTCACGGCGCCAGGTTCGAGGAGGAGTTGCAGGGGCTCAAGGAACAGCTCGCATCTTCCCAGCGCGAAACGGAGACACTTTCCCAGCAGCGCGGCGCTTTTATCGAGGAGCTTTCATCTGAGGGGGAGTCGCTGGAGAACCGGGAGGCCCTGCTCGAGGATATGGCAGCCGTCGAGGCCGGGGTGACTCGGGAGCTGGACGAGGCGCGGCGCGGCATGTTCGCCGCACTCTCCGAGGGAGCCCAGGCTTCGAACCAGCACGCGGCAGCTGCCAAGAGGCTCGGCATCATCGACGATCGGCTGCAGGCCAGCGCCAGGGAGCGCGTGCTCCTCGCGGAACGGCTGGCGGAGGCGACCCAGAGGGTCGAAGCGCTCCAGGGTGAACTGCAGGAGCTGCGCCGGAACAAGGAACTTTCCGACGAGGAACTGACGCTTGCCAGCGCGCGGGAGTTGGCGCTCAAACAGGCGCAGGAGGCCGGAGAAAAACTCCTGCTTGAGCGCCGCGATCGGCTCTCCGCGGCCGCTTCCCGCCTTACCTCGCTGCAGGAACTCGAAGCACAGTTTGCCGGCTACGGCCAGGGGGTGCGTAACCTCCTGTTAGCCGAGCCCTTCAAAGATGCACCCTTCACCCTGCTCGCCGACGCCCTCGAGGTCGATGAGGAGTTCGAGGTCCCCCTTGAGGCGGTCCTCGGGGAGCGGCTGCAGTACCTTTTGTGCGGCTCCGCCCAGGCGGCCCTCGATGGTGTGGCGCACCTCAAGGGGAGCGCGGGCGGGCGCTGCAGCTTCGTTACCGCACCCCCCTGGTGCGAATTGCCGGGCCAGGTGCCGCCGGAGGCCCCGGCACTGCTCGACAGTGTCGCCGTCGCCGAGCGTTTCGCACCGCTGGTAGCCCCGCTCCTCTCGGGAGCCTATCTGGCGCGGGATCTCGACCACGCGGTCACCCTCGCAGCATCCTTTCCGCACTTCACCTTTGTCACCCGCGACGGGGACCTGGCCCATGCCCGGGGGATCGTGAACGGCGGCTCCGCCGAGCCTGCGCAGCAGGGGATCATCCACAAGAAAAGGGAGATCAAGGGGCTGACCAGCGATGTTGAGCGCCTCACCCTGGAGGTGCAGGAACTCAATCGTCAGCGCGATGCAAGAAGGGAGGAGATCGCCGAAGCCGAGGCGGAGCGGGTTGAGCTCAGGCAGGACCTGCACCGCCTGGAAATCAGGATTCTCAACGCGGAGAAGGATCTGCAGAGCGCCGGCGCCGAATGCCGCAGGGTCGAGGAGAGCGGCGCGGTCCGGGAGATGGAAGAGGACCAGCTCGCCGAGGAGAAGGCGCTCGTAGCAGGGGAACTTGCCCAGGCCGAGGCCAAGAAGGCGCTCGCCGAGGAGCGCAAGCACCTTCTGGAGGGGAGCGTCGAGGCGCTGCAGGCGCGTCTGCAGGGTTCCCGATTCGAGATGGAGGAGGCGCGCGAACTGGTCACCTCGCTCAAGGTTCGGGTGGCAGCCCTCAAAGAGAAAGGGGAGGCGGCCCAGCGGGCGAGCCTTCGCGTGCAGGGACTCAGTGCGGACCTGACGGCGCGCATCAGCTCACGCACCCTCGAGCTCGAAGGCTCCGGCGCCGAGCGAACCCGCCTGTCGGCAGTCATCATTCTTGGCGAAGAGGCGCTCCGTGAGATCGTAGGACGCCAGTTGGCGAGCGAGCAGGCGCTGCTCCTGGTCAGGGACCGTTACGAGGCTGAGGCCGCAGAGGTCCAGGAGCAGGAGGCGCGGCTCAAGTCCGGCCGCGGCGAGGCGGGCGCGCTGCGTGACCTCCTGAGTACCAGAAGCCTCCGACTCTCCGAAGTGTCCATGAAGCTGGGTCACCTGGAAGAGACCATGCAGGAGAAGTACCGGATGGAAATCGCTGATGCCCTGGCCGCCTATGCAGAGCTGGAATGGGACGAGACAGAGCGGGGTGCGCGCCAGGCCGAGTTGCAGCGCTCCATCGACGAGATGGGTGAGGTGAACCTGATGGCGATCGACGAGTTCCGGCAGATGGAGGAGCGCTTTTCCTTCCTGTCTGAGCAAAGGGACGATCTCGATGAGTCGATGAACGCGCTGCAGAAGGCTATCCAGCGGATCAACCGGACCACGCGCAAGCGCTTCCTGGAGACCTTCGAACTGGTGAACGAGAAGTTCAAGCAGGTCTTTCCTCGTCTATTCTGCGGCGGTCACGCGGAGCTTCGGCTTACCGACGAAGAGGACCTCCTCTCGACCGGTCTTGACATAATAGTGCAGCCGCCGGGGAAGAAGCTCCAGAACGTATCGCTTCTGTCGGGCGGGGAGAAGGCGCTCACCGCCGTCGCGCTCATCTTCTCCATCTTCCTGATCAAGCCGTCGCCCTTCTGCCTTCTGGACGAGGTGGATGCGCCGCTCGACGACGCGAACATCGGGAGGTTCAACGAGATGGTGCGGGAGATGAGTGCCGGGTCCCAGTTCATCATCATCACCCACAACAGGGCGACCATGGCGGTTGCGGACACCCTCTACGGCGTCACCATGGAAGAGCCTGGCGTCTCGAAGCTGGTCTCTGTGCGGCTTAACTGCTGAATCGGCGGTAGCAGCAACAGCTGAATCCGGATAGGGCGACTGCTTGATCACGGTAAGGGGCACCTTGGGCTACGATTGTGTATGCAATGCGTTTCTACATGCTTCTTCGGTATTACGCTTTTCAATAAATGGCGGGAGAGAATCTTCCTTGAAGAAAAGGGACCCTCTTTTTCACCATTTAGCGTAGAATCGTCTGGTTGCAGATACTCCGGCTTTCTCTGACTTTATTTACGTTGTTTTTATTTTGTTTTTTCTGGAGCGAGACGTGCCTTTCAAGACATTGCTGACCAAACTCGTTGAGGGCGTGCCGGGGGCGAACGGGGCCATCCTAGCCGACTGGGAGGGAGAATCCGTTGAGCAGTACTCCTACGGCGACCCGTTTGAGATGAAGGTGACCGCCGCACACTGGGGCATACTGCTTACCCTTGTCAAGGGGCTCCAAGAGGAGTTTGCCACCGGGCCGGTGCGCGAAGGGGTGATCAGTACCGATCAGCAGCACGTCATCGTGGGGGCTGTCGGAGACGAGTACGCACTGGTCATGACGTTGAACCAAGAAGCCCTGCCTCTCCTGGCGCTCCGGAGTTTTCGGGAGACAGCAGGACTTTTGCAGAAGGAGATTTACTAGATGGCCGAGGAAAACAAGGGTTTTTTCAAGGGGCTGTTCGGAAGGCTGGTCGACGCTGTCAAGGAGAAGGCTCCCGAAGCCGAAGCGGAAAAGCCTGAGTCTGCGCAGACGCCGGTGGAGGTCCAGGCGCCGCAGACTCCAACTGCTGATCAGACGCCCATACAGTTTCAGGCACCGGTGCAGGCTCCAACCCCTGTGCCGCCGCCGATGCATATCCCGATTCCGGTGCAGGTTCCGGTAGCGTTGCAGACTCCGCAGCAAAAGCCCGGTCCCGCTCCCGTTGAGGACGCGGCCAAGCCGAACTTCTTCGAGCGGCTGAGGCGCGGGCTCAGCAAGACCCACGAGAACATAGTCGGGCGGATGGATACCCTTTTGCTCGGCAAGAAGCGGATCGATACGGACACGCTCGAGGAGCTTGAGGAAATATTGATCACCGCGGACCTTGGGGTGAAGACGACGGTTGACCTGATCAGGACGCTGGAGCAGCGGCTCAAGAGAAACGAGTTGCAGGACGGCGCGGCGCTCAAGAAGGCGCTCAAGGAGGAAATCCTGCTCCGGCTGGTGGCACACTCCTCGCCGCTTGTGGTTTCCGGCAAGGCCCCCTTCGTGATCCTGGTCATCGGGGTAAACGGGGTCGGCAAGACCACCACCATTGGGAAACTCGCCGCGAAATACGCCGGTGAGGGGAAACGTGTGCTGCTTGCCGCCGGGGATACCTTCCGCGCCGCAGCGGCGGAGCAGCTAGAGCTCTGGTCGCAGCGGGTGGGGGCAGACATCGTCCGCCACAAGGAGGGCGCCGACCCGTCCGCCGTCGTCTTCGACGCCTGCAAGGCTGCGACTGCGCGCGGCTGCGACGTTCTGATCATCGATACGGCCGGCCGGATGCATACCAAGGTGAACCTGATGGAGGAAATGAAGAAGATCCGGCGCGTGCTCGCCCGCGAGATTCCCGACGCGCCGCACGAGACGCTGCTGGTGCTCGATGCGGCGACCGGCCAGAACGCCCTGTCCCAGGCGAAGCTGTTCAAGGAGGCGGCCTTCGTCTCCGGAGTCGCCCTCACCAAGCTGGACGGCAGCGCCAAGGGTGGCATCGTGGTGGCGGTGAGTCATGAATTTTCCCTGCCGATTCGTTTCATCGGGGTCGGGGAGACCGTGGATGATCTGCGCGAGTTCGATCCCGCCCAGTTCGTCGAGGCACTTTTTCAATAATTACCTTGACTTTTGCGTACTTGTCGCATAGAGTTTTGCCGCAAAAGGTGTTATATGAACGCTGATTTGTTTGATGAGTTGGAGGGGCGTATCGTCTCCCTGCTGCAGGCCCTGAACGAGCTGAAACTCGAAAATGGCCTGCTGCGGCAGGAAAACGACAGGCTCAGCGAGGAGAGGGGGGGCTTCAAGTCCCGCATCGATTCGATACTGAAGAAGTTGGAAGGGGTCTGACCGATTGATCTCGACACACACTATCAGGGTGCTGGGGAGAGAACTCCAGGTTAAGAGCGCCTCGAGTCCCGAGCATGTAGCGCGGGTCGAAGCCCTGGTCAACGAGAAACTGGCCGAGGCGGGTACTGCAGTAAGCGGCGGGGATAGCCAGGTCGTCACCATCCTCGCCATGATGAACATCGCCGAGGCCTATCTGGCGGTAAAAAACGAGTGCGAAGAAGAGCGCCGCGCATGTCGGGAGCGGGTTGCAGGGCTCCTGGAGCGGCTGGACTGGCAGGCGGATTGAAGTTTCAGGTCTCTTGCGGGAGATTCACCATATAGTAGATCGTTGCACGGTTGCAAAGCATTGCCAGAACCAGCGTGGAAAACATGATTTTCATGACTTCCCGTTTGCTGATAGGTAGCCTAAAGACGCTTAAGTGTCATGTCCTGGGTTAATGGCTGCATCATATAGAGTTCAATGGCGCTTCATTTGAACGCGGCCCTTTCTACCGATACTGTCAACGCGCATCACCCGTCCTTCATCTGCACTCCCCCACCAGAGTTCCTGTCACAAAGGGCGGCCCTTCCGCTCACCCTTCTGCATTGCACTACGGAAAACAGCAGTTTATGCCCAAACGCGCCATCAGAACCGGGATTCTCGCCAAGCGTCGGGAGTTGTCCCCGCAGCAGGTGAGCTGCCTAAGCCTCGCGCTGCAACAACGCCTGTTGGTGCTCCCCGAGTTCCTGCGGGCAAAAGTGCTGGCGCTCTACGCGCCCATCCACCACGAGGTGGAAACTGCGGCCGTGGCAGCGCAGGCGCTCGCAACCGGGAAAACGCTGCTCTATCCGGCGGTCGAGGGGAGCGGAATGGAGTTTCGCCGGGTGCAGAGGTTGGATGAACTCGTCCCCGGGCGCTTCGGGATTCCGGAGCCGTCAGGCGAGTTTTGGGCGCCGCAGCTGGCCGATCTGATCGTGGTCCCCGGGGTTGCTTTCGACAGCTCGGGCCGGCGCATCGGCTACGGCAAGGGGTATTACGACAAGTCGCTGCACCCGCTGGAGGGCTCCGGCAGGCTGGTCGGCTTTTGTTACGATTTTCAGTTGTTTGAGGAGATAGTCGGCGAACCGCATGACGTGACGATGGATTTGATCGTCACCGAAATACGGGTGGTTCGCGTTAATAAAAATATAGGTTAGGGGGTACGCGCAGTGGAAATTTACATTATGATTACGATAATTCTGGTGCTTTTAGCAGGGGGCATTGGCTATGTGATTGGCAACCTGCTTCGCAAAAGGCTTTCCGACTCCCTGGTGGCGAACGCCGAGGGGCTGGCAGCCAAGATGATCGAGGACGCCAAGCGTCAGACCGAAGTCATGGCGATGGAGGCCTCGATTCAGGCCAAGGACGCGGTATACCAGGCTAAAGAGGAACTGGAGAAGCAGTTCGAGCAGGAAACCAGGGACAAGCGCCGCGACCTGCAGACCCTGGAAAAAAGGCTGCAACAGAAAGAGGAAAACCTCGACAAGAAGACCAACGTTTTCGATCAGCGCGATGCTGACTTCCTGAAGAGGGAGCAGGCGCTCGCCGTCAGGGAGCAATCGCTGGTCTCCAAGGAGCTGGCGCACAGCCAGAAGGAGGAGAAGCTCGACGCGCTGGTCGCCGAGCAGAGGGCGAAGCTGGAGCAGATCTCCGGCATGACCTCCGCCGAGGCGAAGAAGTTCCTGATGGACGCCATGGAGGACGAGGCTAAGCTCGACGTGGCCAAGGTCATCAAGGCGATGGAGGAGGAGGCGAAGGAGACCGCCGACAAGAAGTCCAAGGAGATCCTGGCCCTGGCCATGCAGCGCTATGCCGGAGAATACGTGGCCGAGCGCAGCGTCTCAGTGGTGACGCTCCCCTCCGACGAGATGAAGGGGCGCATCATCGGGCGCGAAGGGCGCAACATCCGGGCTCTGGAAGCCGCCACCGGCATCGACCTCATCATCGACGACACCCCCGAAGCGGTTATCCTTTCCGGATTCAACCCGGTCCGGCGCGAGATCGCCAAGCTCTCCCTGCAGAAGCTGATTGCAGACGGCAGGATCCATCCGGGCCGCATCGAAGAGGTTGTCGCCAAAGCTCAGGAGGAAATCGAGCAGTCGATCAAGGAGGCCGGAGACCAGGCCGCTTTCGACCTCGGCGTGCACGGCATTCATCCGGAGGTCCTGAAGCTGATCGGCCGGCTCAAGTTCCGCACCTCTTACAGCCAGAACGTCTACCAGCACTCACTGGAGGTCGCCTTCCTCTGCGGCATCATGGCTGCGGAACTCGGCATCAACGTGAAGCAGGCAAAACGTGCCGGCCTGCTGCACGACCTGGGCAAGGCGGTCGACCACGAGATCGAAGGCTCCCACGCCGTGATCGGCGCGGATATCGCCAAGAAGTACGGCGAGTCGCCCAAGATCGTTCACGCCATCATGGCCCACCACGAAGACGAGAAACCGGCGAGCGTCCTGGCGATCCTGGTGCAGGCAGCCGACGCCCTTTCCGGCGCACGTCCGGGAGCGCGCCGCGAGATGATGGAAACCTACGTGAAGCGTCTGGACGATCTGGAAAGGATCGCCACCTCGTTCGACGGCGTTCTCAACTCCTTCGCCATCCAGGCCGGCCGCGAGATTCGCGTCATGGTGTCGAGCGACATGGTCTCTGACGATCGGGCCAGCTTCCTAGCCCGGGATATCGCCAAGAAGATCGAGACCGAGATGACCTATCCGGGGCAGATCAAGGTGAACGTGATCAGGGAAACCAGGGCAACCGAATATGCCCGTTAAGCTCCTCTTCATCGGCGACATCATCGGCAAACCTGGGCGCGAGGCGCTCTCGCGCGAACTGCACCGGATCGTGGACCGGCACCGGGTGGACCTGGTGATCGCCAACGGCGAGAACGCGGCGGGCGGTTTCGGGCTTACCGCGGAGACGGCGCAGGATCTGTTCAAGTGCGGGGTGCAGATGCTCACCTCCGGAAACCACATCTGGGACAAGAAGGATGCGCTCGACTACATCAAGCGGGAGGAGCGCATCGTTCGCCCGGCCAACTACCCGGAGGGGACCCCCGGCAGGGGGGCCACGGTCGTTAGGACGCCGGGTGGCGTCAAAGTCGGCATCCTGAACCTCGAGGGTCGAGTTTTTATGAACAACCTTGACTGCCCGTTTCGCTGCGCCGACCGGGAGATCGCCAAGCTGAAGGAGGAGACTCCGATCATCTTCGTCGATTTCCATGCCGAGGCTACCTCGGAGAAGGTCTCGCTGGGGTGGCATCTGGACGGTCGCGTGAGTGCCGTAATCGGGACTCACACCCACGTGCAGACCGCGGACGAGCGTATCCTGACGGCGGGGACAGCCTACATGACCGATGCCGGCATGACCGGTGCCTTCGACTCGGTCATCGGGGTACGGAAGGAAGACGCCATCCAGAAGTTCATAACCCAGCGCCCTGCCAAGTTCGAGGTGGCCAAGAAGGATATCCGTATCAACGCAGTCGTGATCGAGGTGGACGAGAAGACCGGTTTGGCATTGAGCATCGAAAGGATCAACATTGCCTGCGGGTAGACCAATTGACAATTGACTGAGGGCAAATTTAAATAACAATTTGATGACGTAGTCTTAAAGGGCTCCGCTCTCTCTGATTGATGGAACTTGGTGGGATTGAGGTCGGGCAACGGTCGACATCAATCTTGATCCTGGCCTGATCTTTCGGAGAGCGGATCCCTTTTACTGCAATTTCAGGGAAAGTATTTTTGGGAGGAAATGATGACTGTTGTAGAGCAGATGGAGATCATCAAGAGGGGGGCCGTCGAGATCCTGGTGGAGAAGGAGCTGGTTGAAAAGCTCGAGAAATCCATCAAGACCGGCGTACCGCTCAAGATCAAGGCCGGTTTCGATCCGACCGCGCCGGACCTGCATCTGGGGCACACGGTGCTGCTGCACAAGTTGTGGCAGTTCCAGAAGCTGGGCCATGAAGTCTATTTCCTGATCGGCGACTTCACCGGCATGATCGGCGATCCGACCGGCAAGTCCGAGACCCGCAAGGTCCTGACCCGCGAGGATGTCCTCAAGAACGCCGAAAGCTACAAGGAGCAGGTCTTCAAGATACTCGATCCCGAGCTCACCAAGGTCGTCTTCAATTCGGAGTGGCTCGGTCAGCTCTCCGCCTCCGACATGATCGGTCTTGCCTCCAAGTACACGGTGGCCCGGATGCTGGAGCGCGAGGATTTCAGCAACCGCTTCTCGAACCAGCTCCCGATCAGTATCCACGAGTTCATGTACCCCCTGGTGCAGGGCTACGACTCGGTCGCACTGAAGGCGGATGTAGAACTCGGCGGGACCGACCAGAAATTCAACCTGCTGGTCGGGCGCGAACTGCAGCGGGAGTGGGGGCAGGCGCCGCAGACCGTCATCACCATGCCGCTACTGGAAGGGCTGGACGGTGTCAACAAGATGAGCAAGTCGCTCGGCAACTACATAGGCATTAATGAGCCTGCCGGCGAGATTTTCGGCAAAATCATGTCCGTCTCCGACCAGCTGATGCTGCGTTATTATGAACTTCTGAGCGATCTCAACCTCTTGGAGATTGAGGCACTCAAGGAAGGGCTGAAGGATGGCAGCGTCCATCCGATGGCGGCGAAAAAGTCGCTGGGCCGCGAGCTGGTTGCCCGCTATCATGGAGAGGCTGCCGCGGGACAGGCTGAGGAGAACTTCGTAAGCCGTTACCGCGACAACCAGACGCCCGACGAGATGCCGGATTTCACCCTGAAGGCGGACGGAAAAAAGGTACTGCTATGCCGGGTGTTGTCGGAGACGGGTCTTGCCAAGTCCAACAGCGAAGGGCGGCGTTCCATCCAGGGGGGCGGCGTAAAGGTGAATGGTGAAAAGATCACTGATGAGAATCAGGAGATTGATTGCGCTGCGGAATATGTCATCCAAGTCGGAAAGCGCCGCTTTGCCAGGGTGCGCTTCGAGTAAACTTCATTTTGTGCCAACATTTCCACGAAGGGGCGATGCAGTTTATCGCCCCTTTTTTTAAGAGACCCTTTCCCGGTGGCGAGGGAGAGATAAGGTCAGATGAGATAACGCCAGGTCCTTTCTCCCGCAACTGGGCGTCTTGCTTAACTCTTTTCCCGCATTGGCGAAATGAAATTATAAAGGCGTTGACGCTCGGGTATGCTTTTGTTATAACCACACCTCGCTGACGAACGAGGCGCTTCTCTAAAAAGAAAAAGCCCCGGTCTAAAGAAAAGATGTTGACAGCATGAAACAGTTTTGTTATAAAGTTTGGCTACGCAGGGCAGCTCTTTGCAACCGAATACGAACCGGCAGGAAAAAGGATGAGAGCTTAACTGCCTAACGGTACGCGACTCTTCTTCCCGGACCGCTCGAAAGAGATTGTCCTCCG
>Ga0209125_1002718_pt1 | contig 13119 bp, 12 predicted proteins | sample BarGraIncub1131A_FD_184503 | JGI IMG/M metagenome (GOLD analysis project Ga0209125, IMG submission 184503) | Arctic peat soil microbial communities from Barrow, Alaska - Barrow Graham LP Incubations 11-31A (SPAdes) (version 2) | ecosystem: Environmental > Terrestrial > Soil > Wetlands > Peat... | reverse complement strand
GCTGGACGAGGCGGACTTCCGGTCCCGCGCCCGCAGCTTCCGCGAGGGTTTCGAGCGTGCGTTCGCCACCATCGGGACGCACGTCGACGTCTACTACGCCGGCAAGGCGTTCCTGTGCACGGCCGTCGCGCGGTGGGCGCACGAGGAGGGTCTGCGGATCGACACCTCCACGGGTGGTGAGCTGGCCGTCGCGCTGCGCGCCGGTATTCCCGGCGCAGACATCGGCCTGCACGGCAACAACAAGTCCGACGCGGAGATCGCCCGGGCGCTGGAGGCCGGCGTCGGGCGGATCGTGATCGACTCCCTCGGTGAGGTCGACCGGGTGGCCGACGCCGTCCGGTCCCGCGGCGACGGCCGACGGGCCCCGGTCATGGTGCGCGTCACCACGGGCGTGCACGCCGGGGGCCACGAGTACGTCTCCACCGCGCACGAGGACCAGAAGTTCGGGCTCTCGATCAGCGGCGGCCGCGCCCTCGAGGCGCTCCGGGCCGTGCTGGCACGGCCCGAGCTGGACCTGATCGGGGTGCACTCGCACATCGGCTCCCAGATCCTCGACCCGTCGAGCTTCGAGGTCGCGGCCCGTCGGGTGCTCGAGCTGCGTGCCGAGCTGGCCACGCTCACCGGCCACCTGATGCCGGAGGTCGACCTCGGCGGGGGCTTCGGGATCGCGTACACCCCCGGCGAGGTCCCGTTGGACCCGGTGCGGGTCGCCAAGGACGTGGCCGGCGTCGTGGACGCCACCTGTGCCGAGCTGGGCACGCCGGTGCCGCGGATCTCTTTCGAACCGGGACGGGCGATCGTCGGGCCGACCACGCTGACCCTGTACACGGTGGGCACCGTGAAGCCGGTCACCGTCGACGAGCGGCTCACCCGGCTGTACGTGTCGGTGGACGGGGGGATGAGCGACAACCTGCGACCGGCGCTGTACGGCGCGCGGTACACCGCTGCCCTGGTGTCGCGCGCTGCCGGGGCGGACCTGGTCCCGGCCAGGGTCGTCGGCAAGCACTGCGAGAGCGGGGACATCCTCGTGCACGACGTCCAGCTGCCCGCCGACATCGCGCCGGGCGACCTGCTCGCTGTTCCGGCGACAGGTGCCTACGGACGCTCGATGGCGTCGAACTACAACCACGTCCCCCGGCCGCCGGTGGTCGCGGTGCGCGACGGCGTCGCCCGGGTCATCGTCCGCCGCGAGACCGAGCAGGACCTGCTGGCGCTCGACGTCGGCTGAGCGGTGTCCGCTGCACGTCTCGCTCGGATCTGCGCGTCCGAGACCCCGATCCGAGCGAGACGTGCTGGCGGGCGGCGGCGGACAGTGCCCCGGCGAGCACCCCTTCACCCGTATCCTTGGCACGCCCTCGGCCCCGCCGCGGGGTGCACGGATCGTTCGGACGGCCCTTGGCTCGGCTGACGCAGACGAAGAGGTGGCAGGTGGCATCCCACGACGGCCCGGTACGGGTGGCCCTGCTCGGCTGCGGAACCGTCGGTACCGAGGTGGCCCGTTTGCTGATCAGCCACGCCGACGACCTGGCGGCACGCGTCGGTGCGCCGCTGGAGCTGGTCGGGATCGCCGAGCGCACCCTTGACGCCCCCCGCGACCCGGCCATCGACCGTGGGCTGCTGACCACCGACTGGGCCGGACTGGTGGCTCGGGCCGACATCGTGATCGAGCTGATCGGCGGCCTGGAGCCGGCCCGGACCATGCAGCTGCAGGCCATCGCCGGGGGTGCATCGGTCGTCACCGCGAACAAGGAGCTGTTGGGCAAGGACGGGCCAACCCTGTACGCGGCCGCCGAAGCAGCCGGGGTCGACCTGTACTTCGAGGCCGCGGTCGGCGGCGCCATCCCGTTGATCCGCCCGGTCCGCGAGTCTCTCGCCGGGGACCGGATCACCCGGGTGCTCGGGATCGTCAACGGCACCACCAACTACGTGCTGGACCAGATGGCCACGACCGGTGAGGAGCTCGGCCAGGCCGTCAAGCAGGCGCAGGAGCACGGCTACGCCGAGGCCGACCCAACGGCGGACGTCGAGGCCTACGACGCCGCCGCGAAGGTGGCGATCCTGGCCTCCCTCGCCTTCCACACCCGGGTGAGCACGGCAGATGTGTACCGAGAGGGCATCACCGCGATCACCCCTGAGGACGTGGCATGGGCGGCCGAGACCGGCCATGTGATCAAGCTGCTCGCGGTGGCCGAGCGCACTCCCGCGGACGGCGGGGGCAGCTCGGGGATCGTCGTCCGGGTGCACCCGGCGCTGGTGCCGAACGAGCACCCGCTCGCCGGCGTGCGGGGTGCTTTCAACGCCGTGTTCGTCGAGGCCGAGGCTGCCGGTCCGCTGATGTTCTACGGCAAGGGAGCCGGCGGCGTGCCGACGGCCAGTGCGGTCCTCGGCGACGTTGTCACCATCGCGCGGCACCTGGTGCATGGCGGGCGCGGACCGATCGAGTCCCGCTACGCCGACCTCCCCGTGCTGAGCATGGCGGACGCGGTCACCCGCTACCAGGTGCGGCTGCGGGTCGCGGACCGGCCCGGTGTGCTGGCCAAGGTCGCCCAGGCGTTCGCCGCCAACGGGGTGTCGATCGAGGCCGTTCGGCAGTCCGGCAGCCGGGGCGACCACGCCGACCTGCTGGTGGTGACGCACGCCGCGCGGGAGGCGGCGCTGTCCGCCACTGTCGCGATGCTGGATGGTCTTGACGTGGTGAGCGCGGTCCTGTCCGTGCTCAGGGTCGAAGGAGCCTAGGTGGCACAGCTTTGGCGTGGGGTGATCGCCGAGTACGGCGACCACCTCCCCGCGCACGTCAAGGAACGCGTCGTGACCCTGGGGGAGGGCGGCACGCCGCTGGTCCCTGCGCCGCTGCTGTCCGAGCTGACCGGCGCGGACGTGTACCTGAAGGTCGAGGGGATGAACCCGACCGGTTCGTTCAAGGACCGCGGGATGACCACCGCGATCTCCTCGGCGGCCGCCCGCGGGATCCGCACCGTGATCTGTGCATCGACCGGGAACACCTCGGCGTCGGCCGCCGCCTACGCGACCGCCGCCGGGATGGTCTGCGCGGTCCTGGTGCCGGACGGCAAGATCGCGATGGGCAAGCTGAGCCAGGCCGTCGCGCACGGCGCCCGGCTGCTGCAGGTGGACGGCAACTTCGACGACTGCCTGGTCGCCGCCCGCAAGCTTGCCGAGAGCTACCCGGTCGAGCTGGTGAACTCGGTCAACCCCGACCGGATCCAGGGACAGAAGACCGCGGCCTTCGAGATCGTCGACGTCCTCGGTGACGCGCCCGACGTGCACGTCCTGCCGGTCGGCAACGCCGGGAACATCACCGCGTACTGGATGGGTTTCACCGAGTACGCCACTGACGGGTTGGCGACGCACGCGCCGATGATGTGGGGCTTCCAGGCCGCGGGCGCGGCCCCGATCGTGCTCGGCCACCCGGTCGACGAGCCGGAGACCATCGCCACCGCGATCCGGATCGGCAACCCGGCCTCCTGGCAGCAGGCGGTCGCGGCGCGCGAGGAGTCCGGTGGGCTGATCGAGGCGGTCACGGACACCCAGATCCTCGCGGCCCACCGGCTGCTGTCCGCACGGGTCGGCGTCTTCGTCGAGCCGGCGTCCGCGGCAGGGGTGGCCGGCCTGCTGATGCTCGCCGAGGCCGGCCGGGTGCCTGCGGGGGCCAGGATCACCGTGACCGTCACCGGCCACGGCCTCAAGGACCCGCAGTGGGCCTTGCGCGGTGCGGATGGCTCGCCTGTCGAGCTGGTGCGTGTCACACCCGACGTCGTGTCGATCGCCGACGCGCTCGGGCTCGGCTGAGAGGAGACGTCCCGATGCGGCTGGGCAGCGACCACGTGCGAGTGCGGGTGCCCGCGACGAGCGCCAACCTCGGTCCGGGTTTCGACTCGATGGGCCTCGCCCTCGCTCACTACGACACGATCGAGATCCGGGCGCTGGGCAGCCCTGAGGTCACCGTCGAGGTGTTCGGCGAGGGTGCAGGCGAGCTGCCCACCGGTGAGGACCACCTGATCGTGCGCGCGATCCGAGCGGCCCTCGACGACGTCGGAGCACCCCAGGTGGGGCTGCACCTGCGCTGCGTCAACCGGATCCCGCACGGGCGCGGCATGGGCTCTTCGGCTGCGGCGGTGGTCGCGGGCATCCTGGCCGTGCGCATGCTGATCGGGGACCCGCGGGCACTGGGCAACACCGCAGCGTTCAAGATCGCCACGCAGTTCGAGGGCCACCCGGACAACGCCGCGCCGGCGATCCTCGGTGGGGCCACCGTGTCGTGGACCGGTGCCGACGGGCCGCATGCAACGGTCCTGCCGGTGCACCCGGAGGTCGTGCCGGTGGTTCTGGTCCCGGATCAGCGGTGCGCCACCCTGACCGCACGCGGGGTGCTGCCGGCGACCGTCCCGCACGCGGACGCCGCCTTCACCGCGGGCCGCGCCGCCCTGCTCGTCCAGGCCCTCTGCCATCGCCCCGAGCTGCTCTACGAGGCCACCGCCGAACGTCTGCACCAGGAGTACCGGGCGCGGGTGATGCCGGAGACCATCCAGCTGGTGCACGCGCTGCGCGACGCCGGCCAGGCTGCCGTCGTCTCCGGAGCAGGCCCCTCCGTGCTGGTCCTGGAGCGCGCGTCCGACGGTGACGTCGGTGCCCAGGTGCGCAAGGAGATCCTCGCGGCGGTCGGCTCCGTCTGGACGGTGCTCATGCCGGGCATCGCGACCGACGGGGCGCTCGCTGAGCGGATCTGAACGGCGCAAGGCGCCTGTTCCGCTCGGTCGAGCGGCGAGTTCCGGGTGGCCGGGCGGTGCCGGCCCGCCACCAGGCTGGGGCGCGCACGAGCAGGTCCGAGGGTGGTACCGTTGGGCATCCCCCCGGAACCCTGAGCGGTGACCTCGGCGGCCATGCATCTGGCCACGCGGTACGGCGGGGAACCCGCCACCTCCATCGACCTCCAGTCGATCCTGTGGCAGGACAGCGCTGCCGGACTCGATCCGGGCGTTCAGACCATGCGGCCCTCCACAGCGAGCAGGCCGCCGACGAGGGGGAAGGACCTTCGTGACCGAGACCATCCATGCTGCGACGAGTGACGCATCAGCGGAACCGCGCAGCACCGCCCGGAGCGGCGCGCTCACCAACCTGCGCCTGCCCGAGCTGCAGACCCTGGCGGCCGACCTGGGAGTGGCCGGCACGTCCGGGATGCGCAAGGTCGATCTGATCGACGCGATCAAGGAGCGTCGCGGTGGGGGGCGCTCGGTGTCCCGCAACGACGCACCGCGGGTCGAGCAGGTCGTGCGGAACGAGCCGGAGGCTCGCCGCGACGGGATGGCGCGCGCGAGCGTTGCCACCACCCGCACCGACCGCCGGGACCGCGCCGAGGAGGCCCTCGAGAACGAGACACCCGACGAGCGGGCGGCCCGCGCCGCAGCGGCTGCTCGCGCCGTCACCGAAGACCGACCCCGGCGGGCGGGCCGGCCGGCCGGGCCTCCTGGTGAGCAGGTGGACGGCGCCCAGCCCGACGCCCGGCGCGACAACCGTCAGGACAACCAGCGCGACGGCAACCGCCAGGACGGCAACCGTCAGGACAACCAGCGCGACGGCAACCGCCAGGACGGCAACCGCCAGGACGGCAACCGCCAGGACAACCAGCGCGACGGCAACCGTCAGGGCATCCAGCGCCTGGACGACGACGACACCAGTGGCGGCCGTCGCCGTCGGGGCCGCTACCGCGACCGCGACCGCAACAAGCGGCGCCCCGGGCGACCGGGCCAGGGCGACCTCGCCGGATACGACGACATCGAGGTCACCGACGACGACGTCCTGCTGCCCGTTGCCGGGATCCTCGACATCAAGGACAACTACGCGTTCGTGCGCACCTCCGGCTACCTGCCCGGTGACAGCGACGTGTACGTCTCGATGAACCAGGTCAAGAAGAACGGTCTGCGCAAGGGCGACGCCGTCATCGGCGCGGTCCGTCAGCCGCGCGAAGGCGACCAGCCGCCGCAGGGGCGCAACTCCAAGGTGAACGCGCTCGTGCGGCTGGACTCGATCAACGGGATGTCTCCCGATGAGGCGCACAACCGGCCGGAGTTCGGCAAGCTCACGCCGCTGTACCCGCAGGAGCGCCTGCGCCTGGAGACGCTGCCGAACATCATGACCACCCGGGTGATCGACCTGGTGGCGCCGATCGGCAAGGGCCAGCGTGGCCTGATCGTCTCCCCGCCCAAAGCGGGCAAGACGCTCGTGCTGCAGGCCATCGCCAACGCGATCACCACCAACAACCCAGAGGTCCACCTCATGGTCGTGCTCGTCGACGAGCGGCCTGAGGAGGTCACGGACATGCAGCGCACGGTGAAGGGCGAGGTCATCGCCTCGACCTTCGACCGGCCGGCGGACGATCACACGACCGTCGCCGAGCTGGCCATCGAACGGGCGAAGCGTCTGGTCGAGCTGGGCCAGGACGTCGTGGTGCTGCTGGACTCGATCACCCGACTGGGCCGGGCATACAACATCTCCGCCCCGGCGTCCGGCCGGATCCTGTCCGGTGGTGTGGACTCCAGTGCGCTGTACCCGCCCAAGCGGTTCTTCGGCGCCGCTCGGAACATCGAGTTCGGCGGCTCCCTGACCATCCTGGCCACGGCCCTGGTGGAGACCGGGTCCAAGGCGGACGAGGTCATCTTCGAGGAGTTCAAGGGCACCGGGAACATGGAGCTCAAGCTCTCCCGCCAGCTCGCGGACAAGCGGATCTTCCCGGCGGTGGACGTTGACGCCTCCGGCACCCGCCGCGAGGAGATCCTGATCCCGGCAGACGAGCTGAAGATCAACTGGAAGCTCCGGCGGGTGATGAGCGCACTGGACTCCCAGCAGGCGATCGAGCTGCTGCTGTCCAAGCTGCGCGACACGCAGTCCAACGTGGAGTTCCTGCTGCAGGTGCAGAAGACGACACCGACCGCGCCCGGCCAGCGCGACGACTGAGGCACCGCGCCGGGACTTTTTCCGGTCCCGGTGTGGTTCTGGCAGACTGTCCCCTTGCTCGACGGTTCACGTGGGCTCCCGCCCACGACCCGTCGGCGATCGATGAGGAGAGATCCGTGAAGAAGGACATCCACCCGAAGTACGTGGAGACCACCGTGACGTGCACGTGTGGCAACACGTTCGTCACCCGCAGCACCGCGACGTCGGGTCAGATCCACGCCGACGTGTGCAGCAACTGCCACCCGTTCTACACGGGCAAGCAGAAGATCCTCGACACCGGTGGCCGCATCGCCCGGTTCGAGGCGCGGTACGGCAAGCGCGCCGCCGCCGCCAAGTAGCTCTCCGTCACGCCGGCGGGACCTCCCGGTCCCGCCGGCGCTGTCATGCTGACCGGCGAGCGAGGGAGAGCGATGGGGCACCAGTTCGGGGCCGTCGAGGCGCTGCTGACCGAGCACGCGAGCATCGAGTCCGCCCTTGCCGACCCGGCGGTGCACGCCGACCCGCAACGTGCTCGCGCCCTCGGCCGCCGGTACGCCGAGCTGGGCCGGGTCGTCGCTGCCTACCGGGCATGGCAACGGGCCGACGGCGACGCCGCGGCCGCTGCTGAGATGGCAGAGGACCCGGCGATCGCCGCGGAGCTTCCTGCGCTGTCCGAGGCGTCCGGGCATGCGGCGGAGACGCTCCGCAGGCTCCTGGTGCCGCGGGACCCCGACGACGCCCGCGACGCCATCCTGGAGGTCAAGGCGGGGGAGGGCGGCGAGGAGTCCGCGCTGTTCGCCGGCGACCTGCTGCGGATGTACACCCGGTACGCCGAGCGCCGTGGCTGGGTCGCGGAGGTGCTCGACTCCACGGGCTCCGACCTGGGCGGGATCAAGGACGCGACGGTCTCGATCCGCTCCCGGGGCGCAACGGCGCCGGCGGACGGCGTCTGGGCGCACCTGAAGTACGAGGGCGGCGTGCACAGGGTGCAGCGCGTCCCGGTGACCGAGTCGCAGGGCCGCATCCACACGTCCGCTGCGGGCGTGGTGGTGCTCCCCGAGGTCGAGGACGAGGCCGAGGTGCAGATCGACCCCGCTGACCTGCGCATCGACGTCTACCGGTCGTCCGGACCGGGCGGGCAGTCGGTGAACACCACGGACTCCGCGGTCCGGATCACCCACCTGCCGACCGGCACTGTCGTGTCGTGCCAGAACGAGAAGTCCCAGCTGCAGAACAAGGAGCAGGCGATGCGCATCCTGCGGGCCCGGCTGCTGGCCGCGCAGCAGGAGCAGGCCGCGGCCACCGCCTCGGAGCTCCGCCGCTCGCAGGTCCGCACGGTGGACCGTTCGGAACGGATCAGGACCTACAACTTCCCGGAGAACCGGATCGCCGACCACCGCACGGGGTTCAAGGCCTACAACCTCGACCAGGTGCTCGACGGCGACCTCGACCCCGTGGTCCGTTCGGCGATCGATGCCGACGAGGCGGCCCGGCTGGCCGCTGCCACAGGGTGAGCACCCGGTGAGCGAGCAGACCCCGAGCGGCGGTGGGCGCCCGAGCCTGCGCGATGCGGTCCGTGCCGCGACGGCTCTGCTCGCCGAGGCAGGGGTCCCGTCCGCCGACCACGACGCGCGGACACTCGCCGCCCATGTGCTGGGCCTCGAGCGCGTCGAGCTCGCGCTCGCACCCGTCCTGCCAGATTCCTTCGCCGACGCGTACGCAGAGCTGGTCCAGCGCCGACGCCTCCGGGAGCCCCTGCAGCACATCGTCGGCTGGGCGCCGTTCCGGCACCTGACCCTGACCGTGCGGCCTGGGGTGTTCGTGCCCCGTCCGGAGACCGAGTCGGTGGCGCAGGTCGCTGTCGACGAGGTGCGCAGCCGGCCGACGACAGCCGAGCGGCCGTTGGTCGTCGACCTGTGCTGCGGTGCCGGCGGCATCGCGATCGCCGTCGCGACGGAGACCGACGCCCGGGTGGTCGCGGTCGACGTCGCCCCGGAGGCCGTGGCTCTGACCAGGCAGAACGCAACGTCCTGCGGTGCCGACGTGCAGGTGGTCCAGGCCGACGTCGCCGACCAAGGCATGCTCGCCGAGCTGGCGGCCGTTGTGGACGTCGTGGTCGCCAACCCGCCGTACATCCCGCCGGGCGCGGTGCCGATCGACCCGGAGGTGCGCGACCACGATCCGGACATCGCCCTGTACGGCGGCGGGCCGGACGGGCTGGCGGTGCCAGGTGCCGTTGTGGCGGCTGCGGTCCGCCTGCTGCGGCCGGGCGGCCTGCTGGTGATGGAGCACGCGGACGTCCAGGGTCCCGCCGCCCGCGAGCTGGTCGCGGTCACCGGGGCTTTCCACGACGTGCGAACCCTGCCGGACCTGGCCGGCCGGGACCGGATGGTGGTGGCGCGCCGGACCGACGCGTCCCGCCCATCGCGCCCGGCGTGAAAGACTCGGCCTCCGTGACGGTCATGGACTGCACCGAACCGGCCTCCTGGGGCCCGGCCATCGACGAGGCCGTCAATGTCCTGGCGCGCGGCGCTCTGGTGGTGCTGCCGACGGACACCGTCTACGGGATCGGTGCGGACGCGTTCGCCCCCGCCGCCGTCGCCGCGTTGCTGGCCGCGAAGGGGCGCGGACGCCAGATGCCGCCGCCCGTCCTGGTGCCCGCGGTGGCGACCGTCGACGGTCTGTGCGCCCAGGTGCCCGAGGCGGCCCGACGCCTGATGGAGGCCTTCTGGCCGGGCGCCCTGACGATCATCTGCCGCGCACAGCCCTCGCTCGCCTGGGATCTGGGGGACACCAGCGGCACGGTCGCCGTGCGGATGCCGAACCACCCTGCGGCCCTTGCGCTGCTCCGCCGCACCGGGCCGCTGGCGGTGTCCAGCGCCAACCGCACCGGTGGGCCGGCTGCCATGACGGCCGAGGAGGCCCGCGACCAGCTCGGCGATGCGGTCGCGCTCTATCTGGACGGCGGTCGGGCACCGGGCGGGGTGGCGTCCACCATCGTCGACGCCACCGGGGAACGACTCAGGGTGGTCCGGGCGGGAGCTCTCGACCTGACGACCCTGCGCTCGGTCGTCGAGGGCGTCGAGGGCGTCGAGGGCGTCGAGGCGGGCGAGGCCGGGTGAGGGTCTACCTGCTGGTGATGCTGGTCGCCGCGGCGGTCACCTACCTGACCACGCCCCTGGCCCGGTGGCTGGCGCTGCGCTCCGGCGCGATCACCGCCGTGCGTGACCGGGACGTGCACGAGGTGCCGATCCCCCGCATGGGTGGGGTGGCGATGCTCCTCGGCATGGCGGCGGCCCTGGTGTTCGCCTCGCAGATTCCCTTCCTCGAGGGCGAGTTCACCGGGGCGTTGACGGCGTGGGCGATCCTGGGTGGCGCGGCCCTCGTCTGCCTGCTCGGGGCTGCCGACGACATCTGGGAGCTCGACTGGGTGACCAAGCTGGTCGGGCAGGTGCTTGCGGCCGGCCTGATGGCCGGGGTCGGCCACGTGCAGCTGTTGGCGCTGCCCCTCGGGGAGGGGGGCGGGCTGATCGGGTCCGGTTGGCTCTCGCTGGCCGCGACGGTGCTCGTGATCGTCGTCGCGATCAACGCGGTGAACTTCGTCGATGGCCTGGACGGGCTCGCCGCCGGCCTGATCGCCATCGGCGGCTCGGCGTTCTTCATGTACACCTACGTGCTGACCACACAGACCAGCCCGCTGGACCACTCCAACCTCGCCAGCCTCGTGCTCGCCGTGCTCGTCGGAGCCTGCCTTGGCTTCCTGCCGCACAACTTCTACCCCGCCCGGATCTTCATGGGCGACTCCGGGGCGATGCTGATCGGCCTGAGCATGGCGGCGGCGGCGATCCTCGTCACGGGCCAGCTGAACTCTCTGGTCGCCGGCCAGGCCGGGCCGGTCGAGGTCACCGCTCGCCAGCAGTTCCCGGCGTTCCTGCCGCTGCTGCTGCCGGTCGCGGTCCTGCTCCTGCCCCTGCTCGACATGGGTCTTGCGGTGGTGCGCCGCGTGGGCACCGGCAAGTCGCCGTTCCACCCCGACCGGCGGCACCTGCACCACCAGCTGCTCCAGCTCGGCCACACGCACCGCCGGGCCGTCCTGATCATGTACCTGTGGACGGCGCTGTTCGCGTTCGGTGGTGCGGCCCTGGTGTGGTGGACCACCGAACGAGTGCTGTGGACCGTCGGGGTGGGCGCCGTCGTGGCGCTCGCCCTCACCCTCGGCCCGCTGCGTGGCCGGGCGCGGGTTCGCAACGGGTCAGCGGCGTCGTGATGGCCGAGCCGACGACGTCGGATGCCATGCGCGCCGTCTTCCGGACGGCACTGCGCGACGTCCTGCTGCTCACGGTCGCTGTGACGGTCATCGGGACCGTCCTCGGAGTCGTCCTGGTGGGGCAGCGCGGGCTGTGGGGCGGCATCCTTGGCGGCGTCGTCGTCCTCCTCGTCGGAGGCACAACACCGATCACGATGCTGCTCACGGCACGCGCATCGCTGACCGCAGCTCTGGGCGCGGTGGCTGGTGGATGGCTGGTCAAGACGGTGATCGTGCTGGTCGCCGTCGTGGCCCTGCGAGGTGCCGACCTGGTGGACCCGCGGGTGTTGACGCTCGTGGTGGTGGCGGGCCTGCTGGGCTCCGTCGTGGTGGACGCCCGCGCCGTGCTGTCCGGTCGCGTGCCGTACATCGACACGGGCGCAGCCACGCAGCCCGGTGACTCCCGCGAGCCGTCCGGCGAGGCCGACAGCGAGTAGGAATCCGGTCCCTGGCCGGCCCGTCCCGCGGGATGGGGAGAGCGGCCGTCCCGGATGGTGGTGGCCCACCATACGTTAGGATTTGGCCGATCCAGATACGTCCGCTGTGGGCGCGTGCCCGCCTCCGGGTAACCCCACCGACCAGCCCAGGAGACCGTCCTGTCCACCGTCGCGACGATCGTGCTTCTCGCCGCCTCAGGGGACGACGGCGGGATGCACATCCCGTCGATCGCCGAGTTCTTCCCGCCGGTGATCGCGTTCGAAGGGACGATCTTCGAGATCAACCGGATCACGCTGGTGCGTCTCGTCTCGGCGCTCGCGGTCAGCCTGCTCTTCTGGGCGGCCGCCAGACGGGCGCAGCTGGTTCCCGGGCGGGCACAGAACATGGCCGAGATGGCGCTCGACTTCGTCCGGGTGAACATCGCCGAAGAGGTCCTGGGTGAGCGGCGTGCACGACCGCACGTCCCGCTGCTCACGGTGATGTTCTTCGCGATCGTTGCGATGAACATCACCGGTGTCGTCCCGTTGCTCAACATCGCTTCGACTTCCGTGGTGACGGTCCCGCTGCTGCTGGCCGTCGTCGCCTGGATCGCGTTCGTGGTCGCCGGTATCAAGGCGCACGGTGCGATCGGGTTCGTGCGCGCGAGCCTGTTTCCGTCGGGTGTGCCGTGGCCGATCTACATCATCCTGGCGCCGATCGAGCTGATCTCGACCTTCATCCTGCGCCCGGCGACGCTGACGGTCCGGTTGATGGCCAACATGCTCGCCGGGCACCTGCTGCTCGTCATGTTCTTCTCGATGACCAGCTTCTTGTTCGTCGAGACGAGCGGGCTGATGAAGGGGCTCGGGGTCCTGACCTTCGGCGCGGCCTTCGCGTTCACCCTCTTCGAGATCTTCGTCGCGGTGCTCCAGGCGTACATCTTCACGCTGCTGACCGCGGTGTACATCAGCCTTGCCCAGGAGGCGCACTGAGCATGTCCGTAGCCGGCGGCCTCTGCGGTGGTCGCCGGTAGCACAAGGATCCAGCACAGCACGGTCCGGACACCCCGTCCGGCCGGTGACGGAAGGAAGCCCACTTGTGAACATCGTCGGCAACATCGCCACAATCGGCTACGGACTGGCGACGCTCGGCCCGGCGCTCGGCATCGGCCTCCTCGTGGCCAAGACCCAGGAGAGCGTGGCCCGCCAGCCCGAGGTGGCCGGCCAGCTGCGGATCAACATGTTCATCGGCATGGCCCTGGTCGAGGCGCTCGGCCTGATCGGGCTGGTTGCGGGTCTGCTGTTCTGATGGTCCGACTGCTGCCGCTGCTCGCCGCCGCCGGGGGTGGGGACGTCCCCAAGGGCATCGCGATCTTCTTCCCGCCGCTGTACGACATCTTCTGGTCCTCGGTAGCGCTCGGGATCATCGCCGTGGTGTTCTGGAAGAAG
>Ga0209125_1002717_pt1 | contig 13122 bp, 8 predicted proteins | sample BarGraIncub1131A_FD_184503 | JGI IMG/M metagenome (GOLD analysis project Ga0209125, IMG submission 184503) | Arctic peat soil microbial communities from Barrow, Alaska - Barrow Graham LP Incubations 11-31A (SPAdes) (version 2) | ecosystem: Environmental > Terrestrial > Soil > Wetlands > Peat... | reverse complement strand
ATCCTATGGTCATTTCATTTTACAACTTACTCCGTTTTCTTGCAAAATTAACTTGTACATTTTTGGTGAAAAATCAGGGAATTTCTAGGGTTTCTATTCTTTCTGACTTAATTGCTGGCAATTGTTCAGACAACACCTCTCAAACAATACAAGCATATATCCCAGTGATGAGAGAGATATGTGGTGAAGCAAAATCGGATGAGGAAATTTATCTGTCCACGCACATTTTAATTACAACTCTTCAATCCGCATTTTTAAGAAGAGATGTTTTTATGCAAAATGCGAAAGTTGATTTCTACGATATTAAGCAGCGAGAACGATATATTGATATGGTAGTAGAAATTATTTTAAGGTAGCGAAGTAGCATATCAATGGAAAATTACAAATTTAATTATTATTTTATTTAGTATGTGAAAGGGGTGTTATAAATGAAAGTCATTGCGATTATGGGAAGTCCTCATAAAGGTAAGGGATACAAAATTGTTCAAAAGATAGAAACTGAGTTGAAACAAATAGACAATGTAGAGTTTAAATATATATTTCTTAGTGAGGTTAATTTTCAAATGTGCAAAGGTTGTTTTGCTTGTATATCTAAGGGGGAAACATTTTGTTGTTTAAAAGATGACAAGGAAAGTATCGAACAAGAAATTCTGAAGGCAGATGGTATAATTCTTAGTTCGCCGGGATATGCACAGAATGTTAGTTGGTTAATGAAGAATTTTATTGACCGTTTTGCCTATAGTTTGCACAGACCTAAATTTTTCAATCAGTCACTTATGCTTGTTGCTAACGGTGGTTCTGGGTTAAGCAAAGTTATTAAAGCACTTTCGCTTACTTTGGGTGGGAGTAACAAAGCATGTGAATTAAGTATAATGACTACCCCCTGGGAAACTACTAAAAAGTATGAAGATGAGACTGATAAAAATATAAAAAGAACCACAAGTAAATTTTATAAATCAATGAAAAGTAAAAAAGAAGTATCTCCACAATTAGGTAATTTAATATGGTTTAATATTTTCAAAAGGATTTCAAGCATTTCAAAGGAGAATTTATTTGCTGATTATAAATACTACAGTGAAAAGCAGAATTATTTCTATCATATCAAAGTGAACCCTTTGAAAAGCTTTGTTGCAGGTGCCATTGCAAGTATAGTTGTAAGAAGTATGAAAAAACAGGTTATATTCAAGTAGTTATCAATATAATAATAAAAATAATTTTAGACAATAGGGGGAAAACATGTATATTGAAACGCAAAGATTATTTGCTAGACAATTGACTTTAGATGATATTATACCGTTTGTCGAAATGCAAAGTAATGAAAAAGTGATGAAATATATTTTAGGCAGACCGAAAACAAAGGAAGAAAGTATTAATGAGTTAGAAAAAATCCTAAGTAGTTATGAAATCATTAGTAATGATTTCATAATAATGGCAGTAGTTAAAAAAGATGATAACCAATTTGTGGGAACTTGTGCTATTGTTAAAAATGACGATGGAGAGCATGAACTTGGATATAGATTCATTGAAAAATATTGGGGCAATGGGTATGGGGTAGAGATACTTAATAGTTTAGTTGCATTCGCCTTGAAATTGCCTTATCTTAGTCGAGTAGTTGCATATGTAAATAAAAACAATTATTTGTCTGTTAAAATTCTTGATAGTTCAGAGCTTATTTTTATTAAAGAATTTAAAGAAAGTGAAACTGGAGATGTAATAAGATATTATAAAACATTTTAATGTATCTAAAGCAAGCATTGTAATTATGCTTGTTTTTTAGTTGATAACTTTATATTATTTATACTCTTATGTATTTCAGTAATTTAATAATAAACTTAAAGGATTTTAATATTTTATGTAGAATACTTTGAAATATATAGAACATTTTGAAATATGTAGAGCATTTTAAAATATATAGTATTTTATGAAATTTAAAGAAGAAATTATATATGAAGCATTAAAAATTAGGTAGTGTAAAGTGATCTATGAAAAAAATGAGATGGACTAGTTGGGGGCTACATACGAAAAATATTTTAAAAACAGCTTGATTTATCAACATCAGAATGAAATTAGGCATGCCAAAAAGTCCTTAAAGTTAAGGCGGAAAATATAATCAATATTAAAAGTATATTACTTAATTATGAACATTGACTTGTTTGCATTTTTAAAATAGTTTGTTGACCAAGTAAGATGAGTAATTGCCATTTAGCAGGCATATTACCGGCATCAGTTAGCTCATCTAACTCATTTAACGGTCTCCAGTAGTTATAAGGATGAGGACGCAGAAAATTGTAATAAGCGACCCAAAGAGATACGCCATAAAGAGCACCATTTTCACTTCCATACCCGCAAGTTACACGGTAAGAGAATTTGAAAGTTCGATTAAGGCGTTCTACTACCTCCTTTACCCATCGAAATTCTGTTGAAACGGCATCATCATTGGTTAGTCCAATGACCTGAGTAACATCAAAGTCCCAACCTTTTTCAAGCTTACATTGCTGGCTGGCCAGTGGATATGCACTATAACCGTCTGCAATAAATTTCAAAGCTTTACCTGGGAAGGTTTTAAATTTTTCGAAAGCCATGCGCATGGCGAGGATACAAGGTCCTACTGCTCGAGTATCTGATACCTGGTAGCCTAGGATGGATTTTTTACAGGCGTCCATGATGATCCAGACATAATGGTTAATACCTTTTACCTTGATATAGGTTTCATCAGCTGAAAGGATGTTGGCAGGTTTATAGTCAAATGTATCTGTAAAAGGCTTGATAACAGCGGCAGCTGTCATGGCATAGTTAGCAATCATTGTATGGGAAATCTTAATGCCATGTATTTCTTCTAAGGCATGCGAAGTCATCCTTGTGGATAGTTTAAGGTTAACATGATAAGTAAGGCATAAACCCATTATGTAGGCATTGAACTTTTTATATTTGAAGTTAATCGCGTTTGAAGGTAGTTCATGTAAGTCCATCTTAAAGAAATCAATGGTAAATTCACGATAAATGTAGTGGAGCTTGTACTTATGTTTATCCAAAACATTTAAGCCTTTAGGCAGTTTAGCAAGATTCTTACAATAGTAGGAGCACTTAGAGTTAACACATTTATGTATGCGAAAATGCTTGCGATCTTTCTTGGGAACGAGAATATTTCCGCAGTAAGGACATCGTAAAGATATAGGATGAGTATAAATGTTGGTTTCATTGAATAGCTCACCACAGACTTTGCATTGATATTGACCTTTAGAACCATTATTTTTATAAATGAAATGGTGAGGGGCACCGCACCGAGGACACACGGTAGTGTCAGAAATAGTTTCCTTAGACCTGCGGTTTACTGGCTTAACTGTCTTACCATATTTATGTTTATAATAACCTAATAATAGCTGATAATCTATAGGATCTGGAATGAAGATCTTAGGGAGCTTGTCCACCTTGAACTTTTGATATTCAGGACTATGGGAATCGTCAAAAGCCCACTGTTTAAGAGGAATATGCTTAGCTATAAATAAAAGTAATATATTAATTTGTTTCAAAAGGTATTGATTATATAAGAATAAATAAGTTATAATTGAATCCATAACAATGACACCCTTTCATGTGTATTTTGTATGGTAAGATATTCAATTATAACATGAAATTAGGGGGTCATTGTTTTTTGCGTCTAAAAAACTCTGTAACCCTTGATATATAAAAGAAAAATCAAAAAAGTAGTGTAAAAAAATTTACACTACCAAAAATTAAAAGGAGCTATAAAAAATGAGTATAACTAGACTAAATAAAAATAATAATTTATGGGTGAGATTTAGCATGGTATTATTATTCATGGTTATATTAGTTTGCTTTTTTATAAGTTTGCTGAATAAGAAACCAATTATTATTGGTTTTGTAGCCCAATTGACAGGTGGTCAAGCTGAGTTGGGAGTTCAAGAACGGAATGGGGTTCAGCTTGCTGTGGAAAATATTAATGCTTTAGGTGGAATTGAAGGACATAAAATTGAGTTAATTACACGTGACGACCGTGGTACAATATATGGAGCTCAAGTTGTGGATCGCGAATTAGTTAAGGCTGGTGCCATTGCCATTATTGGACATGCAACAAGTGCACAAACCTTGGCAGGTTTGAAGGTAACAAATCCTGCAAAAGTCTTAATGATTGGGCCAACTGTATCTACTCCCGAATTAAGTAATTTAGATGATTACTTTTTTCGGGTTTATCCTTCATTTCAAGACAGTGTTCAAGCTTTTGCACAATACATTTATATTAAAGATGATATTAAACGGCTTGCCATTATTTATGATGAGGATAACAACGCATACACCAAGACCTATAGTAAAATCGTTACTGATAAAATTCAATCCTTGGGCGGAATCATTACAGGTAAAATTAGCTTTTCATCGGTGACTCAGCCGGATTTTTCTCTTTTATTATTTAAGTTACGTCAATCTAAAGCTGAAGGATTACTAATTATTGCTTCAGACAAGGATACTGCCGATATTGCTCAAAGAGCTCGGCTTTTGGGTTGGCAGATTCCATTGTTTACCTCATCTTGGGCTCCGACAGAAAACCTGATTGATAATGGAGGTCAGGCAGTTGAAGGAATAAAATTTGAACAAGCCTATGCGTTAACCAGTCAATCTAAAACTTTGCTTAATTTCCAAGCTCGTTATAAAACTAGGTTTGGTAATGCCCCTTTATTTGGAGCTGCACTTGCTTATGATGCAACAATGGTATTATCATCGGGTCTTAAAATAACTGGAGGAAAACCTGTTGGGTTACGGCAGGCCTTGGTAGAAATTCGTGATTTCCCTGGAATAATGGGTAATTTCTCTTTTGATGAATTTGGCGATGTTAAAAGGCCATATTATTTGAGCACTATTAGAAATGGAAAATTTGTTACTATTGAGCGGCTAACGTCAACCAATTCTGGAGGTGAGTAAATAATGGAAAAGGTTAAGGTTTCCCCGTCTCTCCGTAAAGTGTTTTTGAATTTGATACTTTTTCGATTGTTTCTTCCTCTAATGGTGGTGGAGTTAATTGCGCTTATCGGTGTAGGTTATTTAGGGGAACGTAATCTTGTAAATCATCAAAATCAGGTAGCAAAATCAGTTTCTAAAATAGTAGATTATCATCTTAATCATGGCGAGAGAATATTAGATGCTGTTGCTCGCGTAGCTGAGACATCTGGAGTAGATAATTTGTCGATTTTTATAAAAAGTACCTGGGAAGCAGCTTATGGACAATTTGAGACATTATATTATTTGGATAAAGATAATAAAATTAAAATAATGATGCCTGCTGATATACGTTATGCAGGCTTCGAGATGTATGATATTGCAAAGTTAAATGAAAATAAAAAAAAGCAAAAGCTTATTATTTCTCGGCCTTTTATTTCCTCTCGTACAGGTGACCCAACGGTATATTTGGTAAGATATCTTTCTAATGGAGGATGTATGGTGGGTGAACTTAACTTAGGAGTGATTCAGAAAGAGATTACAAATATAACAAATAGATCAGGTGATGACTTTGTTTTTATTATGGATCAAAAGGGTACGCTTTTAGCGCATCCATCTTTAGATTTGGTCAAAGAGCAAACCAATTTTAGTAACCTAGGAATATTTCATAACATCCTAGCTGGAAAAGCTAATGGTTTTTATCTGTATGACGCAGGGCTGGTTATAGGAAGTGCTGTTCAAGTAGATCAAACTGGATGGGTTGTTGTAGATCAAGTACCATTGTCTGCTTTTTGGAGTTCATATGCATGGACAGTAGGACTGACATTTTTGGTATCAATGTTCATCTGGCTAACTTTGAACTGGAGCTTTCGTAAACGACTTCAGAGAAACGTTATAACACCGATAGAACAACTGAGTCGAGTAACAAATGCATTAACAGTTGGAGATTTCAGTCAAGTGAATTTTTTGTCTTCTATTCCGACTGCTTTTTCTGAATTAAATAAGCTGTCTGCAGACTTTCAGTTCATGAGTAACAACTTGCAAGCACGTGAAAATGCTCTACGGGAAAGTGAAGACCGCTATCGTGGTTTGTTCAATAGTGTACCGATAGGCCTTTTTCGTGCCACGCTAACTGGAGAAATCTTGGATATTAATCTAATGGTTATGTTCATATTGGGATATACAGACCGTGAAGAATTGTTGAAGGTTAATAGTTATAATTTATATCCATCTTTAATAAATAATAGACAGGAACAAGTTAAAATGGGAAACATATGGGATTTGACCAATGTTGAAACACAGATGATACGACATGATGGGACAATTATTTGGGTACAGATAAACAGTCATATTGTTCATGACAATAAAGAACAAGAACAATACGTAGAGGGGAGTATTCAAGATATTACTGAGCGAAGGCATACGGAAAATATGATTAATGTGCAACAAGACCTTCTTTTAAAAGCAGAAATATCTCAACGAGAAGCACTTGAAAAAGCGCTTACTATGAAAGATGAGTTTATATCATTAATTAGTCATGAATTAAAAACTCCATTAAACGTTATTTATTCTGCAATTCAATTAATTGAGTGCGTTTATATTGACCAAATACCAGAGCGTGTTAAAGAACTTGTTGGAAATATAAAGCAAAACACATTAAGGCAGTTGAGGCTGGCAAATAATTTATTAGATGTTACAAGACTAAATTCAGGGCAATTTAAATTAAAAATGAAAAACATCGATATAGTATTCTTAACTAAAGTTATTACACAATCAGTGGAGTTATATTCAAATCAAAAGAATATTAAATTATCATTTAAATCAAATGTAGATAGTAAGACTATTAGTATTGATGACGAAAAGTATGAACGAATTATATTAAACCTTCTTTCAAATGCCATAAAATTCACGGAAAATGGAGGTGCAATCTCAGTTACAGTTAATGAAAATAAAGAATCAAATTTCGTTCAGATTAAATTAACAGACACAGGTATAGGTATCCCAAAGGATAAGCAAGAATTAATATTTGAACGATTTGGACAAGTTGATAGTAACTTATCAAGACAAGCAGAGGGAACAGGAATTGGGTTATCTCTTGTAAAACTATTAGTTAATATTTTAGGTGGTACAATAGAATTGGAAAGTGAATTAGGTGTGGGTAGTACTTTTAGTATATTGTTACCTAATAAAGAAGAAGTAGAAGATAGTGAATTTGAAGCATGTTTAGATATTGATAATAGGTTAGTAAGTGAAATTAAAGTTCAGTTTTCTGATATTTATTTTTAATTTTGTGACAAATATTAAGCTTAGTTTGTATTAACTTTAAGTTTTTATTGATAATATAAAATATTACTTCAAAAAAGCACTGACATAATTGTTGGTGTTATTTTTTGTGCTTTTTCAAATGGCTACTAAGCAATTAGGCGAAGTAAATTCCCCTACATCAAAAATTTGTAGGGGTTTATTTATTGTGAAAAATAAAACCACACAAGATATTACACAAAATATATGTAGAAATAGCAATATACTATATCGACAAGTTATGATATAATCATTTAAATATTCTGAATTTTTCTATTAATTTACTTTATTCACCATAAATTTAGGAGGTGCAATAATGACAAATTATATACAATTAACAAGAAAAGACATACAATTATCTTTTGATATCCTGCCTATGTTCTCAACTACCATGGAAATTCTGCCTTATGAAAATATTATTGGCCAAAAACAAGCTATTAAATCCATAAATTTAGGGCTAGAAATGGACAAAAAAGGATATAATATTTTTGTTTCTGGTGAAAGCGGTACTGGTAAGACAAGCTATATCACAAAAAAAGTAGAAGAATATGCAAAAGGCCTTCCTGCTCCTAGTGATTGGTGTTATGTCTATAATTTCGAAGAAGAAATCAAACCTTTAGCTATTCCTCTTTTAACAGAAACCGCAACTGAATTTAAGGAAGAGTTTGAGGAATTTATTGCTTCCATCTTCAAAGAAGCACCTACCCTTTTCAAAGATGAAAGCTATGAACAAAGAAAGGCTAATATTATTGAAAAATATGAAAAGCGTAGCATTCATTTATCTAATGAGTTGCATAATATTGCTGCAACATTACATTTTAGAGTTGAAACAAATCCAGAGGAAAATTTTATTTTCATTCCCTTAACAGATGGTAAAGATATGGATTTAGAAACCTACAACAAATTTTCTGAATCAGAGAAGGACATCATAAATGAGGGTTCAAACAAACTTAAATTACTTTCCTTTGAAGTAATTAATAAGATGCAAGCTTCAAACAAAGAAATGGATAAGGAATTAAAAGACCTAGATGATGCTATTACAGCAAGTCTCATAGATAATAAAATCAGCATTATTAAGAATAAATATGGTTCTAATGATAAAGTAAAACGTTTTTTTAATCTACTTCGACAGGACATTATGGAAAATATATATATGTTTTTAGATTATATGGACGAAGATGAAGATAAGCAGAACAATAAAGCTCTGGACAAAAATTTCTTTAAAAGATATGAAGTAAATGTACTTGTAAGCAATAGAGAAGGAAAAGGTGCTCCTGTTATTTTTGAAGATTCTCCGGAGTATAATAATATATTTGGCAAGATAGAATATAAAAATGATATGGGTAGTATCGTCACTGATTTTACTATGATTCACTCAGGGAGCTTACATCTTGCAAATGGCGGTTTTCTAATTATGGATGCTGAGCAGTTTTTCTCTAATCCTATTTCTTGGAAAGTATTAAAGAGATGTTTAAACTCTGATTCCATTATACTAGAAAATGCCAAATCTAATTTAGAATTATATCCTATCATTAACTTAAGTCCTGAGGCTATTCCCCTACAGGTTAAAATTATCCTTATTGGAACAAACATGTCTTATTCTTTTTTAAACAGCAACGATGATGATTTTAACGAATTATTTAAAATCAAAGCTGAGTTTGACCATCAAATAGAAAATGAAAAAGAAAACATACAAAAGATACTAGGTTTCCTAACTCACTATATTACTGAAAATTCACTTCTACACATCACAAGAAATGGAATTATTGAAATTTTACGTTATGCAGCTAGACTAGCTGAAAATAGATCCTATTTAACTGCTTCTATGAACAAGATTCTTGAAATTATTGACTTAGCTTCAGTGCTAGCGCGAAGGCAAGGAGTTAATTTGATAGATGAATCTCATATTTTAGGTTCCATTGAAGAATTCCAAAATATGCACAATCTTTATAAGAAAAAAGTCCTGGAGATGTATAAAAACAATCTATATATGGTAGATTTAAAAGGCTCAAAGGTTGGACAAATTAATGGCTTATCTGTAATAGATACGGGAGATTGCACTGTTGGACAACAACACAAAATTACCGTAGCGACCTATGCTGGGAGAAAAGGTATTATTAATATTGAAAGAGAAGCAAATATGAGTGGTAATATTCATAGTAAAGGAATTCTCATTCTATCTGGTTTCGTGGGAGAATTATTAGGACAAACTATTCCACTTTCCTTTAATTCCAGTATTGTATTTGAACAATTATATTCTGGAATTGAAGGAGATAGTGCATCTGGTGCTGAACTTATTGCATTATTGTCCAGTCTTTCTGATTTTCCAATAAAACAAAGTATAGCAATTACAGGTTCTATAAATCAAAAGGGTGAAATTCAACCCATTGGTGGTGTAAATGAAAAGATTGAGGGCTTCTTTGACATATGTAATTTGTATGGTTTAGATGGAACTCACGGAGTAATTATTCCCTATAGTAATGTTAGTGATTTGATATTAAATATAAAAGTATTAGATGCCATTGATAATAACTTGTTTAACATTTATGCAGTTAAAACTATAGAGGATTGCGTCAATATTCTGTACGATTTTGACTTTCATAAAAATGTTAATAATTCCATCATAGATACTATTAAGGAGCGCATCATAGATAAATTACAAAAATATAATAAAATCCTTTTAGAAGAAAAGCGTAGTTCATAATCTGAAAACTACATTTATATCTGAGTTTCCATACCTATTAAAGGATGCATATAACCCAGTAAATTGGAATCCTTGGTGTGAAGAAGCCTTTGCTGAAGCAAAAGCAGAAAATAAACCAATATTCCTTTCTATTGGGTATTCATAATCTCCATATTGTAAAGCATTAGGAGCCAAAAGCTCTTTTTTTAATTCGTTTACGGTTACTAAAGACGAAAAAAGAGTATATGGAAATGGTACAATAAAGTAGACACCAAGATAAGAGAAAAATATGAAAATGAATAATTGAAGTGAATTAGGAGGTAACTATGATAATAGAAAATACGATTAAATGTTGTGATAACTTGACACCGACAGAAAACCAATTAGCGCAATATATTTTGCAAAATAAAGAAGAGATTAAAAAATTATCTATTCAAAAGCTTTCTGAAAAAACTTTTGTATCAAAATCTGCAATTCATCGGTTTTGTAAAAAAATTGGGATGGATGGGTTTAATGAACTTAAAGTAAGACTTGTTCAAGATATTATAGAAGAAAGTAAAGGGGATAATCAAATTGATGTTAATTTTCCGTTTGCGCCTAACGATAGTCAGAGAGTAATAGCTCAAAAGTTGCTAAAATTATATGAAGCATCAATAACGGATACACATAATTCTATTGACGTAGAGGAACTAAATAAATCTGTAGTACTATTACATAATGCAGATATTATTGATATATATACGCATGCACATAATATTAATGTTGCAGAAAATTTTCGGGATAAAATGCTCTCAATTGGTAGAATGGTTAATTGCCCGGAATCATTTTATGAACAGCGTTGTATGGCAACTGCATCTATGAAAAATCATGTAGCTATTATTTTATCATATTCAGGAAAAGCAACTTTTTTACCACTCATTGTAGAAACATTACATAAAAAGGGAATAGAAATAATTTTAGTAGGCAGAGTTGGCAATAGTGTTGTATCAAATTATATAAAGCATCATTTGTATATAAGTGATAGAGAGAATCTCAGAAACAGAATATCCCAGTTTTCATCGCATATTGCAATGCAATATATGTTAGACGTTATTTTTAGCTGCATTTTTAAAATGGATTATGAAAAAAATATACATTATGTTCAAGAAGTTATCGGTATTGTCGATGATAGGAACATTAATGAAGAAAAATAACTCGAAATTACTTTTCAGTGGAATTTGTTAATAAGTAGTTTAAAGCTCGTTAGGGGAAAACTCTGATGAGCCTTTTTGCATTTGAAGAAGTGAAAATTGGTTTAAAGTATCAAAAAGTTTCAATATAATATGTTGATTGATAAGAATCTTTAGAAAAAAAAACCAGAACAATCCACTTCCGTAGACGTAGCTTGTTTTAATAAATATAGTATAAGTATAAGATTTAATTTTTTGTTTAGAAATCTTAATTATAAAATTTTAGACTAAATAATAAGGCAAGAAATGTATAACATTTGACAGGAGGAGAAATATGAAAGGATCTATAAAAATTGTAACAATTGGCGGTGGAAGCAGCTATACACCAGAATTGATGGAAGGTTTTATTAAACGATATGATGAACTGCCAATAAGTGAAATATGGTTGGCTGATATTGAAGATGGAAAAGAAAAATTAGAAATTATTGGAAAAATGGCACGCCGTATGTGGGCTGCAACTCCATATAATGTAAAAATAGTAACAACCTTAAACAGAAAAGAGGCATTAGTAGATGCTGATTTTGTAACTACACAATTTAGAGTTGGCTTATTAGATGCAAGAATTAAAGATGAAAGAATACCTTTATTGCATGGAATGCTCGGCCAAGAAACCAATGGTGCGGGTGGAATGTTTAAAGCATTTAGAACAATTCCAGTAATAAAAGGCATTGTCGATGATATGAAGTTGCTATGTCCTAATGCATGGCTTATTAATTTTACTAATCCTAGTGGAATTATTACGGAAGCAGTTATTAAGCATTTTGGATGGAAAAAGTGTATTGGATTGTGTAATGTACCAGTGATTGCGATGATGAATGAACCAAAAGTTATTGGAATGCAAAGTTCAGAGCTAAACTATCAGTTTGTTGGATTAAACCATTTTCATTGGCATAAAGTTTTTGATAAAGTAGGAAAAAATATTACAGGACAGTTAATAGACCATATTAATGAAAAAAACGGTGGAACTCCAGCTAACATTTATCAAGCTGAATTTCCAATGGAATTATTACATTCTATGAATTTATTACCATGTGGATATCATCGGTATTACTATTTAGAAAAAGAGATGTTAGAACATAGTTTAGAAGAATTCAAAAGAGGTGGAACACGTGCAGAACAAGTGAAAGAGGTAGAAGCTGCCCTTTTTGAAATATATAAAAATCCGAATTTAAATAAAAAACCTGAACAACTGCAAAAGCGCGGTGGTGCATATTATAGCGATGCAGCATGTGAATGTATAAGTGCAATATATAATAATAAAGGAATTCACATGGTGGTAAGTACACAAAATAATGGAGCTATACCTTGTCTTGATTCTGATTCTATTGTTGAAGTTTCTTGTAGAATTTCAGCTAGAGGCGCAGAACAAATTGCATGGGGTGAGATAGGGTCATTCGAAAAAGGATGGTTGCAGATTATGAAAGCAATGGAAGAATGTACAATCAATGCTGCATTATCAGGTGATTATGGAATGGCGTTAGAAGCCTTTACAATAAACCCATTAGTTAAAAAGGGAAGTGAAGCAAAACAAGTATTGGATGAATTGCTGGTTGCACATGAAAAATATCTTCCACAATTTAGAGAGAAGATTATTGAGTTAAAGGCTAACGGGGTGGCATCAAAGGATCCTGTTGTAGTAGACCTGATGAAAAATGGATACTAAAAAAATTCTTATAAATTAAATGTAAAATTATTTCTGAATATACAAATATAATAAGATGGGTGTTGACAGATTAGATTTTAATATGGTAACATAATCTTATACCTATAGGGGGTATATTCTTTGGGCTTTTATCTAATAGAGGGTAGTAATAAATTATGGGAGGTGTAATTTATGAATAGTAAATCATTATCTAATCCAAATTTATTTAAGGTAGTAGATGAAATTAATCATAAGACACATTTTGGATACCACCAAGAATGCTACGCTACAGAATGGCAACGGCTTTCGGGATGTGG
>Ga0209125_1002714_pt1 | contig 13135 bp, 16 predicted proteins | sample BarGraIncub1131A_FD_184503 | JGI IMG/M metagenome (GOLD analysis project Ga0209125, IMG submission 184503) | Arctic peat soil microbial communities from Barrow, Alaska - Barrow Graham LP Incubations 11-31A (SPAdes) (version 2) | ecosystem: Environmental > Terrestrial > Soil > Wetlands > Peat... | reverse complement strand
GGTCACCTCCTTTCACCTGGCGGCCTGCCCAATCAAGGAAGCCCTGGGCGTCGTCACTCTGGCTCTTGCTGGCTCGCGGGTTGATGATGAGCGCGCCGTTTTCGCACAGTGCGTGTAGGCGCTCGAGCACGTTGGCCAGGAGAGATTCGCCCGCCCTGGTTTTGCTATGCCGCCCCATGTGCGGAAACTGTTCGAACAGCGCCCGGCATTCCTCCGCAAGCGCGGTGCAGGACTGCATGTAATTGTCTTGGATTTCGTCGTTGTAGGCGCGGAACGATTCGCCGCCATCACCACGAGTCATCATCAACATCGCGTAAAGCTGTCCAAGCCGAGCATCTAGGCAATCGCGCACGTCGTCCGCATCGATGCCTAGTGCAATGCTATAGAACGGCTCCGGCGTTGTCGGGTGATAGTTGAATGCGCGGTTTTGCGCCATCGTATTGGTTTGCATGATTTGCTCCTACGTTGCGGTTTATGAATTCCGCGCCCGCTGCTAAACGGGTGGGCAGAACCGTGCGGGTTAGCAGACCGGAACGTAGGCACCGGCGAGCCCGAAGGCTCCCCGCACGGCCCGCCCATTGAGGGGCTTGCTATGCAAATGACAGACGTAAAAAAACCGCTTGGCGGCGGTTGTCCGCCTACGTATTCCGGGCTGCTAAACCCGCCTGCTGTTTTTTTCAGCATTGCGGCAAGGATAGCCCTGGAGGTTTCGCGCCGTCAAGGGCAAGGTGCATGTTCGGCGCCGCCAAAAGCGGGGGTCTCTCCGGGATGGGCTTTCACTCAGTGGAAAAACGCCGCCCTATCACTGCGCACGCCACAAATGGCCTGTAGAAATTGCCATTCCATTCGCGTAATGGCAGGATGCTTTTAGCCGACCCACCTGGAAGAGACTTGCAATGGGATTCTTGATGTCACTATTTGGCAGAAACAAAAAAGTATCCGAACAAGTGCAAAGCGTGCCTCAGTTCGACTCTAAATCGCTCGACTCGATGATTCTTCCCGAGGTTATTGAGTATTTGCGAAGCTTCGAGAGCTCGATCCCTTTTGCCACTATCGCACGCGTTCACAAGCGTCTAAGTGAGATTGCCTTGTACGACCACCACGTGGAACAGCAGACACGAATGCAGGCATGGAAGGTATTGGAGAGCCTCAACAAGAATATCAAAGCATCCTATGTCAATGCCCCAGATTTTTTGCGGCTCTTGGCCGATGTGTCCGAGTCTATGGTGAGCAATGCCCGCTACACGGGGGTAGGCTCGCTAGGCTGGCTCATGGAGGAATATGAGGTGCCAGTTGCAGAAGTCGTGCCGTTCATCATGAAGCCAGAATACGGTCATTTGCTGGCCGATTTCTTGACGGCCATGGGGTCGGAATCTTTCACAAACGTCAAACCCGCCCTCGTCAAACAGCTGATTTTGTCCCGACGCTACGGCACCTGCACCAACGCTGTTCTCACCCTTCACGGGCTTGCCGCTAAAGGAGACATGGCCACTACCGCGCTGTTCAACGAAGGAGAACTAGCCGTATTGGTAGGCGTTCCCGACGACTATGCCGCAGGTCGCCAACTATTGGTAAATTTGGGCTTGCTGCCAGCCGAGAGCAGCGCCCAACCTTTTGTGCCAGTTAAAAACAGAAGCCGTCTAATCCAGTTGATGGTTGAAGTCTACAAGGAGCGTGACGCAGCAACCAAGGAAGATTCGCGCGTTAGGGCCGCCAGTGCGGACAGACTGGAAATTTTGCAGACCGCTCTCGCCATTCAGCGCTTGAATTTGATTCGTCGAATGGTAGGCCAGGTTCATGGCGATGATATGGCAGAGGCCATCTTGGGGGTCTTATCGGAGGGGTCTGCTCGCGATGTTGTCATGCAACTTGATGAGGTTCTGGCAAAGTTGGAAGATGCGCTTGCAGGAATGCCGATTGACTTCATGCTGTTGGGCAAATTTATGACCATAGGCGGCATCAACATCGTCACTGATGAAGATTTTAAACGTGAGAATCCATGGATGGAGATGGGATCCAACTGGCTGAACAGCGAGCGCGTCGAGGTGCTCGATTACACGCGGTATTTGCTTCGATGGAACCCCGAGAACATGCCGCCACAAGCGAAGACCGAGGCCGACGAATTCATATCGGCATTCATTCTTAAAACCTACATGGAGCAGGGGTCCAAGGCTGGCCTAGCAGAAAAGACGATGCCCTATCTGGAAGACTGGATTGGGGTCGGCGCCTAGAAATTGAACGGCAAGGTTGGGGAAAACTGGCTGGACCGGTGAATAGCCCCAATAGGTTCTCATCGTTCATGCAGGGTGAGCACGAGTTTGTTGTGCCAGCGATGCAGTCTCTCGCAGGGCTTGAACTGCCTCCTGCGTTTGATGCCGCGAACACAGAATGAGCTACATGACCGCCATTCCCCGCCATCACAGGTTTAAAGCCGCCTCGGGCAGCAAAATCACACGGCTGGGTTTCCGGCCGGTGGCTGCGACAGCTTCATTGTCGGCGCGGTTCATGAATTCCTGCTCATCTTCCCCGGGGTTGCGGTCGATTTGCGTCTCCCCGAAGCGAGCCCTGACAACCTCGCCGCCGGAATCACAGACAATTCGACGGAAGATGACCGTGATTCTGTCCTTCTCAGGACTTGCCGCCGCTTCTTCCAGTTTTGCCATGCGGCGCTCCAGTTGGGTGCTCATTTCTTTTCCTCCAGTGCGGCAATACGTTGTTCAAGCTCCTGTGTCTCCAGGGCGCGACGGTGGCCCTCCACAATCCCGGCCAGCGCTGTACCTTCACCCGGCAGCAACTCGCCAGCGGCGACGGCGGCAAGGATTGCTCCCTGAGCCTGCGCAATGCCCTCGGTGGTGTCGGTGGCCGGCAGGTCGAGACTGACAGGCCGCTCCTTCGCGGGGGGCGCCAATCGGTCGAGCACCATCCTGGCGGCGGTGAGGTCGCCCGCTTTGGCTGCAGTGATAACTGCCTCGGTGATTTCCTTGGCCCCCTTCTCCATTAGGGTCAATAACATGGTAGTGGCCTTGTTGCGACTGCCCGTCTTCTTCCCTCTCGGGTTTCCAGATTGGCCGGTCTTCCATGCGTGCGGTGGGGCTTTGCGTTTTTCCGTCATTGCATTTCCTTTGCTGATTCAAAGAACCAATTCGATGGGGATGCGTCAGGCGCTCCCTCCTGCCAGGGTTGGCGGGAGAGGGCGGCCGTTCGGCAAAGTTGCTTAAGTTCTACTCAATCCCTCCGCTACTCCGTTTAACTGGCGACGGCGTAAGCAAGTTTTGCAGGTTGGACTTGCCCTGTGGGCTATTCAGCATTCGTGCCGCGCCATGCAGTAGGTGGCTCAGGGTATCAACCGGTTGCGTTGCCAGCATCCGGCCAAGCCTCGCAAGACCTGCCATGTTTGTAGAGACATTTGGATTTCCGTCTATGGTCATGTCGGGATAGGTATTGGCGAGGGGTTGGAACATGGAATTCTTGTTTTCCATGTCCTTCTGAATGTCATCAATCCTTTGCTGGTGAAGCTGCTCCCCTTCCTTATCGCCTGCAACACGAGACATGTTCTGTCGGGTCGTGTGATAGGCCATCTTCATCTCACTTAGGGAGTCGTCCAGGCCCTTGCCTATGCTGATCATTAAGGCGTCCATCGGTCCATACTGATCTTGGTCGGCCAGCGCGGGGGCGACGGGGTCGGGCGTTAAGTACCCTTTCTGCTGCAGTTGCTGCTGGTTGAAGGCGCTCAAGTTGTTGCTAGTGACTGTCGGCATTGCTGTTACTCCTGATGATGTGCTGACTTGCGCGGCCAGCGATTAATAGAACCTCGATTACCTGCCGAGCTGTGGCCAACGGCTTGCGCTGTCGCTCGCTGTGGCGTCTTCCGACGTTTGCCCATGTCAGACTTCCAGCCCCATCTGTTCGCCGCCGGCAACGCGGCCCGACGTAGCTGCTCGGGTTTCTATGTGGTTCCCAGTCGGTTTGGTTTCGGTTTCGCTGGGCTCGGCTTTTGGCGTTCTCATATCGCTCGGCGCCAGGCGGGCCCCGTCATACTCCCAAGCCAAATTGAGAATGGCGTCGAGCCGGGCGATGAATTCAAGCCCTGCGGGGCAATGGTCGAGAATTTCGCCGCGGATGCCCGAATCACACACGAATGCCTCAATGCCGGACGTCAGCACTGATAAACGCCGTTCCAAATCTTTAACCTGCACAGCAGTGGCCGTACTCAGGCCGCACACTTGGCGCGTGATAAATTTCAACTGTTCGGGGTGCAGGTCGACAATCACCGACTCGCCGCAATAGTCGTGCTGCTCCAGGCGAACGGTGCCGTTCTCCAGTTGCTCGAACTTCATGTCGTGGAATTGCTGGTTCATGTTCAATCCTTTCTATGCGGCAAGGCGCAACAGGCCACGGTCAGCGCTAAACGCTAGCTGGATGGCAAACGGTGAGGTGAAGAATGGGCGGCGGTCTCGCTTGGTTGAACTACTGTGCCGCTCGTCAGAAACAACACCCCTACATGGCATTAATTCAATATCCTCACTTTTGGGGGGCGGGCTAACCGCAAATTTGGCGGTTGTAGTGCCTGTCCATTCCCCATTTTTGCGGTTGCACGTCCTCACTTTTGGGTGGGGTGCTTTACCATTTGGCATAGTCCAGTCACGCCATGCGGAGGACTTGAATCCGGCCAGAAAAAGGCCTTCCGTGTTTTTGGTGAGGGGCAGCCAGGTAACTGCGTATTTCGCCGGCCCCTGCTGATACCCGCCGGCACGAGTGCGGTAAATAATTCCCGTGCTAACCAGTTCCGCGATGCCTCTAGTTATGGTGTTCTCGCTGAAACCGTAAGGACGCAGGTAGCTGTACGTCGCCTGCAAATGCCCGTTGTTGTCCTTGCTCAATTGCCGGGCCAGAAGGACCAACAGCGAGCGCGCTGAGAACGTCAGGGCAGCGTAGGCGTCGCTGTCTATTACGCGGTGCTCGATAGCGGCGTATGGGTGCTTGGTGGAGGTCTTAGCGGCCACTACAGCACCCCAATCAGCAGTACGGCACAGGCGCCAGCGAAGAGAATCAGGCCGGCCAGCGTCAGGTCAATACCGCCCCTCTGGCGCAGTCGTTGCCACGTTGCCAATTTGCGCCGGTCTTGCTCCGTGAGGCGATAGACGCCACGCTTGATTGGAAGCCCGTCGCGGTCGGTATCGCTCACGCGCTGGCATGGCAGATCAAGACCGCGTCGGCGAAGCTCGGACACTAGGTCGGGGGTGTTACTGCAGCCGACTGCGCGGTCCAGGTGCTCACGCGGCATGGGGCGAATATTGAGCGCGTGAATTGCACGAAGGTGGCGCGGGTTGTCGGTGCCGGCGAACTTGGCAGGCGTAGTAGAATCGGGCGTGGTTTCAGTGGTTCCGAAGAAGTCCGATTTTGCTTGGCGGCGGTCGGGCTTTTTCATTTGGAGGACACCTGCACAGCAGGCCACGCCAGCCGGCCGTTTGCCAGCTTGAGGGGGCGCACGCCGAAGTAACTGCCAGTGCGGCACAAGCGAGCCCGGACGGACTGCGCCACTACTTGATTTAAGGCGGCGAACTGCTCGGCGCTCAGTTCATATTTTGGAGCGGTAGTTTCCATTTTGCTGATTCTCCTGTCGGAAAACCTCGCTGTTTCAATGCGAAACAACGTCGGCAAAACGGATACTGTTGCTGCATGTTGTTCTGTTTTTCCCGCGCAGGATTCAGGACGCTAGGCGGGAACGTAGGCGGGATTTAGGCAGGAAGCACGCCCTGCACTCTCCAGTTGGAGATTACGTTCTCAATCGTTTTGTAATCCACCTCTTTTGCCATTCCGCGCTGCGGTTTCCACCGAATACCCGTACCTGTGTCGCCGTTCAAAATGAACCCACTGCTGTCGTTCTGCTTGAGCCACCTAATGGCTTCGCTAGTAGTTGGAGTTCGCGCATGTGTCCTACAGATTGCCGGCCATGCGTCGAACAGAGCTATTTGCCAGCCAATGCGAGGGCGAAATACTGGCGGCGCTTCCATCTCTTGCGAACACGGGGGCACCTCGGCCTTCTCTGGCGTTCCAGAATGGGCGGAGGCAGTCTCGGGCGCTATCGCCCCCTGTGTCAGTGTTACAAGTTCGGGCGGCAGGTCGCTCCACAATGCCACAGCCCATGCCGCGAACTCGGCAACCTTAACGCCACACCGGCGCGGGTCGCCCATGTTTAGGATGTTCGGGGTAAAGAACTGGCGATTGCCCAAATGGTCTATTAACAGGCGCAGGCGCTTCGATGCGCTTGAGTGTTCCAGAAAGTAATCATCGAAGCTGCTTCTGTCCGGGTCTGTCTGGTCTGGGTCAATGTTCAGTGACAGCAAAGCCGCTTGCCACAGTTCGACGTTTATTTTGTGTCGCCAGAAAGTCCAATCTGGAGCGCTATCGAGCTTCTTTGTGATGCGGGCCGAAGTGCTGCCATAACTGCCGCGAATGGGCGTAATCGGCCGCGGGGCGGCGCTAATATGATGCAGCCCGGCATCATCAAGAACTTTGCGCCGCTCATGTTGCGGCAGGGTGTCTAGTTCGGCCTGTAGTGCGTACAGCTTCTCAAACTCCGGCGCGAGCGCTTCGGCCCTATCTGCCGCTTGCTTTTTCGCTGCTCGCAAATTGAGCAAGGACTGCTCCAGGCTAACCGGGCCGGCGGGTTTCTTGTCATCCATTTGCGTTCCTTCAAACGCCTTCAATGGGGAGCCGCGCCAAGCAAGTGAAGGGGCTTGCTGTTCGCCGTTGGGAGCTACCCACAGGCTAGGCGCGGCTTTAAACGGTCACGCTTCTAGCGCTTCTTCTTGACGGTCGCACAAGTGATTGATACGCCTTTCGACGGTGCGCCCCGCATAGCGGCCTGCAATCGCCCAATACCTGTTGGCGTGGACGGTAAACAGACCGCCGGTCGGTAGCGAGCACGATACGGCCAAGGTTAGTTCTTCACCGTCGGTTGCTGTAAGTATGCCAATTGAAATACCGCTGTCTGTCTCGCACAGAACCTCATCGCCGATTTCTGCCCGCTTGGTGTCGATAACAATCCCGTCCCCTCGTTTGTGGCGTGGCGCATGAACATCATCATTCACCGTAACGACATATTGCCGGGCGCTTTCGCGTTCCGTTTTCTTTGTGGCCTGCGCCGTCATTTATTGCCCCTAATTATTATGGTTTGGGGCGGTAGATTTGTTCTCTCCCTTCGCCCCGGCTTGCCTGAGTCCTTCAGGCGGAGGTGTTCTTCACCAGTTGCAAACCTGCTGTCTCTGGTGTGAATTCAATCCCGGCCTGTTCCAGAATCCACGCCTCAATTTTTTGGTGCCAAAGCGCCAGCAGCTCTACCGGGCGAACCGTGTAGTGTTTCTCTGCTGTTGCGGAGGGCTTGTGCCCCATGATCTGAGCCACGATACCAACCGGAACCTCGCACCATTCCGTCAGACTCTTGAATGACCGGCGAAGACCGTGAACCGACAATCCGGGGAGTCCTGCCGACACCTGCACTTGGTTGAGCGCAAAGTTTGGCGATTCGATATGCCCCGTCTTGGATGTCTTGCTTGGAAAAACCCAGGGCGACGGTTTCCAGTTCTCCGTGTCGTTCTTTATCTTTTGTCCACGCAGAATACGGTGCGATGGCGGAGGCGTATCGTTCCGGGCCTTCAGGTCGCGCAGGATACTGGCGACATAGGGCGTCAGGGGAATCTCGCGCGCGTCGAACGTGTTATCCGCTATTACCAGTTGCCCCCACTTAAATCCAATGCTCTCCCAGCGCAAGGCGGCAACTTCATTCGGACGTGCGCCAATTAGCAGCGCAACCTGAAGATAGGCAGAGGTAACGGGACTGCCAATTTCCCGGACCTTCTCAAACCAAGGGCGCAAATGAGAACGTTGCAGCACGTCAGATTTCGCTTGGCTTTGGGCCACCTTGGAGCGGACTTCACGCGTTAAGCAACTACGCACATCAAACAGCCCCTTGTACTCATCCCGCTCATCGCACCATTTCAGAAAAGCTCGCACCATCCGAAAAGTCTTGGCTGCCGAGGTCCTTCCTCGGGCATTGTTCGCGGTCATCCAGTCGTTCAGAACCGCCGAGCTCAAATCAACTAACCGCAACGCTGCCAAGGGGTAAATCATGCCGGGCATGGTGACCTTGGATTGCCCCTCGCCGCGTCCTCTATTGTGCCGGGGAAGCCCACCGGGCTGGACCGCCTGCGCATGGTCTTTCCGGTAGAGCGCGCTCCAAGCGGAGGCGCTTTTTTCGACATACACAGCCCACGCCATGCCGAACGTTGTTTCCCGGTGTGCTTTGGCAGCCTTCTTGGTTTCCGCCTCAATGCGGCGGTCCTCTTTCTCGTCGCGCGGGTCAATGCCTTGATCCACAAGCGCCTGCAGTCGGCGCGCTTCTTGGCGAGCACCAGCGAGAAGAACTTCCCCAGTCCTTTCGTTGCGCGACTCTTCGATTCCCCAAACGCGCACATCACCGATGGTCAGGCGCGGCGTCTTGCCGTTCAATCGAAACTGAAAAATGAAAGCGCGTTTCTCGCTTCCAGGGGTTGCGCGCACCCCCATCCCAGGCGCGTCGGTGTCCCACAAGAATGCTTGCGCCTTACCCGATGGGCAAACAAAGGCGTCGATTCTGCCCTTTGTTAACTTGACCCGTTTTGGCTCTCGGGTAGAGCCCTTCTTTCCATGTTCCACGCTATCGCTCTCCGTGTAAGCGGTTTGTAACCGTTTCACCCAAGACCGGATGTAAGCACCTTGTAAGCGGATTGTAGAACACCGATGCATCTAAAGCAATATGGATTTAGTGCTATACACCTTAGTTTTCAGTCATTTACGATACTCATAGTTCACCAATCAACACTGAACAATGCAAGTACCTGACAACTAATAATCCTTTGGTCCACGGTTCAAGTCCGTGCGGGCCCACCAATAGCAACAAGGGGTTACAAGCGTTTGCTTGTAACCCCTTGTCCTTTTTCGGCTTCGCGTCTTATCCCGTCCTCCCTTGGTGCTCCCAGCGCAATCAATACGAATCAACGCGCAGTCGTCCGGTTTGCACACCGCAAAGGTATCGCACCGCACAATTCCGCCTCTACGGACTTGGCATCGCCCTTAGTCGCACCTTCCGGTAGGCGGCGATGTATTCGCTCCCCCCCGACCGTAACGCCGACGTGAATACGGCCGTCTTCTGTCCAAAACACCCCTGATTGTCAGCGGCGACCTGAAACCCTCCTGAATCAGGGGGGTTAGGCGTGCTGTTCAATGCGAAACACCAAATGGCCGCCCACGGCTTGCGCGAAGCGCTCCACGGTGCGCATGGATGGGAGGCGTTTGCCGCTTTCCATCCGGGCCACCGCGCTTTGCGTTGTACCCATGCGCTGCGCCACTTCAACCTGCGACAACCCGGCGCGAGCGCGCGCGGCGACAAGTTCCCTGACGATGGCGAATTCGTCAACCATCGCGTCATAAGCCGCGCGGGTTTCGGCGTCGCCAAGCAGCTCTTGCTTGAGGGTTTTCAGTGTCTTCATATCGCGCTCTCCAATCGTTTGCGTGCAACTTCAATGGCGCTGCGCGGCGTGGTTTGCGTCTTCTTTACGAAAGCATGCAGCACCAGCAGCGTGCGCCCATGAACGGCGGCATATACGGCGCGGGCGATGCCGTCCCGGCCTTGCATGCGCATCTCCCACAGTTTGCCTTCGAGCACCCTGATATGCGGCATGCCGACTTTCTGCGGCCCGAAGGTTTCAAGCAACTCGGCAATGTGCAGAAAGCGGGCGCGCATATCAGCGGGCAAGGCTTTCAGTTCGCTCTCGGCCAGAGGGTGCGCCCTTACCGTCCATTCGCTCACAGTATAGCCTTTTTGCTATTATTTGCCACCAGTCGCAGCGAGTCGTTGGCTTCGGCCGGCTGCGCTATACCAGCCTGCTCCAGAATCGATGCCTCAATCTTCACGTGCCACATACGCAGCAGGTCCAGCGGGCGGCGGACATAGTTCTGTTCCCGCACTCCTTGCGGAAGCCGGCGTTATTGGGCTCCAGCTCGGCCTGAATCTCGATGACGTGGTTGGCCGTGATCAGGCCGGTCTGCCGAACCTGATCAAAGCCCAGTCGCAGCGCCTGCCGGTAACGCAGCACTTGCTTTGGCCGCCGGGTTGGCAAACGCCTCCGGCAGCACGTCATCCTTGAACGACTCGTCGTGTGTGGTGACGATGTTCTCGATCTCGCAGCTGTCCTTCGCCTCTTGCAGGCCCAGCGTATTGATCAGGATGCCCTGATTCGGTATGGACGCCGCAATCTCCTTGAGTTCGGCCAAGGCCCGGCTGCTGCTGGCCAACTGCTTCAGAATGACGGGGGTCTCGAAGCGCCCGGCATCCAGTTGCTCAAGGGGTAAAAAAATCGTCATCTCAACACGTCCTCAGATACGACATGTATAGAAACTCGTGTTTCTTTTGTGCATGTTAGCGGTGACGTGTATAGAAATCAGACTTTTCTATACAGGTCGATGGCGACATGTATAGATCGGACGGTGAACGGCTGAGCAACTGGTGGGGCTGCATTTGAGGCACGTTCCAGCATCACTTCCGCTCCCGGCAGGCGCAGTTGGCCGAAGATCAAGCGGGAGAGCAGGGTGTCGCGGAGAGTGATGAGCGTGCGCATTTGCTCTTCGTTTTTAACAACCCGACGATCCAATGGCTCTGCAATCTCATCGAATGCATCGAGAATCTCTTTGGCTATGTCACTGTTAAATAGTGGCCTATACTGTTTCCCTAGGAATCAATGAGATAGGTGCGGCGATGAGAAGCGAAGAATTTCAGGTGTTGGCGGAGGAACTTGAGAAACTGACGCCACACCAGAGAACCCTGCTGATGGAACGTCTGCAAAGAATCGGGCATGTTCAGGCTGTCCATTCCTTGGTTGAAAGTCGCGTCTTGACAACGCCGGCGTGCCCCAAGTGCGGTCATGACAAGATCGCGCGCTGGGGTTCTGCTTCCGGCTTGCAGCGCTACCGCTGTGCTGCCTGCAAGGCCACCTTCAATGCGCTGACGGGGACCCCGCTGGCACGACTGCGCCATAAGGACAAGTGGCTGGAATACGCTCAGCAAATGGCGGAGGGGCAAAGCCTTCGCAAAAGCGCCAAAGCCTGTGAGGTGCATCGCAACACGGCATTCCGCTGGCGTCATCGTTTCCTCACCCTGCCCGATCAACAGAAGGCGACGAACCTGGTGGGGATTGCCGAAGCGGATGAGACGTTTTTCCTGGAATCGTTCAAGGGCAAGAAGCAAGGGATGGCGCGCACTCCCCGCAAACGGGGCGGCAAGGCATAGAAACGCGGCTTGTCCGACGAACAGATTCCTGTCCTGATTTGTCGTGATCGTACCGGGAGCACTACCGACTTTGTTCTGGAGAAGGCCGATAAAGCGCACACATCGGCGCCGCGCTCAAGCCCCTCTTGGCAAGCGATGCAATTCTCTGCACCGACAGCGCGAAGGCCCTGGGTGCTGCCGCTCGGGAAATGGGCATCGTCCACCGCCCGATCAATCTGGCGGCAGGCATTCGGGTGGTCGCCAAGGCCTATCACGTACAACACGTTAACGCCTACGATAGCCGACTCAAGACTTGGATACGACGCTTCCACCGCGTCGCTACGCATTACCTGCCAAGCTATCTCGGTTGGCGCAGATTGATTGATCGTAGTCATAACGCCCTGTCGTCTGCTACGTTTCTGTCCGCCGCGCAGGGAATAAACCCCGCTCAACAATTAACAGTGACAGAGCCCAAACTAACGGCACTACTGTCTTGACTCAGGGGGCCACTTCACACTTCACAGTGCTGACACGCGTCGAATCCGTGATGAGCTATCGTTTCGAAATGCACGAAGAAGCGTGGAATGTAGTAACTTGCCGGGGCTGTAGCGCGTGACGCCAGCGTCCGAACAAACCAACTCAAGAGAGGTTTCCAATGTCAGCATCACAACCCCAAGGAAAGCTCCCTACCTTGGCCTTGGCTGCATTGGGCGTCGTTTATGGCGACATCGGAACGAGCCCCTTGTATGCATTGAAGGAAGTGTTCGGTGGCGCCCACCATCGCGTGCCGATCACCCCGGAAAACGTGCTCGGCATCCTCTCCGTGATCTTCTGGTCCCTGATGATCGTGGTGAGCCTGAAGTACGTAGCCTTCATCATGCGCGCCAACAACAAGGGCGAGGGCGGCATCATGGCCCTGATGGCCCTAGCGCTGCGACCGCTCTCGCCGGACACTAAGCTGCGCAATACCCTGGTGTTGCTCGGTCTGTTCGGCGCCGCCCTGTTCTATGGGGACGGGATCATTACCCCGGCTATCTCCGTCCTGTCTGCAGTGGAAGGACTGGAAGTCGTGACGCCAGCCTTCAAGCCTTATGTGCTGCCCATTTCCCTGATTACCCTCATCGGACTGTTCATGGTCCAGCGGCGGGGAACGGCTGCGGTCGGCGTGCTTTTCGGCCCAATCATGGTCGCCTGGTTCCTGACCCTGGCCGTGTTTGGATGCATCAGCATCGCCCAGAATCCCGCCGTTCTACAAGCGCTCAACCCACTATATGCACTGACGTTTCTCAAGAACGATCCTATCCTCGGCTTCTTCTCCCTCGGGGCAACCGTGCTGGTACTGACCGGCGCCGAAGCCCTGTATGCCGACATGGGGCACTTCGGCCAGAAGCCAATCCAGTACGCCTGGTTCGGGATCGTACTGCCCGCTCTGCTGCTCAACTACTTCGGCCAGGGCGCCTTGTTGCTGCGGGACGCCAAAGCCATCGAAAACCCCTTCTACCTCTTGGCGCCCGCATCCCTGTTGCTGCCCATGGTCATCCTGTCTACGGTGGCGACGGTCATCGCGTCGCAGGCCGTTATTTCCGGTGCGTTCTCGGTGACCCAGCAGGCGATCCAACTCGGATTCTCGCCTCGCATGGAAATCAACCATACGTCCGACCAGCAGATCGGGCAAATATATCTTCCCGGGATCAACTGGACCCTGCTCGTCGCGGTGGTCGCCCTAGCAGCCCGTCGGGCTTGAGCTCGCCGGACGAGGTAATTTCATGATGCGGGATGAGTTCGCGCGTTTTTGGCTGAAATCGGGTCGTTTGGCCATGAAGTTTCAAT
>Ga0209125_1002713_pt1 | contig 13142 bp, 15 predicted proteins | sample BarGraIncub1131A_FD_184503 | JGI IMG/M metagenome (GOLD analysis project Ga0209125, IMG submission 184503) | Arctic peat soil microbial communities from Barrow, Alaska - Barrow Graham LP Incubations 11-31A (SPAdes) (version 2) | ecosystem: Environmental > Terrestrial > Soil > Wetlands > Peat... | reverse complement strand
CCTATAATCAAACAATAAAAGTATTAGAAAATGCCAAAAACGGAAAGTATAAAATTATTTATGTAGCACCAGAGCGACTTGATACTTCTGAGTTTTTAGAGTTCTCTCAAAATACCAATATATCCATGGTAACAATTGATGAGGCCCACTGTGTATCCCAATGGGGCCAAAATTTCAGACCAAGTTATATGAAAATCAACACCTTTATAGAACGGTTACCTAATAAACCAGTAATATCAGCCTTTACAGCAACAGCCACAAGTGAAGTTAAAGAGGATATTATAAAAATTCTAGAATTAAATGACCCTTTTGTTATGGCAACTGGCTTTAATCGTGAAAATCTATATTTTGAGGTTCAAAAACCAACGGATAAGTACAAAGCTATATTAAAATACTTTGAAAATAATCCTAATAAAAGTGGCATAATTTACTGCTCCACTAGGAAAGCAGTGACAGAAGTTTGCGAAAATTTAGTTAAGGATCACTATAATGCAACTCGCTATCACGCAGGACTTTCTGAAAAGGAGAGAACAAAAAATCAAGAAGATTTTTTGTTTGATAGAAAAACAATAATGGTTGCAACCAACGCCTTTGGAATGGGAATCGACAAAAGTAATGTATCTTTTGTTATCCACTATAATATGCCTAAAAATATAGAAAGCTATTATCAAGAGGCAGGAAGAGCGGGGCGAGATGGAACTCCAGCAGACTGTATTTTACTATATGGGGGTCAAGATGTAATTACTAACCAGTTTTTAATAAATAGTGGCAATGCGAGTAATGATATTGACCCAGAAATTCTGGAGTTAGTTAAAGAAAAAGATAGGCAACGTCTTAAACAAATGACCTATTATTGTCATAGTTTTGATTGCTTAAGAGAATATATATTAAAATATTTTGGAGATAAAACAGAGAACTTTTGTGGTAATTGTAGCAGTTGCAATACAAATTTTGAGGAGATGGATATTACCGTAGCATCACAAAAAATACTATCATGTGTTTTTAGAATGGATCAGCGATATGGCATTAAAATGATAGTAGATACTTTACGTGGCAGTAAGGCAGAAAAAATATTAAGATTTGAGTTGGACAAGATAAAAACCTATGGCATAATGGCAGAGGTTAAAGAAAAGAGAATTCGAGAGATAATCAATTATCTGGTGTTGAATGATTATTTAATGCTGACAAATTCAGAATTCCCAGTAGCTAAATTAACCTCAAAATCAAGAGATGTGTTGATGAATGGGGAAAAACTTAAAATGAAATTATCAAAGGATGAAGAAAGAGAAACCAAACCTGGAAAACAAAGAGTTGGAGTAAGCAATGACTTATTTTCCAAGCTAAAAGAGTTAAGATTTAAGCTAGCCCAGGAGCAAAAGGTCCCTGCCTTCATTATTTTTTCAGATGCGTCCTTAATTGATATGTGTAGCAAAATGCCTATAAATGATGAGGAGTTTCTAGAAGTATCTGGTGTGGGTAAAAAGAAATTAGAAGTATACGGGGGAAAATTTCTAGAGGCAATAAACTCCTATGAAAGCATTGAGATTCCACAAACAATAGTCTTATCTGATAGCTTAATTGAAAACTGTAATTTTATAAAGGAAACAATCGAATTACCAAAGGAACCTATATCTATAAATATGTTTGCTGATAGAATAAATGCTTTACTACTCCAAAGAGGGGATAAGAAAATATCCGGTCAAAAGGTAGCGGATTATTTGGTTCTTGAGGGTTATTTAAAAGTAGAAACATTTGACGGGAAAAATGCAAAAATTACAACATCAAAAGGGGAAACAATTGGGATAACCACTATACTAAAAGAAAGACTAAAGGGCGAAAGCTACAAACAAAATTTCTATGATTCAACAGCACAAGAATTTTTAATGAGCAATATTGAAACTATAATTGAGTATGTTTTCAATGCTTCAAAAAGATGAAGGATAAGGAGTTATTTTAAAATTCATTTATATATCTTCTAAGATTAGCTAGACCAATGGTTATTGCCATTAAGGTATCTTCAATACCTTCAAATTCAATAGCTATATAACCATTATAAGCAACATTTTTTAAAGCTTTTAAACATGGGATTACGGGAACATCTCCATGACCGATTATTGCCCCTCTAAGATAATTTCCACCTCGCGTTGAGAAAAATCCTTCTCCAGGGTTTGGAAGCATAGCGGATTTAACATGAAAGTCCTTTGCATGAGCGTAAAAAGCATATGACGCAAGTCTGCTAAAGGCTTTATCCGGAGCCTCATCAGCACACAAAAAGTTACCCATGTCTATTAGTAGCCCAAAGTTCTCATTATCCACTTTATTATATAGTTTTTCTACTCTGTCACTATCTTGGCAGAAGAATCCGTGATTTTCAACTGTAGTCCTAATACCCTTTGTAGCTGCATATTCCGTAACTTCTCTACAGGCGTCAGCAATAATTGGTAGAATCTTGTCAAAGGATCTTCCATCACCGGTGGTAGCATCATGCCTTATTAAATTTGCACCTAAGATTTCAGCAATATCCACCATATGTTTAACTTTCTCAATCTCTGCCTCTACATTAGCACTACCAGTTAAAAAGTCTGCACTGAAGGTAAAACTTGAGATAGGTAAGCCAACCCGTATACATTCTGCTCCTAAAACTTTAGCATAAGCTTCCTTTGATACACCTTCAGGAGCAATAATATCTACAAACTCAATGGCATCAAAGCCCATTTCCTTTGCTTTTGTAATACAGTCTAGCTGTGCCATAGATCCTTCTGATAATAGTTTGTTAAAGCTATAGGAACTAACTGATATTTTCATTTTTATACCTCACTTTAGGATTATTATGTTTAAAGCCTCACAATTTTATTTTGAAGAAAAGTAATTGCATTTTTTATATCTTCTTCAGGATTATCTCCCACTTCTCGCTCGATAGTTAAGAAGCCCTTGTAACCCACGTCATCAAGTGCCTTAAGGTATTCATCAAAATTCACATCACCCTTACCTAATGGAAGCTCGATGAAAGCTTCACTTGTTTGGATTTCTTCCTCAATAATACCATAAATAATTTCAGGGTCCTTAATTAAGAGCCTCCTGCCATCTTTGGCATGTGTATGTACTATATAATCCTTAAGGGTGTAAACTGCAAGAGCTGGGTCATCTCCCGTTACCATTACGAAATTAGCAGGGTCAAGGTTCACCGCAACGCCTTTAGAATTCAAACTATCTAGAAATTCTTTTAATCTTACCGCAATTTCAGGACCAGTTTCAATTGCAAAATGAGCATCTAATTCATCTGCATAACGACTTAAAGTATAGCAGGCTTCTTGCATGATTTTATATCTTTCATGGGTTTTATCCTCTGGAATAACACCTATATGAGTTGTAACTACATTTGTTTCTAGGTCCTTTGCAAGCTCTAATATACGCTTTGATTTTTCAATTAGCTTAGGATTTTTCTCCTTGTTCCCAAAGCCTTGACCTAGATCCCCACATAAAGCAGAAAATTCTAGACCGCTTACTTTAACCATATTAAGTAGTTCAAATCTTTTAGCTCTTGTTAAATTTTCTGGAGCATACTCGCCTGAGGTTGCATACATTTGCAATCCTTTTGCCCCAAGTTTAGCTGCCTTTTCAATAGCTGTTTTTGTGTCCACTTTGAAGGAATCAAGCATTACACCTATAGGAAAATTATACATAAAATCATTCCTCTCAAATAAAAAAATGTTTGTTTAATTATTAGTTTTATTCTATAATTAAAACTATACTAAGTAAAGGAAGGATATTGTCCTAAATTAACACAATCTTGCTCTGAGGGTGACAAAATGGATTCAATTAATTATGAGCCACATATTCACGATGATCCATCATTTCCAATTATTTTTCATTTAGATTATATAAAGCGAGGTGCAATATTCTTGACTCATTGGCACGAGAGTATGGAAATACTTTTTGTTATTGAGGGTTCTATAACGGTATTGTCTGATGCAAAAAGTATAACAGCTAATAAAGAGGATATTGTTATAATTAATTCTAACAATATCCATCATATTCAATCCTTAGAGGAAATTTCAGAATATTATTGTCTGATTATAGATAAGAAACTTTGTGAAGAATTTGGATTATACATAGAAGAAATAGTATTTGAAAGGCTGATAAAGGACAAAACCTGTAGCTTAAAGTTTAATGTTATAAAGAATGAATTACTACAAAAAAAAGTTTTTTATAAAGCAGCGGTTAAGTCAGCAATTATTGATCTATTGATTCATTTCTACAGAGGGTTTACTTTGTCTGAATCTCCTCTATCAAATAAATTGGAAAATAGTAAAATAGAAATTATAAAAAAATCTATAAAATACATTAGGAATAATTATAATAAAAGTATATCTACCGCGGATGCCGCTTTAGAGATTGGATTGAGTAAATCGTACTTTTGTCGTATATTTAAAGAAATTACTGGCTATACCCCTGTGTTTTATATTAATTATATAAGATGTTTTAATGGGAAAAAACTTTTTCAAAGCGGGAAATATACAGTTAGTGAAGTTGCACTTTTATGTGGTTTTGATAATCTATCCTACTTTTCAAAGATTTATAAAAAGCATATGGGTTGTTTACCTTCCTTAAATAAAAAAGGAGATTCTTTATAATTGCTTGAGGATATTAGTAATATATAATAAATTTATAAAAGAGGAGTGATATTATGAAAATGGGAATAAGCGTCTGGGCCTTTCCTGGTGATTGGGGCTTGCGTAGAATCTTTCAAACCGCAAAAGAAGCTGGTTTTGAAGGTGTTGAGGTTGCCCTTGCAGAAAACGGAGAGATCAATCTAAGTTCCACCAAGGAAGACATGTACAGCATAAAAGCTGTAGCAGAAGAAGTAGGAATTCAACTTTATAGTGTTGCAAGTGGACTTTATTGGTCATATTCCTTTACTTCAAATCAGGAGGAAATTAGAAACAAGGCAAAGGAGATTGGAAAAAAACAGTTAGAAATTGCAAATTATCTAGGTTGTGATACTATTTTAGTTGTCCCTGGCAGTGTAGGAGTAGATTTTATACCAAATTGTGAAATTGTAGAGTATGATATCGCTTATGTTAGAGCTTTATCTTCAATGATAGAGCTGAAAAGGTATGCAGAGAAACTAGAGGTTTCAATAGGTATTGAAAATGTATGGAATAAATTTCTTCTATCCCCCCTTGAATTCCGTGATTTTATAGATAAAATAGATAGTAAATTTGTAGGGGCATATTTTGATGTAGGAAATGTTTTGCAAACTGGATATCCGGAGCAATGGATCAAAATACTTGGGGATCGAATAAAGAAGATACACTTTAAAGATTATCAAAGAAGTATAGGTACACTAGAGGGATTTGTGGACATGCTTTCTGGGGATGTAAATTATCCAGCTGTTATAGCTCAGCTAAGGAAGATTAATTATAATGATTGGGTTACTGCTGAAGTAGGTATTTACAAGGACTATCCTGAAGAAAGTATATTTAATACAGCAAATTCTATGAAAGCAATTTTGAAGGCTATAAAATAGGAATAACTTATATTTCGTGAGGTGATGTTATGAAATCAATAGCAAATTCTATCTCAATTGTGAGAATATTTCTTGCACTTACTTTGGTTATGGTAAAACCATTAAGTATTTTCTTCCTTGCAATCTATCTAGGTTGTGGAATTAGCGATGTTCTTGATGGATATATAGCAAGAAAGACCCACACCACAAGCAAATTAGGCGAAAAACTTGACTCTGCTGCAGATCTGATAATGATTGTGGTACTGATGTTTGTACTATTTCCGATCATATTTCAAATCTTCAATCCAACAGTTCAAATCATTGTTTGGATAGGTATCATCGGAATAATTAGGATAGTTTCTGTGATGTTGGTATTTGTAAAGTATAAAACTTTTGGGATACTTCATACTTATGGAAATAAAATTACAGGGCTTGTGATATTTGCATTTCCACTAACATTTGCTTTTATTAAATTGGATGTGCTGATGTATATAATTTGTGCGGTCGCAAGTATTTCTGCTATTGAAGAATTATTTATTCATATAACTTCAAATGAATTACAAGCAAACAAGAAGAGTATATTTGAAACATAGTTTTGGAAAGCTATAAATGAAAGATTAGGACTACATAATATAAGGAGTGAGATTTTTGACAGAAGGGAAGCGAAACTATTGGACCATGCCTATTGAGGATGTAATGAAAGAGTTAAAGACTAGTAAGGATGGAATAACTAATGATGAGGGGAAAAAAAGGTTGGAAACCTTTGGGCTAAATGCTATGGAGGTTAAAAAGAAAGATAGTGTTCTGAGTCTGTTTCTTTCCCAATTTAAAAGCCCCATCATTTTAATTCTGTTTTTTGCTATTGGTTTATCCTTTTTCCTCAGAGATACCCTTGATGCATTTATTATATTAGCCATTGTCCTGATGAGTGGTTTGTTAGGATTTTGGCAAGAATACGGTGCCAATAATGCTGTGGAGAAGCTACTAGCTTTAGTTAGAATTAAGGCGAAGCTACTTAGGAATGGGGTAGCCACTGATATAAGTGTAGAAGAAATCGTACCAGGGGACGTGGTGCTGTTAAAAGCAGGTGATATAATACCTTGTGATTGCCTCATCCTTGAGTCTCAGGACCTTTTTATAGATGAAGCTACTTTGACGGGAGAAACCTATCCTCTTGAAAAAGAAGTAGGGGTATTGCCTGAAGCTACTGCCCTAGCACAGAGGAAGAATTCCTTGTGGATGGGTACCCATGTCATCAGCGGAAGTGGAAAAGCGGTGGTTGTAACTACTGGAGTAAAAACTGAATTTGGAAAGATATCGGAAAGATTAAAGATTAAGCCTGAAGAAACTGAGTTCGAATTAGGTGTGAGAAAATTTGGTTTTTTACTCATGGAGATAACACTAATATTAGTCTTGGCTATTTTTGCTATAAATATGTTTTTAAAAAGACCAGCTCTTGATTCATTCCTATTCTCTTTAGCACTTGCAGTGGGATTGACCCCACAGCTACTGCCTGCCATAATCAGCATTAACCTAGCTCATGGGGCTAAATTAATGGCAAAGGTTAAGGTAATAGTAAAACGTCTTGATTCTATAGAAAACTTTGGAAGTATGGATGTATTTTGTTCAGATAAGACAGGAACTCTCACAGACGGGGTAGTCAAGCTGCAGTCGGCTTTAGATATTGATGGAAATAAAAGTGATAAGATACTTTTATATGCTTATTTGAATGCTTCCTTTGAATCAGGCTTTATTAATCCCATTGATGAGGCTATTAGAACCTTCAAGAAATTGGATATTTCCGGCTATACTAAAATTGGGGAGGAACCCTACGATTTTATTAGAAAGCGGCTCAGCATACTTTTAACAGGGCCTGCGACTTCTAATGATAGCAAAAAACAGATAGTGATTAGCAAAGGCGCCTTGAAAAATATTTTATCTGTATGCACTAAGGCTGAAATCAGTGAGGGAAAAATTGTTAAACTTTCTTCCGTTCAGGATAAAATCCAGACGAAATATGAAGAATATAGTAATCAAGGATTTCGTACACTTGGTATCGCCTATAAAGTTGGAATAGAGTCTTTGCATGAGAGTGAGCACGAAGCAGATATGATATTTTTAGGGTTCATTACTCTATTTGATCCTCTAAAGCCCAATATTACAGATACGATTAACAAATTGAAAGCCTTAGGGGTTAATTTAAAAATTATCACTGGAGATAACAAGCTTATTGCTGCAAATGTAGTTTCTCAGATGGGTATCCTTAACGCACAAATTCTAACAGGGCCAGAGTTACATGAAATGGCGGAGGATATACTAGCAAAAAAAGTCTCAGATATATCTATATTTGCAGAAATAGAACCTAATCAAAAGGAACAGATTATCCTTGCCCTTAAAAAAGCAGGTCACGTGGTGGGCTATATGGGGGATGGTATAAATGATGCTTCTGCCCTTCATGCCGCGGATGTAAGCATTTCCGTGGATAGTGCAGCGGATGTGGCTAAAGAAGCTGCGGATATCGTCTTACTAGAGAAAAACTTGGAAGTGCTTATTAATGGTGTGAAAGCAGGCAGAATAACCTTCGCCAATACATTAAAATATGTATTTATGGCCACTAGTGCTAATTTTGGAAACATGTTCAGCATGGCTGGGGCATCCCTATTTTTACCTTTCCTGCCCCTACTTCCAAAACAAATTCTATTGACTAATTTATTGACCGACTTTCCAGAGATGACCATCGCCTCAGATACTGTGGACGACGAGCTAGTTATGCGGCCAAGACGTTGGGATATTGGGTTTATCAAAAAGTTCATGTTAACCTTTGGATTTATTAGTTCACTCTTTGATTACCTCACCTTTGGGGTGCTAATTTTTTTAGTCAAAGCAACTGACGTCCAATTCCGAACAGGCTGGTTTATTGAATCTGTTGTTTCAGCATGCTTAATTGTTTTGGTTATCAGAACCAGAAAGTCCTTCTATAAGAGTGCTCCAGGAAAATATCTTGCCTTGACTACATTGCTTATAGTAGTAATTACTATGTTATTGCCTTATACACCAATTTCTGGCTTGCTAGGATTTCAACCCCTCCCTATATGGGTATTGTTGGTTATATTTGCCATAGTGGCCTGTTATATTGTAACAGCAGAAATAGGGAAAAAACTTTTTTATAAAATAGTTAAATACTAATAAGCAATATTAGAAAGGGTAGGTATAATAGGTACAATTATTATAAGCCTTGGCCATATTTTATTTTCATCATAATTGACTATGTCATCCATGTGAGTAATCTCCTTTATTGCATAATTATTGCTGTATACTGTTTAATATTTTTAAAACTAAAGGCATAGACTCTTTCCAGTTAGTAGGTATTTGCTCTGACGCTTCAAAAGCTAGTCCGCGGCCGGCAGGCGCGCCTTCTCTGACAAGACGATATATATACTCCTGAAGCTCCTTTTCCGAAAGATTATAAGCTGATACATTTATATTGCTCCAAAAGAGCTTATTCGGCCATGCCTTACGGCATTCTCCCATCAACATATCTCCTTCAGGAGGTTCTGTTAGCGATTCTATAAGATTCATCGGTGCTTTCCCTATTAATTCTTTACAACTTGCTAGTTTCCCATCATAATGTGTCCCTATTATTTTCCCTGCATTTTGCATAATAGGAAACAACTCATTATAAACAGGTATATTATATTTACCAAAGCGTATGGGACCCATCGTTTCTGTGGTAAAGTTTTCCAATACTGATACAAACCTGCCCGGTCCTTCTGCAACAAGTTCTACTGATTTCCTATAGTTTTTAAGCAAAGCATCGTATAATACCATCATTTCATCTTCAAAATCTACTAAATGATAGGCGAAATTCTCAAGCCCCAAATAATCTACCAGGATAACATGCATTGGAGTTCTTCCCAGTTCAACGAGTGGGATTCCATAAGGACCAATCGCCTTATCTTTGGCAAGAAACTCCTCATAGCAGGGCAGATTATTGGTATGAGTAGCAATGTAAGTCATTACTTTATAATCTTCTGCTGTTTCCAATCAATGCTTTTGACACCAACCTTCAAAATCGATACTGTATATTTCTCCTACAGGAGTTTTCATTATCTTCCTAATACATTGTTTTCCATTATCAACATAGGGAAGATTAATATATTCTACATTAATCGTTTTTTGCTTAACACATGGTATATGATAAGTAATTCCCAAGCCATTGTTCAACATTGGTAACCATGCTGGTTCATTTGAAAAATTTTTCCACTCCCACTGATAAATAGTATAAGGTATACGATCTGGTTTTTCTCCAGCCCAAAAGGCCTCAAGTCGTTCACGAATATTCATAAAATCCTCCATTCAATAATTTTTAAGGAAGTCTTACTTGAATAAAAACCTATTGGCAAAGCTCCCTAATAAATATATATTGAACATATGAATATAATAATAAATATATTCATATGTTTTTTATTGGAGGGATATATATGGCTAAAAGCTTTGGTGAACAAGAAAAAGAGCTAATAAAAGAAAAACTTAGAGAGAGCTGTGAGGAATGCTGGGGAAGATATGGCTACGCAAAAACGAGTGTCGCCCAACTTTGCAAGATGTCCGGAATCTCGACTGGTGCATTTTATATGTTTTATGCTTCAAAGGAAATGTTGTTTATAGACACAATTGATGGTGTGGGGGAACGTTATAACAATTTAATAGTACAAATGATGCCTGAAAATCCTACCAAATATGACTTGGGAAATGTTGTAAAGAGCCTGTTTCACGAACTTATTAAAACTCCTTGGATTTTAAAGATTCAGGAGGATTATAAGATATTTACCAAGAAGCTTCCACCAGAATTCCTGGAAAATCATTATAAAAACGATATTACAGATTATTCCTTGATGGTAGAAAAATATCATCTTAAACCCAAGGTAAGTGTTGAGGTATTTACATCAATAACGTATATTCTAGCTTTTTCAATTCCTAGTAAGGCTTTAGTTGGGGATTATTATACTGAAGCATTGGATTTGATTATTGACAGTACAATTGAAAACTACTTTTATTAAGGAGGCTTATTATAATGAAAACAATAATTGAATTTATAGCTGTATGCAAAGAGTACACAATGGGTGAGGTAAAAATAGATGCTTTAAGAAACATTAATTTTACAATTGAAGAGGGGGAGCTTGTTATTATCCTAGGGGCAAGTGGCGCAGGAAAAACAACTGTACTGAATCTCCTGGGTGGTATGGACATAGCAAGTGGCGGAGAGATATTGGTTGAGGGAGCGGATATAACAAAATATAAGGAAACAAAGCTTACAGATTATCGTAGAGAAAAAATAGGGTTTGTTTTTCAATTTTACAATCTTATTACCAAATTAAATGCTCTTGAAAATGTGGAATTCGCTGCTTAAGTTTGTAAAAATCACCTTCAGCCAAAGAGGTATTAGAAAAGGTTAGTTTGAGTGAACGATTATATAATTTCCCGTCTCTATTTAAGTTATTCCTTGCTATGTGGTCTTGCAGGTAGTGCTTTGGGGAATCTACTAGGAATACTAATTATACCCAAGGTTATGATGGATACTTATAAGCTGCTTTATACTTTTCCTGAGATAAAGTTGAGTGGATATTGGTGGTATGTAGTTATTTCTACTTTGGTGGTTGTACTATTTGGTATTATAGCCAGTCTACTTTCTGTCACAAAAACCTTAAAGGAAGTGCCAGCACAATGTATGCGCCCTATTGCGCCTAAAAAAATCCATAAAACTTGGCTCGAAAAAAGAGAAAAGCTTTGGAGTAAAATTCCATATAAAAATAAATTGATTATCAGGAACATATTATTAAATAAGCATAGAGCAATTTTACTGCCCCAGTATCCTTTGATAATAATATTTCTGTTGCAGATAAATTAACAACTATTCCTGCTGTAATTTCTTTAAGCAAAGATGTAAATACCATACTATATGTTTTGCCACAGTATAATAAAAGTGTTCAACTATATGATATTAGTAATAAGAAGCTAGATTTGACGGAGGATGGAATTCTACTGCCCTATAAATTAGCAAAGGAGTATCACCTAAAGGTAGGGGATACAGTTCTAGTAAGATTATCTTCTGATATGTATAATAATCAAGCTATTCATGTAAAAGTAGCGGCCATTGATGTATTATATCTATCCCAAGATTTATATGTATCCTACGATTATTTGCAAAAATTAGGTGTAGTGACCTATGTAAATGGGTATTACGTAAATGTGAAGGATAAAGGTATGTTAACAGATACGAATAATTATCTCTCAGGAGCTACTAATGTGAGATCTGTTGTGAAGAATTCCAGTCTTAAAGCTGATATAACATCAATGATGGGAATAATGAACGCAATGGTATTTATAATGATTTTTATGTCCGCGGCTATGGCCCTTGCAGTTATATTTAACATTAGCTCAATAAATATATTTGAACGTCGTAGGGACATTGCAACACTTAAAGTACTCGGCTATCATAAAAAGGAGATAAACAGCCTTGTGAATGTTGAAAATTTCATCGTAACTGCATTTGGCTCTGTATTTGGTGTAATCTTCGGTGTGGTAATCTATAGAGCAATTCTTAACACCATTGTCAGTGGGAGTATGTTTTTCCCCTACCATATATACTTAAGAGTGGTAGTCATATCGGTTTTACTTGCCTTTGTGTTCACAGCTTTTGCTAACTTCATGTTAAAGGGTAAAACTCGCAAAATTGATATGGTAGAATCCTTAAAAAGCGTGGAGTAGGAACATAAATTTAGTGACATACCTTCAGGTGTGTCACTATACCAATTAGACGAACTTGACATACCTTCAGGTGTGTCACTCACTATACCTATTAGACCGATTCAAATAATTATACTAATAATTAGTATAATTATACTAATTATTATACTAATTATTAGTTGACAAATTGTTCTAATTAGGATATGATGTATACATATTAGAGAGAAAGGAAATGATAATTCATATGAATATTTCAACAAAAGCAATTATTTCGAACTCTGATATGATAAAGAATTATAAGGCTTGCAGAGAAAAGGCACAAAATTTTGGCAAGATATTTGTTTTAAAAAACAACCAACCTGATGCAGTATTATTTTCCATTTCAGAATATGAAAGACTCTCAGAGTTTATTGAGTATCTGGAAAGTATTGAAGGAAAAGATATAACAAAGATTATTGAGTCTTTACCGAAAAGTGGTAATAGGGAAATGTACTCCATTGATCATTTAAAAAATGATATAAAATAAACTGTAGTATTTATATAGAAATTTTATAGAATAAAAAACAGGAGATGTATAAGAATGGAAAAGCGTGATATATATTTAGAAAAAATTAAGGCTCAGATAGAACAATATGGAGCTAAAATAGATGGAATGCGTGGCAAAGCTGCTGAGGTGAGTGCAGATATGAAATTGGAATATCTTAGTCAGGTGGATAAGCTACAGGGCAAGAAGGATATCCTCAAGGCAAAATACCAGGAACTAAAAAAATCTAGTGAAGGTTCTTGGGAAGATGTGAAAGCAGGAACTGAAAGTGCTTGGAGTCAACTTAAGGAATCCTTTGAAAAAGCTGGGAAGCATTTTAAATAATCCATAAAGTATAATAAATGC
>Ga0209125_1002712_pt1 | contig 13143 bp, 10 predicted proteins | sample BarGraIncub1131A_FD_184503 | JGI IMG/M metagenome (GOLD analysis project Ga0209125, IMG submission 184503) | Arctic peat soil microbial communities from Barrow, Alaska - Barrow Graham LP Incubations 11-31A (SPAdes) (version 2) | ecosystem: Environmental > Terrestrial > Soil > Wetlands > Peat... | reverse complement strand
CTCCACCAGGTCGATCTCGTAATAGTCCGAGCCGGGATAGCTGACCGTGTCCGGGTTCGCGACCGAGAGGTATTGCCCCAGATCGTTTTTCTTGGCGGCACCAAGACCCGGGAGGGTGTTGACGAACTTGGCCATCGGCGGGCTATTGGCTCAGTTGGCCGTCGTGTTGTAATCGGGAGTGGCCGGGAGTCCGTTGGCGTCAAGGGGTCCGGTCGGGATCGGTGGGACGGCACCCGCTCCGGCCACCAGTGGAATGCTCCAGACGCAGAGCAGGACGAGCATCAGGGTCGATTTCCATAGACAAGATGTTCCTGGATTCTTCATGGCATCTCCATTTCCCAGCGCGGCTGCGTTATTTGCTCCCATTGGTGACCGCCGGAACCGACTGTTGAGTGGTCTTCCTGGCCTGATATACCTTCATCCTTTCGGCTTTGAGCGCTTGCGCCGCGCTCCTTCGCTGCACATGCGTGACTCGCTGGGCCCGCTGTTTGATTATCATTTCCCGCTTCGCCGCCAACTCCGGCGTCAAGGGGGCGAGATTGCCCGCAACGGCGAGCCCGCCCGCCGATGACAGCAGCAGCGTCACCATCACCGCCATTGCGATACTGCTTGGTATAGTTCTCTTCATGTTGTTCTCCTTTGCTAGCCGTCAGGCTGGATAACGTCCCTACAGTGGAGTAAAAATTAAGGCTGAACCGACATTTTTCGACTGCTTCCAATAATTCCTCCATCGTCACTTCCATTCCTGATTGATGGGTAGGGTTCGATTTCCTGGAGACTAAAACTCAATCTGGAGAAATCTCGCCGGTTTCCATGTGCGGACAAGGAGGTAAGAGCAATCAACATGCCTAATAAGACCTGCATGCACCGATTTAGATAAAGGTTTGATATTTAGAAGAATAGTTAACGAAGTGAGCTGCGGGGAGAAGAGCAAATCGGTAGGAAAATTTATCATACTTGGTAAATTTACCAAGTATGATAAGTCACGTTGAGAAAATGATTTATAAGATTCGAGTTGTTTTCATTTAGCTGCGGGTGATGCCGTATTTCCGCATCCGGGCGCGCAGGGTACTGGCGTTGAGGCCAAGGAGCGCCGCTGCCCCGTTCATCCCCTCGATGCGCCAACCGGCTTTTTTGAGCAAACTGAGGATGTGGTCGCGTTCCAGGTCGACAAGGTGCCTGACGTCCTGCTCGGCCACCTCCTCCGTCTTTCGGAACGCGTCGAACCGGTCCAATACCTGCAAAGCGCTCCCTTGGCTGATGATCACCGCCCGCTCGATGACGCTTTCCAACTCCCGCACGTTGCCGGGCCAGTGATATTTTTGAAGCGCGTTCAGGGTGTCCTTCGACACGGCATCTATCTGCTTGCCTATTTTCTGGTTGAATTTGGCAACGAAGTGATTGACGAGCAGTGGGATGTCTTCCTTTCTCTGCCGGAGCGGCGGCAGGGTGATGGGGAAAACGTTGAGCCGGTAGAACAGGTCCTCCCGGAATCTGCCGTTTTGGACCTCCTCCACCAGGTCCCGATTGGTGGCCGCGATGACCCTCACGTCGGTCTTGATGGTGCGGGAACTCCCCAGCCGCTCGAACTCGCCGTCCTGAAGGACCCGGAGCAGCTTGCATTGCAGCTCCAACGGCAGCTCGCCGATTTCGTCGAGAAAGATGGTGCCGCCGTCGGCCAGCTCGAAGCGCCCGATCTGCCGGTCATGAGCGCCGGTGTAGGCGCCCTTTTCCCGCCCGAAGAGCTCGCTTTCCACGAGGGTTGCCGGAAGCGTCGTGCAGTTGACCGTTATCAAGGGTCGGTCCTTGCGGGCGCTGCTGCCGTGGAGGGCGCGCGCGATGACTCCCTTGCCGGTGCCGGTCTCGCCCAGGAGAAGAACCGTCGCGTTCATGGGAGCCACCTGCTCGACACGCTGGAATACCTGGGAAAGGACCTCGCTTTGGCCGATGATCTCCCCGAAGTTGTACTGCCGGGCCACCTCATGCTGCAGGTAGGTGTTCTCGGCCTGGAGCCGGTCCTTCAACCCCTTTATTTCGGCATAGGTACCCTGGAGCGACTTTTCCGCCCTCTTGCGCTCCTCTATTTCCTGGGTGAGCCGCAGGTTGGCACGGGTGAGCTCCTCGGTCCGCTCCTGCACCGTTAATTCCAACTTGTCATTTGTTTTTTGCAGCTCCTCACCCAACCGACTGCAGATCGAGCCATCGGCGATCGACGAGAGGATATAGCCGTCCTTTCCTTGCCTGCCGTCCACCCTGACACTCTGAAGTTGCCCATGGACCAGCGCGCCGTCTTTTCCCGTGAGTCTGATTTCACATCTCTGCATGCCCTGTTTTTGGGCAACCGTTTCCAGATGAGCATAAAAAACCTTCCTCTCGCCAGCATCTGCGATAAAGCTGATAAACGGAATATTGGTCAGCAGTTTTCTCTCTATTCCCAGCAGATGCGCGCCGGTGAGGTTGACCTCCCGTATCACTCCTCCCGTATCAAAGGTGAAATAGCCCACCGGTGCGAAGTCATAGAGTTCTGAGTACTTGTCCCGCGACAGCTCAAGCTCTTCCTGAGCCCGGCGCAGCTCTTCGTTCTGCAGCTCCAATTCGATCTGGTGCACATTAAGTTCATGGAGAAGCCTCTGGATCGCATCCTCGGTCCGTGGCGGGTGCGGTTCAACCGTTAGCGCGCCCAACCGCTCTTCAGCATGGTGGCGCAGTCCGACAGCGGATTTTGACAGGCTCTCGTTTTTGTCAGTTCCCATAGTTAACTCTCGCTTTCCCAGGATTTGGCTGAATTGCAGCAGGGTAAATTATTCTGGACCAGAAAGGTATTAGTTTTCTACAACAATACATCAGTTCAACCATCACAAGCAAAAAGAATAGACCAGGCAGATCACATATACACAACCTGCACGTATTTTCAGGAATACCATAATTTGCATTTAAGGGCACCACATTTAATTGTTGCAGTAAATAATCGCCAATAGCCGTTACCTTTGGGGGAATGAACTCATAGGCGACAACATTTACTTGTCCCACCCAACCTACCCGATCGCCCTTTAACTAGGTCCACCGGGATAACATAGTCTAATACTGGCACAGGGCGGCGAACTTTCCGGACACACTCTGTTTCCGGTGCAGGAGGCACCAGACTAGCCGTCTGCACCAATCACTTAAGTCATAAGAAAGAGTGCTTGAGACAGATGCAAGCCGTGTCCACCGTTCTTTTGCCTCAGCCGTCAACGGAGCAATAGTCAAAGTAGCGGCCAAGCTATATTCATGGTAGGCTGGGAACTTCTCACGGTCCAATATCCCCGAGTCCATATGCCATGGAGGTCACATGAAGATTCAACTCGCCATTTCCTGCCTGCTGCCGCTCCTTTGCCATCCGGTGGCGGCACTGGCCGAGACACACGCGCTTTCGGCCGCATCCCGCATCAGCACGGTCACGGTCTACGCCGACCGGGCCCAGGTCACCCGCAGCGCCCTGCTCTCCCTGAAGGCCGGGACCAATCTGGTGACCTTCGGCGCCATGCCGCAGCTTTTGGATGAGAATTCCCTGCGTGCGCAAGGAACGGGCGCCGGCCGGGCGCGCATCGCCGGGATCACGGTGAAGAACGTCTTCCTGGAACGGCTTCAGGAGAAACGGATCCAGGAGCTGGAGGATGAAATCCGGGCCGCGAACCGCAAGCTGGAGAGCATCGAGGCGCGCCGCAAGGCCCTCGCCGCCCAGGGGGCTTTCATCGACTCCATCCGGGTCGGCTGGGGAGAGCGCATCTCCAAGGAGCTCACCCTCGCCAAGCCGAACCCCGCTGAGATGGGCGAGGCGGTGAAATTCGTGGGCGAGGGGATCGGAAAGGTCGAGGAGCAGCTCTACGATGCCGAGGCGGCGAGGAAGCCTCTCCTGGACCGGATCGCGGCGCTGAAAAAAGAGCTGGAACAAAAAAGGGGGGACCGGAACAAGGAGGTGCGCTCCGTCGAGGTGGCGATCGAGGCGGACCGGAATATGGATTTCAACCTGACCCTCTCCTACCTGGTGGGACAGGCCCGCTGGGAGCCGACCTACGATCTGCGGCTCGCCGCCGACGGCAAGAGCGCCGAGCTCACCTACCGCGCCCAGGTCTGGCAGAAGAGCGGCGAGGAGTGGCCGGGGGTGCGCCTCTCGCTTTCCACCGCCTCGCCCGAGGCAGGCGGCGCTCCTCCCGAACTCCGGCCCTGGCAGGTCTCCCTTTACGAGCCGCCCCGCCCAGTTTCTTACGGCCAGCGTCTCCTCAAGGGCGCCATGGCGCCCTCCCCGGCTCGGACCATGGTCCTGGAGGCGCCCGCCGCCGATGGGTCGGCGGACCAGATGGAAAATGCGCTCCCAGAGTCGGCACTGGTCAGCGAGGGGCAGACCTCGGTGCTCTTCAATATCGCCCGACCGGTGGATATCCCCGCGGACGGCACCCGGGCGGCCAGCGTCATCGCGGTCGACCAGCTGCCGGTGCTAGCCGAGTTCGTCAGCGTGCCGAAGCTCTCCCCGAGGGTCTACCTCAAGTCCGAGGTGACCAACCGGACCGTCTACCCGCTGCTCGCCGGTCAGGTGAACGTCTTCAACGACGCCGTTTTCACCGGCAAGAGCTTCCTGAAGACGGTCGCCGCCGGTGAAAAGTTCGATCTCTACTTCGGGGCCGACGACCAGATCAAGGTGAAGCGGGAGGTTGCCAGGGTCCGCAAGAGTGCGGGACTTCTAGGCGGCAACCGGGTGAGCTACCGCTGCACGGTGCAGTTGGAGAATTTCAAGAAGAGCGCCGTGACCGTCTCCCTTTTGGACCAGCTCCCCCTGGCGGGAAACGCGGAGATCAAGGTGAGCCTCGACGAGGCGCAGCCCAAGCCTTTCGAGACACGACAGGACGGAACGATCATCTGGAAGCTGAGCCTGGCACCCGGTGAAAAACGGAAAATCTCCTACGACATCGTCCTGGAATACCCCAAGGGGCGCGAACTGGCGGGCGCCGAATAAGCTTCACTCTGGTAAAAAACGGTGATGTGTGATAGGTGATGGGTAATTTCAATAACCGTGACCTGTATTTATCACACGTCACCAATCACACAGCACCGTTTTGCTGCGAAGGGAACTCATGAAATCGACCTTTATTGCCGTCATCCTGCTCTTATGCCTCACTTCTGTTTCCCAAGCGGCGCGACTCGACACCTCGTTTGTCTTTTCCACCATCGAGACCCCCAACTTCTCCATCCATTACCACCAGGGATTGGAGGCGGTCGCCAGGAAGGCCGCGGTCATCGCCGAGGAGGTGCACGGCAAGCTGGTCAAGGAATTCATCTGGCAGCCGAGCGAAAAAACCGAGCTGGTGCTGATAGACGACACCGACTTCACTAACGGCTTCGCCACCGCGCTCCCGTACAACACCATCTACATCCAGGTGGTCCCGCCTTCCCTCGCCTCGACCCTCGGTGAGTACGACGACTGGCTGAAGGTCCTGATCACCCATGAATACACCCACATCGTTACCCTGGACCCCGCGCGGGGCTACTGGAAGCTGGTGCGGAAGATCTTCGGCAAACCGATTCCCGGGGCTGACCCGCTCTCAGAGCTCCTCTTCATCGTCACCGCCCCCCCCAACTCCTTCCTGCCGCGCTGGTGGCACGAAGGGATGGCCACCTGGGCGGAAACCGAGTACACCGGACAGGGGCGCGGCAGAAGCAGCTACTACGACATGATCTTCCGCATGGCGGTCGCCCAGAACAACCTCCCCTCCGTCGACCAGGTGAACGGCGACGTCCCGGGTTGGCCGGCCGGCTCCCTCCCCTACATCTACGGCTACCGGCTGCAAAAGTACCTCGCCGACAGCTACGGGAAGGACGCCCTCGGAAAGCTGAGCATCGCCCACTCCGGGCGCTTCCCCTATTTCATCGGTGATCCTCCGCAGGAGCTCTCCGAGGGAAAAAGTTACCGCGTCCTCTACGCCGACATGATAGCCGCGCTGAAACGCGAGGAGTCGCAACGCATCGCGACCTTCTCCCAGACTCCCTTCACCCCGCTCAGCACTATCTCCAACCAGGGGGAAAAGCTGACCAACCCGAGGTTCTCCCCGGACGGAAGCCGCATCGCCTTCACCAGGGTTGATCCCCACAACCACACCACGACCGTGGTCACCGACAGTACCGGGAGCTCCGTCGTGGCAAAATTCCGGCGCAATTTCTCGGACGGGAGCAGCTGCTGGTCCCCCGACGGGAAAAGCCTCTTCTTCACCCAGGCCGAGATCAACAACGGTTTCAACATCTATCAGGACCTCTACGCCTATGACCTCGCCCACGACTCCATCCGTCGCCTGACCCGTGGGCAGCGTCTGGGAGACCCGGACCTCTCCCCCGACGGCAAGCTCTTCGCCGCCGTGGTGAGCGCGCGGGGGAGCCAGAATCTGGCCCTCATCGAAAAAAGCACCCTGGTGAGCGAGGCGCCCCCCCGGCTCATTACCGATTACGTCCAGCAGCGGGTCTCCTCGCCGCGCTTTTCTCCCGACGGCGCGCTGATTTCCTACGCAGTCACCGACAATGCCGGCCGGACCGCAATCCACCTCCACGAGGTCGCCCTCGGCCGCGACCGCACGCTGTTCACCGCGGAACATACCGCAGCCTACCCGGTCTGGTCCAGGGACGGCTCCTACTTGATCTACGTCTCCGACGAGACCGGAGTCTTCAACCTCTTCGCCTACCACCTCAAGGAGGGGAAAAGCTACCAAGTGAGCCACCTGCTCGGCGGCGCCCTGCAACCGGACCTCTCCCCCGACGGCAGGGCGATCCTGTTCTCAAGCTACGACTCGCACGGCTTCAGCATCGCGCGGATGGCGCTGGAGAAGGAAAAATGGACGGCGACGCGGGGCCCCTCGCTGCCGCTCACCCGCGACCTGCCACTGCCACTGCCAGCTCTCGCTCCCGCTCCCGTTACGGCCGGCCCCGGCGACCAGGAAGGCACGAGTGGAACGCAAGCCACGGCCATCCCCTACAGTCCGCTGCGCACCCTGCTTCCCCACTTCTGGCTCCCCAGGGTCTCCGACGACGGTTCGGACCAATCGTCCTTCGGTCTGTTCACCGCTGGCTCGGACGTGCTCGGCTACCAATCCTACTCCCTCAGCGCCGATTACGGCCCGGGGAGGCAACGGGGCTATTTCAATCTCAACTACCAGAACGATTATCTCTACCCGACACTTTCCCTGAACGCGCACGCCGAGCCGTTTCTCTACGGGAACCTGCAGCAGCGGGGGGACTACTACGAACTGAACCAGGGGCTCACCCTCCAGGCATCCTTTCCGATCAATTTCCTGGAATCCCGCTATGTCATCAGCGGGGGATATCAGCTGCAGGACCAGAAGGCGCTCAGCACCCTGGACGGCAACGGCGAGTTCAACGGCGTTTCCGTCTTCCGGGGGAGACGGGACAACCTGTTCGCCGGCCTAAGCTTCGACGGCGTACTCCGGTACCCCTACTCCGTCAGTTCCGAGGAGGGGCGCCGGATCTCCCTGCTGTACCGGCGCTTCGACCGGGCCTTGGGAGGCGACCAGAACCTCTCGGAATACAGCGCTCAATATCAGGAATTCCTCCGCCTGCCGCTCGAGCATCAGGTCATCTACCTCCGGCTCTCGGGAGCCCTGGCCGACGGCGACCTGCAGTTCGGCCAGCAGGCCTTCCAGATCGGAGGGATCCCCTCCGACCTGAACCCGTACCCGCTGCGCGGCTACCCGGAACGCTCGGTGACCGGCAAGTACGTCGCCACCGGCACTCTCGAATACCGGGCGCCACTCTTCTACCCGCTGCGCGGCTTCGGCACCCTCCCCGCCTTCGCGGAAAAACTGCACGGCGCGCTCTTTGTCGATGCCGGAGAGGTCTGGGACGACCGCAACGCCTTCAGCGCCAGCGAGGTGAAGGTGGGCGCCGGGGTGGAGGCGCGCCTGGACCTGACCCTCGGCTACTGGCTGAAACTGACCCCCGCCTTGGGTTTTGCCCACGGCTTCAACCGGGGCGGAGAAAACCAGGTGTACCTGACGGTGTACGTCAACCTCTAACCCGGTAGGCGCCAGGGAGAACCGATGACTATCTACGACTTTGAGGTGACCAGCCTCGACGGGGAACGGCGAACGCTCGAGGAATACCGCGGAAAGCTGCTGCTGATCGTGAACGTCGCCAGCAAATGCGGCTTCACCCCCCAGTATGCTGGTCTCGAGGCGGTTTACCGGCGCCACAAGGACCAGGGCTTTGCCGTCCTCGGTTTCCCCTGCGACCAGTTCGGTCACCAGGAACCGGGCGACGAGACGGAGATCCGGAACTTTTGCTCGCTCACCTACCAGGTCAGTTTTCCGATGTTCGCGAAGATCCAGGTGAATGGAGACCAGGCGCACCCGCTCTACAAATTCCTCAAGTCGGCTCAAAAGGGGTTGCTCGGCTCCGAGGCGATCAAATGGAACTTCACGAAATTCCTGGTGGACCGGGAGGGGACCGTGGTGAAGCGCTACGCGCCGACGGATACTCCGGAGAGCATCGAAAAGGATCTGACTCTTTTTTTCGGCTGACACCATAGCAGGCACGAAAAAAAGCTTCATTTCGTTCAAGTAAAACTACATGTTTGCCGATAGGAATGACATGGATGACAGCCACCCTGCCGAAGCCGGTCGGCCACGCGAACCTGGCCGTAATGCTTCAATCAGGGACAACGCAGGGCGGCAGTTGGGAGCCTTTTGATGAATCTCACCTCGCGACTTTTCATAACCTGCATCGTGTCGCTGCTTTTGATACTGTACGCGGCCATGGTTTACCTGGCCATCAGCACGGACTACCGTCTGACCGTCAGTAGCGCCAAGCGGCAGGTGGTCGCCCTGAGCAGCGTTCTGGAGCAGCACGCCTCCCGCACCATGGGCGAGGCCGAGAGTATCCTCGACATGACCTCGCACCATCTGAAGGAGCATAGGCTGCTCGGCTTCGGCGCGGAAATACAACCCTTTCTATGGCCTAGCGCAGCCCTCATGCGGAAATCACCCCAGATAAGGAACGTTTTCCTGGTGGACGCCCATGGAAAGATGATCGCCAACTCCCAGAGCACCCCTGTCACTCCGATATATCTGGGCGACAGGGAATACTACCGTTACCACACGACACACCAGGATCAGGCGAGCTACATAAGCGTTCCTGTCCAAAGCCGCATCGACGGCACCTGGCTCTTCACCATAACCCGCAGGGTTAATCGCCCCGACGGCTCCCTGAGAATGATCGCGGGGCTAGCCATTGAGACCGGCTATTTCAGTCGCTTCTACCAGGGGCTCGATCTTGGCGGCCACGATGGACAGGTCTCCCTGATTAGGAGCGACGGCGCCATCCTGGCCGGTTTCCCCGCGAGCGAGCAGAATACCGCTGGTTCACAGTAGAATTCCGCCTTGTTTAGAACCTACCTGCCGCGGTCACGCCACGGCGTCTTCGAGGCCAACGCGGACGGTTCCTGGCACCTCACCGCCTACCAGAAATCCGAGCACTACCCGCTGGTGTCGCTTATCTCACTCGATCGGGACGAGATTCTCGCCCCCTGGCGAATTCGCGCCTACCGGCACGGTGCCGGTGCCGTCGCCTCGATACTGCTCATCTTCATGCTCACCTTCACCCTGGACAGGCGGCTCAAGCGCCTGGCCTGCGCGAATGAAATGCTGGTTGCGCATAAGCTGGAACTCGAACTAGCCGCTCACGTATTCGAGCAGAGCCAGCAAAGTATCGTGATTGCGGACCGTAACGGGACCATCCTGCGGGTCAACCGCTACTTCACCGAACTGACCGGATACCTCCCCGAGGAGGCCATCAGCAATACACCCAGGGTTCTCAAGTCGCAGCGCCACGACAAGGAGTTTTATGACGAACTCTGGAGGAGCCTGCTCGAGGAGGGGAGCTGGCGGGGCGAGATCTGGAACCGGAAGAAAAACGGCGACGGTTTCGCGGCGCTGCTCAGCATCTCCTCGGTGAAGGATGCCGGCGGAGCGATCATCTACTTCATCGGCGTGATCGAGGACATCACCGAGCAGAAGCTTTCCTCGGAGAGGATCTACCACCTGGCCCACTTCGACGTCCTGACCAACCTCCCCAACCGGAGGCTCTTCAACGATCGGCTGGTCCTTTCCATGAAGCAGGCCGAGCGCTACGGAAGCAGATTCGCCGTGCTGTTCCTTGACCTGGACAACTTCAAGAGGATCAACGATAGCTTCGGGCACCATGTGGGCGACCTCCTGCTGCAGGCGGTCGCCCAGCGCATCCTGGACAGCCTGAGGAAGGTGGATGCCGTGGCGCGCTTTGGCGGCGACGAATTCGCCGTCATGCTGGATGATGTCAGTGACCCCTCCGATATCGCGCGGGTCGCGCGGAAGATCATCAAGGCCGTCTCCGCGCCGGTGGATCTGGAGGGGGTCGAGGTCCAGATGGGGACGAGTATCGGAGTAAGCATCTATCCCGCCGACGGCGACAGCATCGAGACGCTCTTCAAGAACGCGGACAGCGCAATGTACCGGGCCAAGGCTCTCGGTAAGAACCAATGCCAGTTTTTCGACACGAAGCTGGCGCTCCCGGCTTAACCGGATCTCCTCACAGGGGCGAAAACGGAAAAGGCGGCGCAACCGATCAATCGGTTGCGCCGCCTTATTTGCTTTCACCTGTCGGCTCACCGAAAGCCGTAGTAGTCCCAAGCGCCCCGGGTACCCCACGATCCGCCTCCAGGTCGTTAATCCGCCCGGGTCGTCGAAAACCCGCGGGGCGGGGCCGAAGGACGGAGGTATATTCAGACTAAGAGTCCGGCGTTTGGTCCCCGCCAGCCTTCCGGTCGTGATACCGGAAACTGTTACCGCCCCACTGCTTCACCTTGTACATGGCGCTATCGGCTTTTTTCAGCAGGGTGTCGGCGTCATCCGCATCGGCTGGATAAAGGCTGATCCCGATGCTTCCCGTAATGAAGCATAGCTCCCCATTCAGGTCGAACGCCCCTTCCAGGGCGCTGATCACCTTGGCGGCGACCAGCGCGGCATCCCCGGGGGCCCCGATCCGCGACATGATGATCACGAATTCATCCCCACCCATCCTTGAAACGGTATCGGAACCGCGCAGGGAGCGTTCGAGCCGGCCAGCCACCTGAGCGAGCAGGAAATCCCCCCTGTCGTGTCCGAGGCTGTCGTTAACCCGCTTGAATCCATCCAGGTCCAGGTAGAGAAGCGCGAAGCTGAAACTGTACCTTTTCGCCTGGGCCAGGTTGACATTGAGACGGTCGAAAAAGAGGGCGCGGTTGGGCAGTTGCGTCAGCTGATCGTAATAGGCCATCCGCTCCAGGGCGCGATTTGCCGCCAGGCGCGCCGTGATATCCCGGAATATTATCTGTACGGCCGGCCTGCCCCGGAAAGCAAAGGGGACGCCGGAGACCTCAACATCGAGTTCGGCGGCGTCGAGTCTGACAAACCTCTCCTCAAGCCAGGGAATATTGACGCCGCTTGACTCGATCAGTTCCAGCTGCGCCTGGAACAGATCGACCGAATCGGGGTGGACGAAGCCGAGGATCAAGGCGCCGAGGATCTGCTCCGGTAGCTCGGCTCCCAAAAGGATCAGCGCGGCGGGATTGGCGAATTCGACCCTGGAGCCGCAGCAGATGACAATGCCATCCGGGGAGAGTTCGACAAGTTTGCGGTAGCGCTCCTCGCTCTCCCGGATGGCGCCCAGCATGCTCTCCCGCTCCAGGGCGAGCCTACGCTCCAAAAGGACCTTCTCCAATACCATCGGCAACAGCTCCAGGTACCTCAGGTCAAGATCCTTGACGAGGTAATCCCTGGCTCCAAGCTTCATCGCTTCCACGGCGATCTTTTCGTCGCCGTTTCCCGTTATCATGATCACCGGCAGGGACCGGTCCTGCTCCACGAGACTGCCAATGACCGACATGCCGCCTAAAACCGGCATGCTGTAATCCACCAGCACCGCCTGATAGCTGTTGCGCCGCGCCAGTTCCAGCCCCTGTTCCCCGTCTATGGCAAGGTCGACCCGATAGCCGAGCCGGCCCAGTCGAGCCTGCAGCAGCCGGGCCAGGCCGGTATCGTCCTCCATGTAGAGGATCCGGACCTCCTCGCTCTCGGGCTCGTGCAGGCCACTGCCGGCTTTGGTTGTCTCTATTTGCATACGCCTCAATCCAAATCGGGGATTTTAACAATGGAAAGGAACAGACCGAGGGTGCGGATCGCCTCGCAGAAGGCATCGTACTCCACGGGCTTGGTCACATAGACGTTGCACCCCAGCTGGTAGCAACGGTTTATCTCCTCCGGATTATCGGTCGTGGTCAGCATGACCACCGGGATTTTCCTGGTCCGCTCGTCGGCCTTGATCCGCTGCAGCACCTGGCATCCGTCCAGTTCCGGCAGGTTGATGTCGAGCAGCACCAGCAGGGGGGCCGGGTCATGGTCGGAGGCGAAGCTCCCTTGCTTGAGCAGGAAGTCAACCGCTTCCCGGCCGTTGACCAGGTGCCGAATCTCATTGTTGATGCCGCCGCGCCGGAGGTTCTTTTCGATGAGCCGGGCATGCCCGGCATCGTCCTCGACCAGCAGGATCTTCACCTGTTCGTTGTCTCGCAAAAGTTACTCCTCGCCTTATCTGAACTCCGTTGTGATTAGCGGGTTTTCAGGCCCTTTTCCTATTTCCGCGGACTCGCCGTGGGGGATGCTGAAACTGAAGGTGCTCCCGGCTCCCAGCTCCGACCGGCACCAGATCTGGCCGTGCAATTGGCGCACCAGGGCCTTGACATAGGGAAGTCCCATCCCTTCCCCCTGCACGTCCTGACGCCCGGCCCGCCGAAAGATCTCGAAAATCTTTCCCAGGTCCTCCCGGGCGATGCCGCGCCCGTTGTCACGGATATGGATGGTGGTCCCGCCGGCGTCGCTTTCACCCCGGATTTCCAGCTCGCCCGGACGCGCCGGATCGAGGTATTTCACCGCGTTGTCCAGGAGGTTGCCAAGGATCTGCTCCAGGGCGATCCGATCAGCGTTCAGTTCCGGAAGCTCCCCGATGCTGACCGCCGCACGGTGCTCCTCCAACTGGTGGGACATGCTCTTAAGGATTGCCTCGACCATCCCGCGAACCTGCACCGGCTCCCCCCCC
>Ga0209125_1002711_pt1 | contig 13150 bp, 11 predicted proteins | sample BarGraIncub1131A_FD_184503 | JGI IMG/M metagenome (GOLD analysis project Ga0209125, IMG submission 184503) | Arctic peat soil microbial communities from Barrow, Alaska - Barrow Graham LP Incubations 11-31A (SPAdes) (version 2) | ecosystem: Environmental > Terrestrial > Soil > Wetlands > Peat... | reverse complement strand
GATTATGATCGCAAAAGGCAACTCCTAATTTATAAGCTAAAGGTCTTTCCTTAACTCCTCCAACTAAAATATCTGCTTTTTTCTCAAGAATAAATTTTTCAAGTTCTGCTGGGTTAGTATCATCTAAGATTACTGTTCCCTCGCAAGTTATTTCCTTAATAATATCGTAGTCCTCTTCTTTTCCTGTTTGAGTACCTACCATAACAGTTTCCATTCCAAGTTCTCTGAATTGTTTTATAAGTGAAATTGCTTTAAACCCACCACCTACATATATAGCAACCTTCTTACCTTCAAGCCTTTTTTTATGGTAATTTAGTATATCTTCAATTTGTTTCTCTTCTGTAGCTATTAGCTCTTTTGTTTTTCTTATTACTTCATCATTTTTTGTAAATTCTGCAATATTAGTTAAAGATGCTTTAATATCCTCAAGCCCTAAAAAGCTAACATTAATATATGGAATTCCAAATTTTTCAGTCATCTGATTTGCAAGGTAATGCATAGAACCTGCACACTGTACAATATTTAAATTAGCTGTTGGTGCCTTTTTTATCTCATCACTTGTGCTATCACCTGTTATTCTTGCAACCACTTTAATACCCATTCTCTTAAAATAATTTTTAATTATCCACATTTCTCCGGCTAAATTAAAATCTCCTAAAATGTTTATGCCCTCAACCTTTGGGTCATTATTTTCACCCATAAGATTTAATATTGCATTACAAGCTGCTCTATAACCTACTGCTTTATTTCCCGAAAATCCTGGTGCTTTAACTGGAATAACTCGAATATTATGTTTAAGCTCAGCTGCTCTACATACAGCATCAATATCATCTCCAATTACTCCTACAATGCAAGTTGAATATATAAAAATAACTTTTGGGGTATTTGCTGCTACTATCTCATCGATAGCAGCACCAAGTTTTTTCTCCCCTCCAAATATAACATCTTTTTCTCTTATATCCGTGGAGTAACTATTTCTGTAATTTTCAGAATCGCTACTTAAACTTCCTCTTATGTCCCAAGTATACGCAGCGCATCCTATAGGTCCATGAACCAAGTGAAACGCATCTGTTATAGGATTTAATACGACTCTTGCACCAGCATAAACACAAGCCCTTTGACTTACAGAACCAGATACACTATTACCGTCGCACTTCATCTTTTTATTTTTACTTTTAGAATTATAACAGACTGAGTCTTCTCTTCCCTTAAGTAGTTTTGATTCCATATAATCACCTCCACGAATATTTTATTACATTACTAGTTCGAAATCTTCTTCAGGACAAGTTCTATCTATTTTATCTAAAATTGCATTTAACATCATTTCTATTAATCTAATTGATCCTTTATATCCCACTATAGGAAAATACTGATGTGCATATCTATCTAATATTGGAAAACCTACTCGTACAAAAGGCACGTCCTCAGCTCTTGCGATAAATTTACCATGAGTATTACCCATTAGTAAGTCTACAGGCTCATTTTTCATCCATTGGTGAAGTTCAAATAAGTCAGATGCTGCCTTAACTTCTGATTCTTGTATGTCATTTGCCACAAGTAAAGCATCAATTTGTCTTTTAAAGGAATCTCCTGGAGTTCCTGTAATTACATATTTAGGAATCATGCCTAAACTTATTACAAATTCAGTTAATCCTATAACGGTATCTGGATCCCCATAAATAGCAACTTTTTTACCATTAAAATACGCTTGGCTATCTAACATTAAATCAACTAGTTGTCCTCTTTCTTCTTCTATAGAATACGGAACATCTTTATGAGTTAGTAATGCAAGTTCTGTAATTAATCTATCTGTAGCCTCTATTCCAATTGGTGTACTTAAAGTCTTCATAGGAACCTTGCATTTCTTCTCTAGTTCTATTGCACCAGCCTGCGCAGAATATTCACCAAGTGCTAATGATAACTTAGAGTTTCCTGCATCTATAATATCGTCAACTTTAGTTCCACCTAATGGGTACATTTCAAAAGAACCTGTCATCGGTGCATCTAAAACTCCACTAGTATCAGGGAATAGAATATTGTCAATTTCCATAAGAGTAAGAATTCTTTTTATTTCTCTCATGTCACCTGGTTGTACAAAACCGGGAAGCATATTAATTTTTCCGTTTTCAACTCCACTATTAACGGATAAATAGGTAATAAATGCTGTTACCATATTAGAGAATCCTGTTACATGTGAACCTACATAACTCGGAGTACTAGCATGGATTACGTGTTTACCCTCTGGAATATCACCCTCAGCTTGAAAAATCATTGTTTTACAATCATCACCGATGGTTTCTGATAAACAAGTGGTATGAACCGCAATTATATCAGGTTTGTAAAGTTCAAATATATTTCTTACAGCGGTTTTTAAGTTTGATCCTCCTCCAAATACTGAAGCTCCTTCAGTGAATGCACTTGTAGACGCCATTATTGGCTCTTTAAAATGTCTTGTGAGTTGCATTCTATGAAAAGCGCAACATCCTTGAGAACCATGACTATGAGGTAAACATGCATGAACACCAAGTGCTGCATACATTGCCCCAATAGGTTGACAAGTTTTTGCGGGATTAATTTTTAAAGCTTTTCTTTCTACTATTTTTTTTGTAGTTAAATCTAACATTACTCATCACCTCCAACAACTTTTCCTTCTAATAATGGTTCTACCTTCCATGGTGCAGTAACAAATTTCCAAGCAGGTGTGTATACCCCTGATGTAAGGTCGTGAGCGAAAACTACTGCTCCTCTAAATCCAGCGTAAGGTCCTGAATAATCATAAGAATGTAACTGTTTAGAGGTTACTCCCATTTTTTGCACTACATATTTATCTTTAATACCTGAGAAGAACATGTCAGGTTTTAACTGCTTAATTAACTGATCGGTTTCATAATGGTTTAAATCATCAATTACTACGCCATCTTTATGCATATCTTTGATAAGACCGTTATATTCGGCTAAAGGAATTTCCTTTTGAAGTTTTTCATATCTCTGCGGAGATACAATAGTTCTGTATTTAGTTTCATCTTTTTCAACCGTCATATGCTCAATGTTTTTGCTGTCTGCATCCAGTTTTATATCTGGAATAACTTGGCGACCCTCGTAATCATCTCTGTGAGCAAATTCATAACCTGAGATTATAGTTTCAATCCCCAAATCTTTAAGTAATGTTTGATAATGATGAGACCTTGAACCTCCAACATATAAAAATGCTGTTTTACCTTCAAGTCTTGTTTTATAGTATTCCATTTCTCCTTCAATCTCAGCCATTTCCTCAGCAATTACCTTTTCAGTTTTTTCTATTAACTCTGCATCACCGAAATATAATGCTACATCTCTTAAAGTTTTCGCAATACCACTGACTCCTATAAAATTAACTTTTAGCCATGGTATACCATATTTTGTCTCCATCATTTCAGCTATATAATTTATAGATCTATGACATTGAACCAAATTAACCTCAGCTGTATGAGCATTTTTTATATCATCATAACTTCCATCTCCGGTCATTACACATATTACCTCATAACCTATTTTTTTAAATACTCTTTCGATTTCCCAACCGTCTCCACCAATATTATACTCACCTAACAAATTTATTGATCGTTTTTTAGTAGGCAATCTTTCTCCTGTACCAATTACACTTCTCATTAAATTATTGTTAGCAATATGATGTCCTGCTGACTGACTTACGCCTTTATATCCTTCACAATTAAATGCTAAAACTTGAATTCCATAAAGGTTTTCCGCTTCCTTAGCTACTGCATTTATATCATCACCAATTAATCCAACTGGGCAGGTAGCTGAGATTGTTATAGCACTAGGTTGGAATATCTCCACAGCTTCTTTAATAGCTTGCTTCAACTTTTTCTCACCACCAAAAATAATATCACTTTCCTGCATATCTGTTGAGAAACAGTATTCTATATAATTTTGACCACCTGGCTCCGTTTTAGCCTTATTACGCCTTGTACCCCATGTATAATAAGAGCAGCCGATAGGCCCATGGACTATGTGTACCATATCCTTTATTGGGCCAAGTATAACTCCTTTGCAACCAGCATAGCAACATCCACGACTAGTTATCATGCCTGGAATTGTTCTAGTATTAGCTGTTATAGTCAGTAAATCATCTTCCGCTTTTTTAATGACTATATGCTGTTTTCTGTTTTTAAATGTTTTTGCAGGATATTTCTCTAAAACTTTATCCATAAAATCTTTCATACACTTCACCTCTTTTCATTTAATTAGACAGCTTCTATTCCAGTTTCACCAGTTCTTATTCTAACGACATCACTAACTGTCGCTACAAAAATTTTTCCATTACCTGGGTTTCCATTTTGATTTACTTCTATAATTGCTTCTACTATGCCTGCCACATCTTCATCTGGTACAACTAGTATTAGCATTCTTTTTGGTAATAATCTGTGAACCTCCGACAATTGCTCTGCAATAATCGGTGAAATTTCTTCTTCTTCACTAAATGCATTTTGAAATAATTCAAATGTTATCTTTTTCTTTCCTCTTCCCATAACTTTTATTGCAGTCATGGAAGGAATAGATATCTTAAGAAGAGCTTCTTTAGTTTTATTAACCATATCCATACGAATGATAGCTGTTATTTCCTTCATATTATTAACCCTCCTTATAATCCAGAATTTCCAGAGCTTATGGTATAAACTTCATCTACATCACTAACAAATATTTTTCCATCACCAAAAGCGCCTTTTTCTCCAGTTTTTGAACTTCTCATTATAATTTTTATAACATCTTCTTTATCATCATCACTAACTACGAGCATAAGCATTTCCTTTGGGAGTTCATCATATTGAACATCTCCAACCTTAACTCCTCTTTGCTTACCACGTCCAACTACACTTATCTTTGTAACTGCTGGAAAACCTGCATCACATAATTCCGAAAGAACGATACCTACTTTTTCTGGTCTAATTATAGCCTTTATCATTATCATTGCTTTACTCCTCCTATCTATTTGTTATAATTAAGTGTGAAAAGTGAAAATTTCGAATTAGATATCCATTAAACCATGTTCCATTAATATTTCTTCTAATCTTTCTTGTGTCATTGGTTTTGGAATTACAAACATTTTATTTTCATCAATTGCTTTGGCAAGATTTCTATATTCCTCGGCTTGATCTGCTGTTGGTTCAAATTCTATTACAGTTTGTTTGTGTATTTCAGCTCTTTGAACCATATTGTCTCTTGGTACAAAATAAATTAATTGACTTCCAAGTTCTTCTGCAAATGCTTTTAAAAGATCTATTTCCTTATCAACATTTCTACTGTTACAAATGATACCACCAAGTCTTATTCCACTACTGTTTGCATATTTAAGTACGCCCTTTGCAATATTATTTGCTGCATACAGTGCCATCATTTCACCACTTGCAACTATATATATTTCTTGAGCTTTTCCCTCACGCATTGGCATTGCGAATCCTCCACAAACAACATCACCTAAAACATCATAAAATACATAATCTAAATCTGGAGTGTAAGCACCTAAACTCTCAAGCATATTAATTGAAGTAATAATTCCACGTCCAGCACAACCAACTCCTGGTTCTGGTCCACCTGATTCAACACATCTTATATCTCCATAACCAGGCTTTAATATTGAATCAAGATCTACATCTTCGCCTTCCTCTCTTAAAGTATCAAGAACACTTACCTGAGCAAGACCACCTAATAGAAGCCTTGTTGAATCTGCTTTTGGATCACATCCAACCACCATAATTTTTTTGCCCATTTGTGCAAGACCTGCTGTTAGATTTTGTGTAGTGGTAGATTTTCCTATACCACCTTTTCCGTAAATTGCTATTTGTCTCATATTAAGCCCTCCTTATATATAACTCTTTACCAATATTTATTTTGGTAAAGCTTTTAGCGAATAAATTGAAAATGAACTTTAATAAAAAGTATTATTCATTTAACTCAAAAATGATATTTTATAATTGTATTCTTCATTTTAATAAAAAATGACTTTTTTAAATACTTAAAATTCATTTTAGTTAAAAATTAGAATTTATAATTGAGTAGTTCAATTTAGAATATTCTGAATTTAGCGAGTATAATTGTTAAATTTTCGAGCAATTTCTTTTAATAATGTAGCTTTTTTCTGATTTCAGCTTCTAATTTCATTGTTATTTCTTTAAAGCATGTCCCAAATAATGATTTTTTTAATATAATCTAAATATGAATAAATATTAATCAGTATGATAACTAATCTGTTATTGTTTTTAAAATGAATTATTTATTTAATTAATCAGTCATAATTGTTTGTTTATATTTGATTTATTGTTTCTTATGTTACTGTTTTATTATCATTTAGTCAAGTGTTTATGACATATTTTTTTCAGAAACTTTGCTTTTTTATCACTTTTCTGTTATGAAATCGTTGTCATAGTTATTTAGTTTTTTCTGCAATCGTTGCCACAATTTGAATTGTATTTTGAAAGCTTTTAATATCATTAATTCATTTTTGCTTAAATATCTAGCTTATTGATATTATTACCACTACTTCGACTATACAGCTTAAGTGTTTTATTATATTGGGTGTTAATAACATGACCTCCTTCCAATTTATTAATACTATTATTAGTATCTAAATTAATTATTAACTAAACCGTATATATCAATCATACTCGCTAATACTATCGGTATGTATTAAGCTTTATATATATCGATAAAAACTTATCGCGATTATAAATCCATTATTTTTTCGACATGTTAATAAAATAAATCCACTCTTTCTTATTTTTTTCCCTATAATCGCTATAGTTATCATAAACCTTCAATGAAATATGTTGATTTTTTTAGCCTTCTATGGAATAATAATACTTAAGATTGGATTAATATATAGGAGGTATAAATAATTATGGCATTAAGCGCAAGAAATCAATTAAAAGGGAAAATCGTTTCTATTAATGAAGGGGCAGTTACTGCATACGTTGTTGTTGATATTGGCGCAGGTAACCTTGTTACTTCTTCTGTATCAATATCCGCAGTACATGATTTAGACTTAAAAGTTGGAACAGACGTAACTTCTGTTATAAAGGCTTCTTCTGTAATGTTAATGACAGAATAGTAAGCTACATAAATTTTATCTTTTAATAGCTCAATTTTATGTGATTTAATAGTTTTATAATAAAATAAAAGGGTAGAAGTCATAGTTTTACTATTTCTTCTACCCTTTTATTCTATTTGATTTTTTCATGTTGCTTAAATCATCTCCTGGGTCGCTGCAATATTAACGACTTCAGAAGGAATTTTATACTCCAACTGAAGTTTTCTATATATTAGGTTTTGTAACTTCCACTTATAGAAATAGGAGACTTTCCTTCTAAAATGTCGTTAACATAATTACGGCTGAACCACTATTTTTCCAGTGTCAGTCATATCATATCCCCCTATTCCCCGCAGTTCTTCCTGAAATGCCTTTGAATTAAGGATTTCTAATACCGCTTTAAATGGAGGTTTCTTTATATCATCTTTTTTAATAATTAAATCATATCTTTCCTTTTGCAAAGGTACAAATTGGACATATTCAACCTGAAGCGCAGCTTTTTCATTTCCTACAGCCACATCAGCATCACCCCTTGCCACAGTGCTAGCAGCTGCTAAATGTGATAGAGCTTCATTTTCATATCCATTAATTGACTGCCATGGTATCCCCAGTTTACATAAGGACTCATCTATTAGAACTCGCACTCCGCAACCCTTTTCTCTATTAATCATTAATACATCATTCCTTGTTAAATCTTCCCACGTAGTAATATTTTTAGGATTTCCCTTAGCAACGTAAAATCCTTGCATGCGACACACTAAGTGAACAATAACACAAGGAACTCCAGGAAGTATCCGCCTGACATAAGGTATATTGTAAACTCCGGTATCCGCATCCAATAAGTGAGCAGTAGCAATATTCACATTTCCCCTATATAGTTCAACAAGACCATTGTAGCTTCCTATATAACATCTAAGGGCTTGAAGTCCATTTGGGTGTTGTTCTAAATGCCTTGTTAATACATCTAAAAGAATGTCTTGCCCGCAAATTATAAAATCACTTTTGTAGTTTGAATTTGGCAAAGCTCTTCTCGAATTTAGCAGAGTTATATTTGAGTTATTAGTTTTTTCAATATTAGTAGGTGTAGTTTTAATATTCGTATTCGTTCTACTTCTGTTCTTGTACTCTTCAATATCAATTTCATCTATACGAACCTTTCTACCTACTCTATAGGAAGAAAGTTCACCTCTTTTAATTAATTCATATACTGTATTTTTCGAAATATTTAAAATTTGTGCAACTTCCTGAGTTGTTAGGCCTGAATTTGCTTCCATAATAAACAGTTCTCCTTTCGACTTTTCTAATAAATCATTATTTCAATAACTTTATTATCTGTTAAATATTAAGATTTTACAAGTACCGTAACATATTTTTTATCTTTATAATAAATAGAACTATTATAAATTATATTATTGATTTATTTTAAAAATTGCATTATACTATAATAATATACAAATTCGTTATGTTTAATACAATTTTTCTTAATTATATACCAAATGGCACAATTAATAAAGTATTATTGTAAATATAATTTATAAAAGGAGGTATTTTATAAGTGGAGTTAATTAAAGAGCCCTCAGAACAACTAAATTTAAATATTGAAAGCTTTTCAAGAATGATTGGCGAGACTTGTAATGTTCCTCCAAATATTCTTGAAAATTATATCATAGCAAATGTTAGTATCGCAATGATTAGAAACACCGACATGAAAAATGACATTAATAAGTTATATCTTCTCGATAAAATCAAGTATTATAATGCTGTTGAAACTTCTTCCTGCATAAAGCATGTTATTATGACCGAAGGCACACTCGAGCAAGAAATTGAAGGAAGAAAGGCACTTGGTATTCTTTTAATAGCAGAGAAGGATTATAACTTGAGGAACACCGTAATTAAATTACTAAGAAAGTACTATTCTGTAGTTTTTCATGCAGTTAAAAAATATGATAAAAGAGGACTCGCTAAAAGATATCTTCAAATGGATGAAGTCACCAGAAAAACGCAGGCAAGACTGGATTCTGCAGTATATTTTTATTTTGGTATATATCGCACGGCAGACGAAATTGATCAAGGATTTTTCAAGTCAATTATTAACGATATAAATATTTTTGAATTTTATGATCCCATGACAAGAGATATATCAAAAGAACTAGAGGTACATAAATCACAAATACAAGAAATTAAAGCAATGCTCAAGAGAGAGTATGGTAAATTAAATAGCTTTAAAGATATTTTAAACAGCGAGATTCCTCTTATTGAAGACTTAGGTGGAATCTTAGATAATATGTTCATGATAAATAAACTTGATGTAAATCATCTTTTTTCGGATTCAAGCTTTTTAAATATTGATGAGATATTATTATCCTATATAAAAAGAGGATATAGTTCTTTAGAACCTAAAGCAATACTCCAAACCCTTGTAAATGGAATTTTTATAAAATCTTTAATTAACGAATATAAAAAATCTAGAGATTTATATTTCGAAAATAATCAAGAAACATTACTTATTAAGATAAACTCTTTAGAGGAAAATTTAAATACCGCTCTATCCGAAAGCAAAGATATTTCAACTAAGCTAACCACTGCTCATAACCAAAATACAAAATTTGAAGAAACTCTTACTAATCAAATAAATACGTTAAATAAATTACATAATTCACAAGTTGTGGAAATGCAAAACAGAATTGACAATCTTGAAAACCAATTATCAGATGAGAAAAAGCATAGAAATGAATTAAATATTTTACGAGAACATATTTTCAAAGTAAATAATGATTATATTCCTTTAACTAAAGCAAAGACCCTAGCGGATTATATTAGTAGTAACAAAATCATCATTATAGGTGGTGCTAAGGAATGGAGAAGAAAATTCAGAGAGAAATATCCAGAACTTAGAACCTTACATGGCTTTAATGAGAATTTTGATTCTAGTGTATTAGTAAGTTACGATTATGTGTTTTTCTATTCTGCTTTTATGAATCATGCTACTTATTATAAGGCTATGAGCTTTATAAGAACTCACCAGATTAAATTCGGATATTTAGGAAAGACAAATATAGACTTGGTAGAAGAAGAAATCATTGATGAATTAGAAAAAAGTGGTCTCAAATAATGTAGAAATACTTTGGTAGAATATTTTTTTTGCAAATGCTCTGTAGAAAGGTCGCCTTCATATCATAGACGACCTTTTATTTGACTATTTATAAATTTCACTAATAATCTTAGGATAAACCCTTACTTTAACCGTTCCATCATTTATCTTTTCTACGTCTGAGCTTAAATTCAATTTACTAAACTCGTTATCAAGCCAAAGAGGAACATGTGTGCAAATTATTTCAAGCTCCTTAAAATCAGTATTATTAATGAATGGTAAAAGCAATTGTTTAGATGTTAATTTTTCATTATCTTCCATTTCTACTTGTATATCAATAAAATAATACCCCTCCTTCCCATTTATTGAAGGCGTTGGTATAATCTCCGCTCTTTGCTTTTTAAACTTTCTCTCTTTCTCGCTATTTAATACAAGTTCCAAGAAATCCTCAGGATTACCCTCAACCTTTAAAAGATTAAAACCCATGTTATCGAGTACAGTATATGGAATTCCTTTAATATCACCCGCTACAAAAACATTACATTCACCTATAGCGTCAGCCATATGTTTGATATTATCACGAATTGTTTCTGTGCTCATTAAATCATTAATTTCAAAAATGATCTCCTTTATTATCTTCCATTCTGATTTTTCCTTGAAATACAGCTTAGTTACTCCACTTTGATTAAAAGGCTTTGTTTTACCATTTTCACCAAGAAATACTGCGATTCCCATACTCATGATTTTTACCTCCTAATATTTTTCTATATTTTACTCACTATTGCCAGCAATTGGACTTATACCATCAAGAGACATAGTATACCTTACAAATCCATCCATTTTGCAAAATTTATCATAAAGAGCTCTAGCTGTAGTATTACCTATGCGAGTCATCCAATAAACTCTAGTCCAATTACGTTCTAGACCTATGTCGATAAGCCTCTGAATCATAAGTTTTGCAGCACCTCTTCCTCGTTTCTTTGGTTTAACAAATAAATCATCCATGAGGCAAGCAAACCCATCACTCCAAGTGTATTCGTGAAGTACATAGTTAGCGAAACCTATAATTTCACCATTGTCAACAGCAATAAGTGCACATACGGAGCTTAATGGATTGATTATTCGGGCCCAGGTTGATTCAGTAATATTTTCAGATAGAATAGCTCCATAAAATGAATTGTAATCTGCCCACATCTCCTTCCAAGTCGTCTCATCATTAGAATTTGCTAGTCTTATTTCGATATTCCTATGTGCATTCTCCATTACCTCACCTTTCCTAATTGTAATTTTACTAGTAAAGGGCACTTTGAGAGAAAATTCTCAAAGCACCCTTTGCTTAATAACTACAGCTTATATCTACAGAATTTCCAAATTAAATAGTTCGCCATATTATACAGAGTTTTCTCTACCTATAATTCATAAGATATACCTTACGCCTACCATACATTTAGTACCCATTCCTTATTCTTCTTATACTCCATGTCAGTAAATATTGTGTTCGCCATTTGTTCACCAAGCCACATTGCACCTGAGTATCCAACTACAGGATAGCGGTGCATTCCTGCACGGTCATAAGTCGGAAAACCAACTCGCAGCATTGGAATATTGTTGTCAATGGCGATGTACCTACCTTTGGAATGTCCCAAAATAAGATCAAGTTCAAGTCCCTCGTTCTTAATACGATTTTCAAGTTCCCAAAAATCCGCATTAGTGATTATCTCCATGTCGTAATCAACATTTTCTTGAAGTGCCTTAATTCGTGGATCTTTCTTATATTCCTTATTGTCGTCTCCAAGTAGAAGTAGTACCGGTTTCATTTCTAAATCGAGGCAGAATTCCGCAAGGCCTATAACTAGATCTGGATTTCCGTATATAGCAACCTTCTTACCAGCTAAAAACATATGAGTAATATCGCTAAGAGCATCAATTGCAATTCCTCGTTCAACAACTAACGATTGAGGAATTGATTTGCCAGTTAATTGTTTCACGTTTCGCAGAAATATATCCGTATTTCGAATGCCAATTGGTGTAGGGCCAATAATCATAGGAACTTCAAATTTATTTTGAAGATATTCAGCTGCTTTTCCACCCTCATATCTATTAAGAGCGATAGTTCCACTTGCATTTGCCGTGGAAGCTAAATCTGCAATTGTAGTGTTTCCATGGGAAATCGCGTTTCCATCTGGCATTAACGGAGAATCAAAACTTTCAATTTCGAAAAGAACTGTAGCATCTACCTCCATTTCTGCCAAAAGGTGCTTGAGTGCTATTACATCTCCTGGATTTACCCATCCGGTAATAAGGTTTAGCTTTTCATTTGGTTTATCCTTTTTTGCAAAAGCTTTAACAAACTCCTCTACTGCCACATCGTATCCACTTATCATACTACCTCTGAAACTTGGTGTGTGCATTGGAATAAGGTGAACTTCCCTACCCGCATACTTTTCTTTTAAAAGCCCCTTCCTGAGTTTTGTAATAACACCATCAATATCATCACCAATAATTTCTGTTGAGCATGTTGTGATGATTGGTATAACTTTTACATCTGGATACCTCATTAAAAGCACATCTACCGCTTGTTCAACACGATCAAGGGCACCGAATACCGCTCCATCCTCGTGCAAAGAGGAAGATGCAATTTCAAAACTTTCCTTAAAATGTTGCGAAAACAGAAGCCTAACAAACATAACGCAACCTTGTCCTCCATGAACTATTCCAATACAATCCTTTATTCCTATGCTGGCATACTGAGCTCCGCAAGGCTGGCATGTAAATATTGGGTTGATAATGCCAGCACGTTCCTTTTGTTTTATTTCACAAGACATAATATCACCCCTTCTTAATATAGTTAGTACTCTCGGAAACTCTCAAGCCATTGCTAAGTCTAGGTTCATTTTTATGCATATATCAACTTCACCCCAGAATTTCTTCGATATTTATATCTTGCGTATTGCCTAGATAATCTAAGCAATACG